>RCNI01000780.1_pt1 | contig 18674 bp, 33 predicted proteins | sample 2041151 | NCBI WGS metagenome assembly RCNI01 (sample SAMN09708214, study PRJNA481090) | feces metagenome | isolation source: feces | place: Antarctica: Albino Rookery | reverse complement strand
AATATGAATAATAATTTCAAATTGCAATGGATTTAAAAAAGAGGCAGCCAGTGAGCAAACTGATTGCCTCTTTTGTCTACAGTCTGAAATCCCGACACTTAAGTCGGGATTTCCTTTTTTTGATTAAAGTTCAGCTTTCCAGAAACCGTGAAGGTTGCAGTATTCGTATGCTGCAACAGCTTTTTCGCCTTCTGCAAGAGCAAATACAGCTTCAGGAGTACCTGTATGATCAAGATTCTTAATCTGCATACCTGCATTTGTTTCTAAAATAATGAAAGCGATATGATGTTCTTCCATCATAGGATGTGCTACACTTCCTACTTTAACTGTAACGATGTTGCCATTTACTTCAGCAACAGGAACGTGCTTTTCTGTTGCACCGTCTGTAGTATTAGGTTTTAACTGAGTCATCAGTTCTCCGCAACAGACAGGATTTACGCCTTTATCTTCTACCATAGATACAATATTTCCACAATGATTACATTTATAAAGTTTAACCATAACTAATACCTCCAAATGTTTTTATTTTATTTAGTATGATTATACCATATATAGGTGGAAATAAACATATAAATTAAATAAAAATGAAAATTTTTTTTTAGAAAATAGGCTTGACAAAAGGATTTTATAAGATTATAATAATGATAATCGTTATCAATTAAGAAAGGTGAGCACAATATGAGGTATTCAAAACAGAGGAATCTCATTTTGGAAATCGTAAAATCCACAACAGTGCATCCCACAGCAGAATGGGTATATGCGCAGGCCAGAGAAAAAATGCCGACAATTGGTATTGCAACAGTATATCGTAATCTTAAACTTCTTGTAGAACTTGGAGAGATAAGAAAAATTGACGGAGTTGATGGTCTTGAAAGATATGACGGCAATATATGCAGACATTATCATTTCAGATGTAGACAATGTGGCAGATTAATTGATTTACCGGCAAAGAGTCAGAAGGCCCTTGAGCTTATGGATCAGACGATTAAAGATACATTTGAGTTTCAGAAAAATGAGGTTGTTATCAATATGACATTGCTCGAAGGCATCTGCGAAGATTGCATTAGTAGTGATAATGAAATGAGTATGTAAAAAAATGAAATAAAATGGAGGAAAGAAAATGAAAGACTTAAAAGGAACAAAAACATTAGAAAATTTAATGATCGCATTTGCAGGAGAATCACAGGCTAGAAACAAATACACTTACTATGCATCACAGGCAAAGAAAGATGGATATGTTCAGATTCAGAAAATCTTTGAAGAAACTGCAGCTAATGAAAAGGAACATGCTAAATTATGGTTTAAACTTGCAGTAGGTATCGGAACAACAGAAGAAAATCTTCTTGCAGCGGCAGAAGGTGAAAACTATGAATGGACTGATATGTATGCTGAAATGGCTAAGACAGCAAGAGAAGAAGGATTCCCGGAAATTGCGGCACAGATGGAAGGCGTAGCGGCAATCGAAAAAGAACATGAAGAAAGATATAGAAAATTAGCTCAGAACGTTAAAGAAGGCAAAGTTTTTGCTAAAGACGAAGAAGTTTTATGGCAGTGCAGCAATTGCGGACATCAGGTTGTTGATAAAGAAGCTCCGGCAGTATGTCCTGTTTGCAAACATCCACAGGCTTACTTCCGGGTAAAATCCGAAAATTACTAAAACTAAATTTTAAATTAATATGTAACTCTTTTGAAGGTGGAAAGAATCGTAATTGTGCGGTGCTTCCCGCCTTCTTTTTATATAAAAAAGCAAAAGAAAATAAATTTTTGTTTTATAATATGAAAAAAATATATATTTTTTGTAAGACGATGTAGTGAAAAATGCAAAAAAAGAAACGCCAATAAGCGTGTGTAGTATGCGAAGCCTATAGCTATTGAAACTGCTATATTATAGAATGGATTTTTTTAAAAAAACTCATTTTTTTTTCTAAAAAAGGGTTGCATTATTTGCAGAGTTGATATATACTAAAAAAGCTTGCTTAAGGCGATGAAGTAGGAAGTTGCTGAGCTATCAGGTAATTTCTACGGAGAATTGTCCTCACCAGATGAGGGCGAAGGTGTTCGCCGACTTTTGTTTTGTGTAAAAAATAAAGAAACGCACGGAAGCGTGTGCAAAGTAAGCAATCCACCGCACACGTTGAAAAGACGGCATTTGGCTGAGCTACGAATTGTTAGAGCAAATCGCCTAAGGCCATAAAGAACCCCTTGTACAAGCATAGCGTAAAACGTACAAAAAATTAGGAGGAAAAAAATGAGTGAATTACAGAAAATCAGAATTAAGCTTAAGGCCTATGATCACGCATTATTAGACCAGTCAGCAGCTAAGATTGTAGAAACTGCCAAGAAAACTGGCGCAGAAGTTTCCGGTCCGATTCCACTGCCGACAGAAAAGGAAGTCGTAACAATCCTGAGAGCTGTTCACAAATACAAGGACAGCAGAGAGCAGTTCGAACAGAGAACTCACAAGAGATTAATCGACATCACAAATGCTACACCTCAGACAACAGATGCTCTGACAAGACTGGATTTACCTGCAGGCGTAAGCATTGAAATTAAATTATAATTGATATTAAGGGTACTCCCCTTAGTAAGATTGCATGAGAGGGAAGATATTGTCGTCCTGTGTTGGCAAAGCCGTCCAAACCAGAGCAATCCGCTGTAAGAATTGCGAGCATTCGCAAAAGTAGGAGGAAAACATAATGAAAGCAATAATAGGAAAGAAAATCGGTATGACACAGATTTTCGCAGAAACAGGAGAAGTTATTCCTGTAACAGTTATTGAAGCTGGTCCTGAAGTTGTAACTCAGATCAAGACAGTTGAAACTGATGGATACAACGCAGTGCAGATTGGATTTGAAGATCAGAAAGCACACAGAGTAAACAAGCCGCTTACAGGACATTTTGAAAAAGCAGGTGTAGCTTTAAAGAAACACTTAGCTGAATTCAGAATCGAAGAAGGCGAAGCTTACGAAGTAGGACAGATTATTACTGTTGCTGACTTTGAAGAAGGCACAAAAGTCGATGTTACAGGCGTTTCCAAAGGTAAGGGAACTCAAGGTAACATCAAGAGACACGGACACCACAGAGGTCCTATGACTCATGGTTCAAAGCATAAGAGATTACCTGGTGCACTTGCTGCTGGTACTTACCCATCAAGAGTATTCAAAGGTAACGCTGGTCCAGGTAGGATGGGACGTGAAACTGTTACAGTTCAGAATGTCGTATTAGTGAAAATTGACACTGACAGAAACTTAATGCTGGTTAAGGGTGCAATCCCTGGTGGCAAAGGAAGTCTGGTTAGAATCCAGAACGCTGTTAAGTGTCAGGACAAATAGAATAGACTTCAGAAAGGAGGAAGCACACAATGGCAAAAGTAACTATGCTTAACATGGCCGGAGCTGAAGCCGGAACAATTGAGCTTAAAGATGAAATCTTCGGAATTGAACCAAATGCTAACGCTGTTCACGCAGTTGTAGTTAACTACTTAGCAAACCAGAGACAGGGTACTCAGTCAGCTAAGACTAGAGGCGAAGTCAGAGGAGGTGGAAGAAAGCCTTTCAGACAGAAAGGAACAGGTCGTCACAGACAGGGTAGTACAACAGACCCTTCACAGATCGGTGGAGGAATTGCATTTGCACCAAAGCCAAGAAGCTACAGATATACATTACCTAAGAAATTAAGAAGACTGGCAATGAAGTCAGCACTTTCCGCTAAGGTATTAGATAAAGAAATTATCGTATTAGACGAACTGAAATTTGATGCTCCAAAAACAAAGGAAATGGTAAAGGTATTAGAAAACGTTAAGGCTGAAAGAAAAGCTCTTATCGTTACAGCTGAAAAAGACGAAAACATCGTTAAATCAGCAGCTAACATTCCTGGAGTACGTACTGCTTTAGTTGGCACAATGAACGTTTACGAAATCGTAAATTACACAAGCTTCATTGTAACAAAAGAAGCTATCGAAAAAATTGAGGAGGTGTACTTATAATGAGAACTGCATATGATGTAATTCTTAAGCCTGTTATCTCAGAACAGAGCATGGATATCGCACCTGAAAAGAAGTACACTTTCAAGGTTGCGACAGACGCTAACAAAACTCAGGTTAAATTAGCAGTTGAAGAAATCTTTGGTGTTGAAGTTAAAAAAGTAAACATCATGAACGTTGACGGAAAAATGAAGAGAATGGGAAGAACAATGGGTAAGACACCTGCTTACAAGAAAGCAATCGTGACTCTTACAGCAGACAGCAAAGAAATTGAATTCTTCCAGAGTCTGTAATATAGGAGGTAGTAAACAATGGGAATTAAAAAGTATAATCCAACTACTCCTGGTTTAAGAGGTATGACAGTTTCTACATTCGAAGAGATTACAAAAAGTGCTCCTGAAAAAGCGCTTACTGAAACTCTGAAGAAACATTCAGGAAGAAACTCAAGAGGTAAGATCACTGTTAGACACAGAGGCGGTGGTACAAGACCTAAATACAGAATCATCGACTTCAAGAGAACAAAGGATGATATTCCAGGAACAGTTAAGGCAATCGAATACGATCCAAACAGAAGTGCAAATATCGCTTTAATCACTTATGCTGATGGTGAAAAGAGATACATCATCGCTCCTGAAAACTTAATGGTTGGCGATGTTATCTACTCCGGTCCGGAATCAGACATCAAAGTTGGTAATACATTACCACTTGCTAATATTCCGGTTGGTACAATGATTCACAACATTGAATTAAAACCTGGAAAAGGTGGTCAGTTAGCTAGATCCGCTGGTAACGGCGCTCAGTTAATGGCTAAAGAAGATAAATATGCACAGGTTAGACTTCCTTCCGGAGAAGTAAGAAAAGTTTTAATCCAGTGCAGAGCTACAATCGGAGAAGTTGGTAACGCAGACCACGGTAACATCCAGATTGGTAAAGCAGGTAGAAAAAGACATATGGGCTTCAGACCTACAGTAAGAGGTTCTGTAATGAACCCTAACGATCACCCACATGGTGGTGGTGAAGGTAGAGCTCCAGTTGGACGTAAGAGTCCAGTTACTCCTTGGGGTAAACCTGCTCTTGGATACAAGACAAGAAAGAAGAACAAACCTTCAAACCAGTATATCGTTAAGAGAAGAAATGAGAAATAAGGAAGGAGCATAAATAATGAGTAGATCACTTAAAAAGGGTCCTTTCGTAGACGTTAAGCTTTTAAGAGCAGTTGAAGCAATGAACGAAGCTAACGAAAAGAAAGTTATCAAGACATGGTCAAGACCATCAACAATTTTCCCACAGATGGTGGGACATACAATTGCAGTCCATGACGGCAGAAAACATGTTCCTGTATATATTACAGAAGACATGGTTGGCCACAAACTTGGAGAATTTGCTCCAACAAGAACTTACAAAGGTCATGCTGCAGATAAGTCATCAAAGGTTAGATAAGAAAAAGGAGATAAAAAAATGGAAGCAAAAGCAGTTGCAAAATACGTAAGAATGTCTCCTATTAAGCTAAAGCCGATTGCAGATTTAGTAAGAGGCAAGGACTTAGACGAGGCATTAACAATTCTGAAGTTCACACCGGGCAAAGGTTCAGAAATCATCGAAAAGGTTGTTCTTTCAGCAGCAGCAAATGCTGAAAACAATCATGAAATGAACCCGGACAATTTATACGTTGCTGAAGTATATGCTCATCAGGGCCCTACAATGAAAAGATGGAGAGCCGGCGCACAGGGTAGAGCATCAATCATCCTTAAGAGATCAAGCCACGTAGGCGTTACTCTTAAGGAAAGAAACTAAGACAGGAGGTTCACCAGCATGGGTCAGAAAGTAAGTCCACATGGATTAAGAGTGGGCGTAATCAAAGACTGGAATTCAAAATGGTACGCAGATAAAGAAAATTTTGCAGATTTCCTGATTGAAGACAACAAAGTCAGAGAATACGTTAAAAAGAAGTTATATGCAGCAGGCGTTTCAAAAGTTTTAATCGAAAGAGCTGCTGAAAATAAAATGAAAGTTATCGTTTTAACTGCAAGACCGGGTATGGTAATCGGCAGAGCTGGAAACGGCATTGACGAATTAAAAGCTGCATTAGTTAAAATGACAGGCAAGGAAATTGAAATTTCCATCGAAGAAGTAAGAAGAGCGGAATTAGATGCACAGCTTACAGCTGAAAGCATTGTTCAGGCTTTAGAAAGACGTGTATCTTTCAGAAGAGCTATGAAACAGGCTATCGGCAGAACAATGAAAGCTAACGCAAAAGGTATCAAAGTTCTTTGCTCAGGAAGACTTGGCGGAGCAGAAATTGCCAGAAGCGAAAAATACAGCGAAGGTAACGTTCCTCTACACACTTTAAGAGCTGATATTGACTATGGATTTGCAGAAGCAGATACAACATACGGAAAAATCGGAGTTAAAGTATGGATCAACCACGGCGAAATTCTTGACAAGGGATTACAGAGTCCTGTAAGAGAAGAAAAACGTGAAAAGAGAGACAGAAGAGATAGAAGAAACGGCGATAGAAGAAGAAATGACAGAAGAAATGACAGAAGAAGAAACGACAGAAACGAAAGAACTGAAGTTGCTAAAGTCGTAAATCCTAGAGTCAGAAAAGCTCCAAAGGAAGAACCAAAGGTAGAAGCTCCAGCAGTAGAAGCTGCTGAAGAAAACTAAGCATCAGAGAAAGGAGGAACTAAACCATGTTAATGCCAAAGCGCGTTAAACGCAGAAGAGTTCACAGAGGAAGAATGAAAGGCGTTGCAACTAAAGGTAATACAATTACTTACGGTGCATATGGCCTTGTATCACAGGAATGTGGATGGATCACTTCAAATCAGATCGAAGCAGCCAGAATTGCTATGACAAGATCTATTAAAAGAGGTGGTAAAGTATATATCAAAATTTTCCCACATAAATCAGTAACAAAGAAACCTGCTGAAGTTCGTATGGGTTCCGGTAAAGGTTCACCTGAATACTGGGTAGCAGTTGTTAAACCAGGCAGAGTTATGTTCGAAATTGAGGGGGTAACAGAAGCACAGGCAAGAGAAGCTATGCGTCTTGCAATGCACAAGTTACCAGTTAAGTGCAAGTTTGCCATCAAAGATCAGAATACAGCAAAGGGTGGTGAAGCATAATGGAACTGAACAAAATGAGAGAAATGACAGAAATCGAATTAAATGCTGAACTGGATAAGATGAAGAAAGAGTTATTCAACTTAAGATTCCAGCATGTAACAGGACAGTTAGAAAACCCTGTAAAAATGAGAGAAGTAAAAAGAAACATTGCTAGAGTTAAAACTATCATAAGAGAAAAAGAACTTGACAAGGTTCAGGCTTAAGAAAGGAGGATGTAAATTATGGCAGTTGAAAGAAATAGAAGAAAAACTAAAGTCGGCATCGTTGTAAGTGACAAGATGGATAAGACTGTAGTTGTTGCAATCGAAGACTTCGTAAGACATTCCCTTTATGGTAAAGCAGTAAAAAGAACCAAGAAGGTTAAGGCTCACGATGAAAACAACGAATGCAATATTGGAGATAAAGTTAGAATTATGGAAACAAGACCTCTATCAAAGGATAAGAGATGGAGACTTGTTAACATCATTGAGAAGGTTAAATAAGGAGGCACCAAATCATGATTCAGACAGAAACAAGATTAAGAGTTGCTGACAATTCAGGTGCAAAAGAACTTTTATGTATCCGTATTCTAGGCGGAACTTACCGTCAGTATGCGAATGTCGGTGATGTAATTGTTTGTGCTGTTAAAGAAGCAACACCAGGTGGCGTCGTTAAAAAAGGAGACGTTGTAAAAGCTGTAGTAGTTAGAACTAAGAAAGGCGTTAGAAGAGCTGACGGAAGCTACGTTAAGTTCGACCAGAATGCAGCAGTAATTATTAAAGATAAAGAAGACAAGAGCCCAGTTGGAACACGTATCTTCGGACCTGTTGCAAGGGAACTTAGAGATAAAGGCTTCATGAAGATCGTGTCATTGGCACCGGAAGTATTATAGGGAGGTGTTAAAGGATGCGCATTAAAACAGGAGATACAGTAGTAGTAATTACTGGTAAAGATAAAGGCAAGATAGGAAAAGTTCTTAGAGCTATGCCTAAAGAAAACAGAGTCGTTGTTGAAGGTGTTAACATTCAGACAAAACACCAGAAACAGACAAGAACTGCAAGAGCTGAAATTAAGCATGTTGAAGGACCTATCGATGCTTCAAACGTAATGCTTTATGATGCAAAAGCTAAAGAACCAGTTAAAATCGGATACAAAGTAGTAGACGGTAAAAAAGTAAGAACTAACAGAAAAACAGGAAATGTAATTGACTAAGAAAGGAGGAGACGATTTGACAGCTAGATTAAGAGAAACTTACAATGATAAAGTATTCCCAGCATTAAAGGAAAAATTCCAGTATGAAAATGTTATGGAAGTACCTAAGCTTGTAAAAGTTACAATAAATATGGGTCTTGGCGAAGCAAAAGAAAACGCTAAGGTTATGGAAACAGCAGTTAAGGAATTAGGTCTTATCAGTGGACAGAAACCTGTAACTACAAAAGCAAAGAAGTCTATCGCGAACTTCAAAGTAAGACAGGGAATGCCTGTTGGAGCAAAAGTTACTCTGAGAGGAGACAATATGTATACGTTTGTTGATAAGTTCTTCAACATCGCTCTTCCTAGAGTTAGAGACTTCAAGGGTGTTAGCAAAAATTCATTTGACGGAAGAGGTAACTACTCAATGGGTATCAAAGAACAGTTAATCTTCCCTGAAATCAATTATGATGATGTTGACACAATTAAAGGTATGAATATTGTATTTACAACAACGGCTAAAACAGATGAAGAAGCGGCAGCATTACTTGAACTTCTTGGAATGCCGTTTGAGAAGTAAGGAGGGAAATAATGGCAAAGAAATCTCTCAAAGTAAAGCAGCAGAGAAAACCAAAATATTCAACTCGTGCATATACAAGATGCAGAGTTTGCGGAAGACCACATTCCGTATTAAAGAAATATGGCATTTGCCGTGTTTGCTTCAGAGAGCTTGCTTACAAAGGTGAAATCCCTGGCGTAAGAAAAGCTAGCTGGTAGAATTAGTTAATAAATCAGTGCATAGGCGAAGCTATCCGGACAAAGGTTTGGATTAGAGCTTCGAACCATGCAAGAGGAAGGAGAATTACTGTAATGACAATGACAGATCCAATAGCAGATATGCTAACAAGAATCAGAAATGCCAATACTGTAGGACATGAAACTGTAGAAATTCCTGCATCAAAGATCAAAGTATCCATCGCAGAAATTTTATTAGAAGAAGGCTACATCAATGGCTTTGATGTTATAGAAGATAACAAGCAGGGTATCATCAAAATCGAAATGAAATATGCTGCTGATAAAGAAAGAGTTATCACTGGAATTAAGAAGATTTCAAAACCGGGACTTAAAGTTTATGCTAAAGCTAACGAAGTACCTAGAGTACTTGGTGGCTTAGGAATCGCTATCATCTCCACATCAAAGGGAGTAATCAGCGACAAGAAAGCTAGACAGCTTGGAGTTGGCGGCGAAGTTATCTGTTATGTATGGTAGGAGGAAATAGAATATGTCAAGAATAGGTAGAAAACCTGTTGTACTTCCTGCCGGTGTAGAAGTTACTGTTGATGCAAACAATGTAGTAACAGTAAAGGGACCTAAGGGCCAGTTGCAGGAACAGGTTAGCAATTTAATTAAAGTAGAAGTTAAAGAAAACGAAGTAGTATTCACAAGAGAATCCGATGCAAGAGAAGAAAGAGCTCAGCACGGTCTTGCAAGAACACTTGTAAACAATATGGTTATTGGTGTTACACAGGGATACGAAAAGAAACTTCAGCTGGTTGGTGTTGGTTACAGAGCTGAGAAAAAAGGTAACACTTTAGTTATGGGACTTGGTTTCTCACATCCAGTTGAAATGGTAGATCCAGAAGGAATTACTACTGAAGTTCCAGATACTACAACAGTTGTAGTTAAGGGAATCAATAAAGAAATTGTAGGAAATTATGCGGCTAATATCAGAGCTTGGAGAAAACCTGAACCATATAAGGGTAAGGGTATTAAGTACGAAGGCGAATTTATCCGCAGAAAAGAAGGAAAAGCTGGGGCTAAATAAGAAAGGAGTGAATTATAATGGCTAAAGAAAGCAGAAACGACAGACGTGTTAAAAGACACGAAAGAGTTAGAAAAAATTTATCCGGAACTCCTGAAAAACCAAGACTTTGCGTTTTCAGATCAAACAAGAACATTTCTTGCCAGATTATCGATGACGTAAATCAGGTGACTTTAGCTTCCGCATCTTCTCTAGATAAAGAGCTGAAGGCTGAAATCGGATACGGCGGAAACAAAGATGCAGCAAGAAAAGTAGGCGAAGCTATCGCTGAAAGAGCACTTGCAAAAGGCATTGAAGTTGTTGCTTTTGACAGAGGCGGATTCCTATATCACGGAAGAGTTAAGGAATTAGCTGAAGGTGCTCGCGAGGGCGGATTAAAATTCTAACGGGAGGAAATAAGGAATGCGTAATATGATTGATGCATCCAAGCTTGAATTAAATGAAACTATCGTTAACATCAGACGTGTTGCTAAGACAGTTAAGGGCGGTAGAAACATGAGATTCAGCGTTACTATCGTTGTCGGTGACGGAAACGGATATGTAGGCGTTGGTCTTGGAAAAGCTCAGGAAATTCCTGAAGCTGTAAGAAAAGCTACAGAAGATGCTAAAAAGAATTTAATATATGTTCCTACAGTCGGAACAACTATACCACACAAGAACATTGGAGTATTCGGAGCAGGCAGAGTTTTACTTATGCCGGCTAAACAGGGTACTGGAGTTATCGCAGGTTCATCCGTACGTACAGTACTTGAGTCCGCAGGTATCAAAGACGTAAGAGCTAAGAACATCGGTTCCAACAACACTGGAAACATGGCTATGGCTACATTAGAAGGTCTTAAAACTCTTGCAACAGTGGAAAAAGTTGCTAGACTTAGAGGAAAGAAACCAGAAGAAATCTTAGGATAGGAGGAAAGCGAAATGTTAAAAATCACATTAACAAAGAGCACAATCGGCGCTTCCCCTAAACAGAGAAAAGTGGTTGAAGCGTTAGGACTTAGAAAACTGCACCACAGCGTAGAATTAGCAGATACACCTGCTACACGCGGTGCAATTGCAAAGGTAGCACATCTTGTTACTGTAGAGGAACTATAAGATAGGAGGTGCAAGGAACAATGAAATTACATGAATTAAGAGCGGCAGAAGGTTCAACTAAAAACCGTAAGAGAAGAGGTCGTGGTACAGCTACTGGTCAGGGTAAAACTGGCGGAAGAGGTATGAATGGTCAGAATTCAAGAAGCGGCGGCGGAGTTAGACTAGGCTTTGAAGGTGGACAGATGCCACTGTATAGACGTTTACCAAAGAGAGGATTTACAAATATCTTCGGTACAGAATATACAACAATTAATGTTAAAGATCTTAATAGATTTGAAGTTGGCACTATTGTAACACCTGAACTTCTTAAAGAAGCAGGAATGATTAAACAGGTTAAAGATGGAGTTAAAGTTCTTGGAGATGGAGCTTTGAACAACAGCATTACAGTAAAAGCTAACAAATTTACTAAGAGTGCAATTGAAAAAATCGAAGCTGCTGGAGGAAAGGCAGAGGTAATCTAAATGGAAATGCTTAAAACAGTTAAGCAGGCATTTAAAGTTCCTGAGATTAGAGGCAAAATTATTTTCACTCTGTTAATGCTCATTGTTTTCAGAATCGGGTCTTGTATTCCGGTTCCGGGCATTGATAGAGCAGTACTTAGCCAGTACTTTACTGGAGAAACAGGATTATTCGACTTGTTCGACCTGTTCTCCGGAGGTGCATTCAGTAATATGACAATATTTGCGCTAAGTATTACACCATATATTACAGCTTCTATTATCATCCAGTTGCTGACAATTGCTTTCCCTTATTTTGAACGACTTGCAAAAGAAGGACAGGAAGGTAGAAAGAAAATGGCTCAAATTACACGTTACCTTACTGTAGTTTTAGCTGTTATTCAGGCAATCGGTTTAACTGTTGGTCTTTTCAGAGGAGCAGTTAAAGATCATAGATGGTATTCTTTCGTTGTAATTATCCTTGTGCTTACAGCAGGAACAGCATTCCTGATGTGGCTGGGTGAACAGATCAATGAAAGAGGAATCGGAAACGGTATTTCACTGATTATCTTTGGTGGTATCGTTGCAAGAGTTCCATCCGGTATTCGTAGCTTATGGACACAGTATTCAGATGGAAACTTCTCAGTTATTACACTTCTTCTGTTTGTAGTATTTGCTATAATCGTAGTTGTAGGTGTAATCGAAATTCAGCAGGGTACCAGAAAAATTCCGGTACAGTATGCTAAACGAGTTGTAGGAAGAAAGATGTACGGAGGACAGTCAACACATATTCCTCTAAAAGTTAACCAGGCGGGAGTTATTCCTGTAATCTTTTCTCTTTCATTACTGCAGTTCCCATTAACAATCACATACTTCTTCCCTGGAAGCGGTTTCACAGAGTTTGTAACAAAGTGGCTGTCACCAGCAGGAAATCCGGGAGTATGGTTCTACGGTGTATTGAACGTATTGTTAATTATATTCTTCAATTACTTCTATACTGCAATCACTTTCAATCCTATGGAAGTTGCAGAAAACCTGAAGGCAAATGGAGGATTTATTCCTGGAATTCGTCCGGGAAGAGCTACAGTTGAATATCTTAACAGAGTTATGTCAAGACTTTCAATTGTAGGAGCTATTTTCTTAGCAGTAATTGCAACACTTCCTACATTAGTTGGACAGTTAGCAGGATTACAGATCCACTTCGGTGGTACATCACTTCTAATTGTTGTAGGTGTTGCACTTGAAACAATGAAACAGCTAGAGAATCAGATGGTTATGAGAAACTATCAGGGATTCCTAAAATAAGAGGAGATGAGCAAATGCTTAGAACAGTTTTGTTAGGCCCTCCAGGTGCTGGAAAGGGTACACAGGCAGTTAAAATCGTGGAAAAGTATAATATTCCACATATTTCAACTGGCGATATTTTCAGAGAAAACATCAAAAATGGTACTGAACTCGGAAAAAGAGCTCAGGAATATATGAACAAAGGTGAGTTAGTTCCTGATGATTTAGTTATTGAGATTGCAACTGGCAGACTTCTTGCAGATGATTGCAAAAATGGTTTTCTGTTAGACGGCTTCCCAAGAACAGTTTATCAGGCAGAAAAGCTTGATGAGTTTTTAGCTGCTCACGGTCAGAAATTAGATGTTGTTATCGACATCGAAGTTGAAAAGGAGGAGTTAATTACAAGATTAACAGGAAGAAGAGTTTGCAAAGCTTGCGGAGCATCCTTCCATGTTGTAAATATCCCTCCTAAAAAAGAAGGCATTTGTGACATCTGCGGTGGTGAGCTGATGCAGCGTGCTGATGATACTCGTGAAACTGTTGAAAACAGAATTGCAGTATATAATGACCAGACAATGCCACTTGTGGGCTATTATACAAATTCCGGCAACATTGCTACAATTAACGGAGCTTTAGCTCTTGATACTGTATTTGCCGAAATCGTAAAAGCCATAAGTGAATAAATATGATCATCATCAAATCTAAACACGAAATTGACATAATGCGTGAAGCAGCAAAAGTCACCGGCGAAGTTTTAAATACGTTGGAAGATTTTATTAAACCGGGATTATCTACTATGGATGTGGATCAGTATGTTGAGAATATGATTCGTAAATATAATATGATTCCTACCTTTAAAGGTTATGGTGGTTTTCCGGGAAGTGCATGTGTATCTATTAATGAAGAAGTGGTACATGGCATTCCAAGCAAAGATAGAATCCTTCAGGAAGGTGATATTGTCAGCGTTGATACCGGCTCAACCTATAAAGGTTATGCCAGTGATGCGGCGCGTACTTACGGAGTTGGTGAAATCAGCGAAGATGCGAGAAAGCTAATCGACGTAACGAAGAAGAGCTTCTTTGCAGGAATTGAATTTGCAGGTCAGGGATTTAGACTTTCTGACATCTCACATGCGATTCAGACATGTGCAGAGGGCGAAGGCTTTTCTGTAATTCGTAAGTATGTAGGTCATGGGATAGGACGTGATATGCATGAAGAACCGCAAATCCCGAACTATGGAAAACCGGGAAAGGGTCCAAGACTTGTCAGCGGCATGGTATTTGCCATTGAACCGATGATTTGTCAGGGTTCTTTCGATGTAGAAACATTATCTAATGACTGGACAGTAGTCACTTGTGACAGAAAGCTGTCTGCGCATTATGAAAATACCGTTGTTATTAATGATGGTGAGCCTGAGTTGCTTACCATATAATAGAGAGAGGTGTAAATAATGGCGAAGAAAGACGTCATCGAAGCATTGGGAACTGTTGTGGATGCTCAGCCAAACGCAATGTTCAAGGTTAAACTTGAAAACGGTTTTGAAGTGCTTGCACACATTTCAGGAAAAATTAGAATGAACTATATAAGAATTCTGCCTGGGGATAAGGTAAAGGTTGAACTTTCACCTTATGATTTAACCAGAGGAAGAATTATATGGCGAGATAAGTAATAGATGGAGGAGGAAATAAGATGAAAGTTAGAGCTTCCGTAAAACCAATCTGTGAAAAGTGCAAGGTAATCAAAAGACACGGAAAAGTTATGGTTATCTGTGAAAACCCAAAGCACAAACAGAAGCAAGGTTGATTATTAATTAGTTAAATATGAATTGCCGTGGCCAGGACCGGCAGTTTACAAATTTATTGTTATATTTTAGAACGCCTGTCTATATCACTCCTGGAAATGTGACGGAAGATAGGAGAAGGAGGAAACGTATGGCTCGTATAGCCGGTGTCGACTTACCAAGAGAGAAAAGAGTAGAAATTGGTTTAACTTACATTTACGGTATTGGTAGACCAACAGCATTAGCAATCCTAGAAAAAGCACAGATAAACCCTGATGTAAGAGTTAAGGATTTATCTGAGGATGAAGCTGGAAGAATCAGAAAGATTATTGATGAAGAATACCTTGTAGAAGGTGATCTGAGAAGAGAAGTTTCCATGAACATTAAGAGATTAATGGAAATCGGAAGCTACAGAGGAATCAGACATAGAAGAGGCCTTCCTGTAAGAGGTCAGAAAACAAAGACAAACGCTAGAACTCGTAAAGGTCCTAAAAAGACTGTAGGTAGAAAGAAGAAATAAGAAGGAGGTAGGAAATAATGGCTAAAGCTGCTAAAAAGGTAGTTAGAAAGAAAAAAAGAGAACGTAAGAACATTGAAAAAGGCCAGGCACATATCCAATCCACCTTTAACAATACTTTAGTTACTCTTACAGACTTAGAAGGAAATGCACTTTCATGGTCAAGTGCTGGTTCCCTTGGATTTAAGGGATCAAAGAAATCCACTCCATTTGCTGCACAGATGGCTGCTGAAGAAGCAACAAAAGGTGCTATGGAACATGGATTAAAGACAGTTGAAGTTTACGTAAAGGGACCTGGATCCGGAAGAGAAGCTGCAATCAGAGCATTACAGGCAGCAGGATTGGAAATTACAATGATTAAAGATATCACACCAATTCCACACAACGGATGCAGACCACCAAAAAGAAGAAGAGTCTAATTGAAGGGAGGAGTAATATAAAATGGCAAGATATACAGACGCTAACTGCAAATTATGCAGAAGAGAAGGTCAGAAACTTTTCTTAAAAGGTGAAAGATGCTACGGCGGGAAATGCGCTCTTGAAAAGAGAAATTACGCTCCTGGACAGCACGGACAGGCAAGAAAGAAATCCACTGAGTATGGAGTTCAGTTAAGAGAAAAGCAGAAGGCTAAGAGATTTTACGGATTACAGGAAAAGCAGTTCAGAAACTTATTCGACAAAGCTGCTAGCAAATCTGGTAAAGCCGGTGAAAACTTATTAATCTTATTAGAAACAAGATTAGACAATGTTGTTTACAGATTAGGTTTTGCAGCTTCCAGAAAAGAAGCAAGACAGCTGGTTGTACATGGACACTTCACTGTAAACGGTAAGAAAGCTACAGCTCCGGCAATGACATTAAAAGCAGGAGATGTTGTAAAAGTTAAGGAAAAGAGCACAAGCTCCCCTAAATTCAAAGAAATTAAAGATATGGCTATCACAGTACCTTCATGGATGGCTGTTGACGTTGAAAAATTAGAAGGAAAAGTTGTTGCTATGCCTACAAGAGAGGAGATTGATACTCCAATTGCAGAGCACTTAATCGTCGAATTGTATTCTAAATAAATGCGGATAACATAAGCGGACATTTACTTGGAAGAAAAGGAGGGTTTTTGAGTGATAGAAATCGAAAAACCAACAATTACTAAAGTTGTAGATACAGAGGCACACTACGGTAAATTTGTAGTAGAACCTTTAGAAAGAGGTTATGGAACAACTTTAGGTAATGCTATGAGAAGAATTCTTCTCAGCTCATTACCTGGAGCGGCTGTAACTTCAGTAAAAATCGACGGAATACTTCATGAGTTTTCAACTATACCAGGAGTTAAAGAAGACGTTACAGAAATCATCTTAAACTTAAAGAAACTTGCTGTTAAGTTAGACAGCGACGATAAACAGAGAGGAATTATCAATGTAGTTGGACCTAAAGAGGTTACAGCAGCTGACATTATCGGTAATTCCGAAATGGAAATTTTCAACAAAGACCTGCATATTGCAACTCTCGAAGAGAATGCAACACTTGTAATGGAAATTAACTTTGCAAGAGGTCGTGGTTACGTTCCGGCTGAACAGAACAAGGATGAAACTACTCCAATCTCTGTTATTCCAGTTGACTCAATCTACACACCAGTGAGAAAGGTTAATTATACAGTAGAAAACACAAGAGTTGGTCAGGTTACAGACTTTGACAGATTAATCTTAGAAATCTGGACTGACGGCTCAATTACTCCGGAAGAAGGAGTATCCATCGGTGCAAAGATTATGCATGAACATTTAAATCTGTTTATTGAATTAGATGATTCTACAGATGGATTAGAAATTATGGTCGAAAAAGAAGAAGACCAGAAAGAAAAGGCTCTTGAAATGACAATTGAAGAACTTGAACTTTCAGTTCGTTCCTTCAACTGCTTAAAGAGAGCATCAATCAATACTGTTGAAGAGTTAACAGCTTATAGTGAAGAGGATATGATGAAGGTTAGGAACCTTGGTAAGAAATCTCTTGATGAAGTAAAGAACAAACTAGAAGAACTGGGTCTTTCTTTAAAGCATAGTGATGATTAAGTGTAATCTTTCAGTTAATACTGATGATTGCAATGAAGAAATAAGAAAGGAGAATCAATATGCCAGGATATAGAAAGCTGGGCAGAGAAACTGCTCACAGAAAAGCAATGCTGAGAAACCTTGTAACTGACTTATTCAGAGAAGGCAGAATTTCAACAACAGAATGCAGAGCTAAGGAAGTAAGAAAAGAAGCTGAAAAGATGATTACACTTGCTAAACGTGGCGATCTTCACGCAAGAAGACAGGCATTAGCTTTCATTTATGATGAATCAGTAGTTACAAAGCTATTTGAAGAAATTGCTCCAAAATATGCTGATAGAAATGGTGGATATACAAGAATTCTTAAGTTAGGACCTCGTAGAGGCGATAACTCAGAAGTTGTATTCTTAGAATTAGTTTAATTCGTATAAAAATTACCCTGTTTTATGGCGTTAGCTGTAGAACAGGGTTTTTTCATTAAAAGAACTGTTGCAGTAGAATTTAATCTATGAGATAATGAAAAGCAGGTAAATAAAGAGTAAAGGAATTATATATATGGGAGATTTAATCGTTTATATCATTTTAGCAATTATTGGTTATTTTATCTCGGCAAAGCTTGTAAAGAATCCGGATAAACTTTCATTTATCGGTCCTATACAGACTTTCGCAATCGGTGCACTTGTTGTATCAATGGGAGGCCGAATGGGTGCAAATGAAGAAGTAATTCGGAATCTTAATAAAATAGGGCTCTATGCATTTGCAATGACGGTGATTATTATTGCATTTTCCATCGCGAGTGTCTCTATTGCAAGAAGATTGATGAAACTGGACAGATACGGACATCCTGTTAATGGAGGCAGTGCAGTAGTCGAAGAGGTCTGTCAGGAAGAACAGAACGAAAAAAGTAGCGGAAGTATGACACTGTTTATTGTAATTACTGTTACTATCGGAATGATTCTGGGTTATATTGTAGTGCAGAATAACATAATGGATTATGAGCTGTTTGATGGTATTGCAGGAAATATAATCAGATTGGGATTATGCGCATTACTTTTTCTTGTAGGTCTTGATCTCGGAAGGGAAAATACTTTCTTTGAAGATGTAAAAAGTGCAGGAATTAAAATTATGCTGATTCCCGCAGCAGTATGTGTAGGAACTCTTATTGCATCAGCATTATGTTCGCTATTTATTCCGATTACCTTAAAACAGGCTTTGGCTGTAGGTTCAGGCCTGGGATGGTATTCCCTTGCACCGGTAATGATTATGGAAAAGGGATATGTTACAGTGAGTGCAATCTCCTTTATGCATAATGTTTTCAGAGAACTTCTTGCACTTCTGTTTATGCCGGTTGTTGCAAAGAAAATAGGATACATAGAAGTTGTTGGTATGCCGGGTTCCGGTGCAGGAGATGTTTGTCTCCCATTT
>RCNI01000779.1_pt1 | contig 18698 bp, 19 predicted proteins | sample 2041151 | NCBI WGS metagenome assembly RCNI01 (sample SAMN09708214, study PRJNA481090) | feces metagenome | isolation source: feces | place: Antarctica: Albino Rookery | reverse complement strand
TTGCCATAAATATAACCTCTTTAATTTTTATACCATTATTATAACATTTACAAAAAAAGACTGCTGACCTTTTGTCAACAGTCTGAAAGGTAATTCGTTTGAATTACCTTTTTTATTTATATTTACTAAAAAAAATATAAGTCTTCTTTAAGAATATATTTAAAGTAATTATTTATGATATATTCTAACTAGAAAGAAGTGTTACAATGTTACTTTTTTTATATGAAGATAAAACAAATAAAACGGTTTTGTATTGTTCGAATAATCAAAAACATTATATAGAACAACCTGTTATGGACTGTATTAAGATGTTATGTATCCATTTTGGAAGTACTTATCAAGGAAGAAAGGATGCTATAAAATTTGTGTTACAAATAAAACAAAAAGTTCCAATTCTTTTATCTGAAACAAATAAAAATATTATTTTTCCAACGGTATCTAACAAAAGAAAAGATTGTTTTTGGATTCATGCGAATGCAGTTACTACATTTCATCAAATAGGAAAAAGTACAAAAATTAAATTTATATCAGGGGATGAATATATATTCAATATTGATTATCGAACAATAAAGAAACAGATGCAGAGATGTAGACAATTTCAATTATTTCTTGATATGCATTTATTTGAAAATCTGTTATAATATGACAGATAAAGAGGTAATTATATAGTAGTATTTTTTGGAATTATGATTGGCGCATTTATGGTACTATGTATTGCTTTAGTTATATTTAAGCATCCTTTAAAAGCGGACGTTAAATTAGAAGAATATGTATTAGTGAATGATAAAAAGTAGCAGAAATTTATGTTTTACATGCAACAACAAATGTAACAGTTATAAAGCTCAGTAAAACAGGATTTAAATAAATGGAAAGGCTCGACAAATGAAAGTTTATATTTGATGGAAAAGTTATATGAAGGACAATAAAGTTTAAAAGAATTATCATATTCCATTGCAGACATTCATCGGGTTTTAGCAGATAAAAACAAGAGGTATTTTTGGAGAAATTGAATTATATAATCTATTAGAAAAATGCTATGGGGAATGATTGACATTAGTATTGTAAACAATATAAACTTAGCAATGGTTCTATTGTTGATGCAGTATTATTTGGAAAAGAACCATTAGAAAACTATAATCGTTTAATGAATTCACAAACAAAAGAAGAACAGACAAAGTATCAAGCATCATTTGTGGCTGATGTAAAAAAAATATATAAAATCAATTGCACAAAAAATATATTATTCCACAAGAAACAGCAGAATTTGCATATATGTTTTACCTGTTGAAGCTGTATATTCATATATTTATGCACAATGTTATGAACTTGTTAAATTTTCATATGAGAATAAATTTTACATGGTATCACCAACTACATTAATAGCATATATTACGGCAATTAAAACAATTTATTTGGGTGTAGAGAGAAATAAAAATATTGCTCATATGCAAAAGGAACTACAAAAATTGCAAATTGAATTTGAAAGGTTTGAAAAATGATATCAGAATGTACAAGCGAATTTTAATAAATGCTATGAGAATATATGTTTATTATCAATAACTGCAAGTAAGTTATTAATGAAATTTCAAGAAATTGAGAGCGTACAAGTAAAAGAAGAGAATTAGTTCTCTTCTTTTATTTACGAATGATAATGTTATATTTACAAATCCATCGATCAATTTGATAAAGATAAGCAATTAATTGAGGACCACTCATTAATTGTCCATACCAAGGTAAAGGAAATGAAGATCCTTGTGTATTCATTAATTCTACCCATTTTTTATCATCTAGTAATTCATGTAGTGGGGAATTAGGATCATTATATCGTGTTTGTAGCATGGAGGTTACAATTTTTGCATACAGAGGATTATGGGTTTTCGGATATGGATTTTTCTTTCTCCAACAAACATCATATGGAAGTTCATTTTCAAATGCTTTACGCAGAATTCCTTTTTCTTGGTTATGATAGAATTTCATTTTCCAAGGAATATTATATACGTATTCTAATAGATGAAGATTTGCAAAAGGAGTACGAATGATAAGGTTTGTAGCATTGGACATACAAAATTGTCTTCTAATTAATGTTTGCATAAACCAATGTAAGCATAAAATTGTATGAATACGATAGTTTTTATCATCTTCTGTATCAGAAGCAAGAAAACTAATATCATCTATTGTATGATGATATTGTTGCTGAATGTAGTCTTCATAAGGTAAATTCTGAATATCTTTTTTTAGTAATTGAATTCGTTGCTTTGTTGATTGTAACCATGGAAATGTATTTAAATTTTTTAGTTCATCTCTATAAAACCAAGGATATCCACCAAAAATTTCATCACTACATTCACCGCTTAAGATTATAGATTGTTTCCTTTTTACTTGATTACATAACCATAACAAAGATGAATCGATATCTGCCATACCAGGTTGATTTGTTGCTGTCATAGCATCTTCAAGTAATGCGGCTAGTTTTTCTTGTGAAATTGTTAATGAAGTATGATGAGTAGGGTATTTATCGAGCATTTCTTGTATATAATCTTGATCGAGTGATACCTGATAATTGTTCTTTACAAAATTTTCTTTATTTCCAACATAATCTAGTGAATACGTATTCCATGAAGGATTGTGTGTACAAACAGCATGGATGATACTGCTATCTAAACCTCCAGATAAGAAACTGCTATTACAGTTCGCCGATTCTTGCTGGATTGATTGAGTAAGCAATTTGTGTACTTTATATGCAGTCGTAGCTAAATTATCGGTATGTTCGATAGTAGGAATATGATAATATTGTTTGATATTAATTTGATTGTTTTTTACTGATAAATAAGAACCAATAGGTAATGAATGAATGTTTGAAAATAAGGTTTTGTCTTCACTGCAACTTGGACCAAAAGAAAATAATTCTAATATACCAGTAGAGTCTAATACTGCTGGTTGTTTGCTATAATGCAAGATTAACTGTATGTTATCAGAAATCCATATACTGTCTTTATAATTTGAATAATATAATGGTGTTAGTCCAAATGGATCGCGAAAAGCAATGAAATCATTTTGGTGAATGATAATAAAACTGTATGCTCCTTCTAATTTTAAAAAAATATCAGATTTCCAGCACTGGTATGCAAAAAAAACAATTTCTTCTAGAGAGTCTTTTAATACATAAGATTTTGATAAAATATTATATATTTCATGTGCATTATAACATTCTCCGTTCACAAGAATTGAATATGTTTGATGTTTGTATACGATAGAAGTTTTTGTTTTATATGGTAAGTTATTGTTAAGTTCTAAAATATAATTTTTCATAATTTTCATCCTTTCGATGTATTGTATGCATAAATAAAAAAATTAGTATAAAAATTATGGATTTGTAAAATTATTATCTATGGAATCGTCTAGGAATTATGATAAAATGGTAGTATAATGATAATACAAAAGTTAAGGGTGAAATATATGGAAAAGAAGAAAAAAAATAAGGATTTAGTTACTATTGTTTGTGTTATTATCGGATCATTATTATGTGCTGTTAATATCAATACATTCATTAGTGCAGGAGGACTATTTCCAGGAGGATTTACGGGAATTACGGTTTTAATTCAGAGAATTTGTGATAAGTTTTTTCATTTTGAAATATCATATTCAATTGTCAACTTTTCATTAAACGCTATTCCAGCATATATTGGATTTAAAACTGTAGGAAAAAAATTCACTTTTTATTCATGTGTTATGATCGTTTTAACTGGTCTCTTTGTTGAAATATTACCAATGACTAATATTACAGAAGATGTTTTATTAATATCTGTATTTGGTGGTATTTTACAAGGAATTGCTTTAGGAATTGCATTAAGAGGTAATGCAAGTAGTGGTGGAACAGATTTTATTGCTATGTGGATTTCAAAAAAGACAAATCAACCTGCATGGAATTTTATTTTAGGATTAAATGCAATCATGTTATTGATTGCAGGATATTTATTTGGATGGGATAAAGCATTATACTCTATTATCTTCCAATTCTGTTCTACGCAAATTATAAATATTGTACATAAAAGATATAAAAAAATGACAGTAATTATAGTCACATCAAATCCAGATAAATTGATTAAGGAGATTCAAATAAGTACACATCACGGCGTTACTAGGCTAGAAGGTATAGGAACATATTTAGGAACGCCACGAACTATGCTGTATACAGTTGTAGATAGCATGGAGGTAAAAAGTTTAGTTAATAGAATTCATGCATTAGATGAGACAAGCTTTGTAAATGTAACGAAAACAGAGTATGTAGAAGGAAGATTTTATCAGACTCCAATTGAGTAGGAAAATAAAACAAATCGTATTGTATATGCGATTTGTTTTTAGGAGATAGGAAAGGGGATTATTGTGAGAAAAGAGGATTCAGTTTACCAATATTATTTAGACATTTTAAAAAAGGAGCTTGTTCCAGCGATGGGATGTACAGAGCCTATTGCAATTGCATATGCTGCTGCATTAGCTAGAAAAGTTTTAGGTGAGGATGTTGTTAGCGTTGATGTTTATGCAAGTGGGAATATTATTAAAAATGTAAAAAGTGTTGTCGTCCCTAATACCAATGGTAAGAAAGGAATATTAGTAGCAGCAGCAATTGGAATATGTGGAGGTAATTCAGATAAAGAGTTAGAAGTTATTGCAAATGTAAAAAAAGAAGATATTTTAAAAATGGAAAAATTTTTAGAAAATACAGAAATGAATTTGCATAGAATTCATGGAGGATGTACATTAGAACTTACGGTTGAGGTATCAGGAATCAATCATCGTGCAAAAGTACATATTCGAAATACCCATGCAAATGTGGTTTTAGTTGCAAAAGATGACTCTATATTGTATCAAAAAGATGATTTAGTACAAATAGAAGAAGGATATTCACTGCAAATGAAACATATTTATGATTTTGCGCAATCAGTGGATATTGACGATGTAAAAGAAGTTCTTCAAAGACAAATTGATTATAATTATGCAATTGCAAAAGAAGGGCTAGAGAAAGGCTACGGAGCAAGTATTGCCAATGTTTTACTACATACATACGGAGATAGGGTTGAAATTAAGGCAAGAGCTTTAGCAGCTGCTGGAAGCGATGCTAGAATGAGTGGATGTGAATTGCCTGTGATTATTAATTCAGGTAGTGGAAATCAAGGTATAACTGCATCAATGCCGGTATATGCATATGCAAAAGAATTGCATAGTAGTGATGAAGAGTTATACAGAGCATTAGTTATTAGTAATTTAACAACATTATATCAGAAACAATTTATTGGTCGATTGTCTGCATATTGTGGTGCAGTAAGTGCAGGAGCAGGAGCCGGTGCAGGTATTACATATTTGTTAGGTGGAGATTATGAACATATTTGTCACACACTTGTAAATGCACTTGCTATTACAAGTGGTATATTATGTGATGGGGCAAAGCCTAGTTGTGCAGCTAAAATTGCATCATCAGTAGATGCCGGAATTCTTGGATATGCGATGTTTAAAGAAGGAAAACAATTCTGTTCAGGAGAAGGAATCGTTGGAGATTCAATCGAAAAAACGATGAAAGGAATTGGACAGATTGCTCGAGACGGAATGAAAGAGTGTGATGATGAAATCATACGATTAATGATTAATTCATAAATGAAAAGTGATATCTTTTTCATAGTACTACACTATGCGATAAGATATCACTTTTTTTATTTTACATATTAATTATTAAGGACGTTTAACGATAACAGCTGTACCTTGACCTCCACCAATACATAGAGAAGCAAGACCTAATTTAGCATCACGTTTAATCATTTCATGGATTAATGAAACTAAAATACGGTTACCAGAAGCACCTACTGGGTGACCTAAGGCAATTGCACCACCGTTTACATTGATTTTTGAAACTAATTCTTCACGATTAACACCATGTTCTTCTACTAATTCATGAATAACACCTAAAGATTGAGCAGCGAAAGCTTCGTTTAATTCAATTAATTCCATATCTTCAAGTTTTAAATTAGCATATTGTAATGCATGACGAATTGCAGGAGTTGGTCCAAGACCCATTACAAGTGGATCTACTGCCCCTTGTCCAATACCAACGATTTCACATAATGGAGTTAAACCATATTTTTCAACTGCTTCTTCACTTGCTAATAATACGAATGAAGCACCATCGTTGATTCCAGAAGCATTACCAGCAGTAACTGTACCATCTTTAATAAATGCTGGACGTAATTTAGCTAATTTTTCTGGAGTAGATTTACGGTTAGGATGTTCATCTCTAGCAAATGTAATAGTTTCTTTACGTAATTTAACTTCGATTGGAACAATTTCATCATCGAATCGACCAGCATCAACGGCAGCGATAGCTTTTTGTTGAGATTCATAACCGAATGCATCTTGTTCTTCACGTGAAATATTATATTTTTTAGCGATATTTTCTGCTGTAACACCCATGTGAACATTATTCATAGCATCAGTTAATGCATCATAAATCATACTATCTGTACATTTGAAATCACCCATTTTATTTCCTGTACGAGTATTAGCAGGAATTAAATATGGACAGCCTGACATGCTTTCAACACCACCAGCAACAACGATATCGTTGAATCCTGTTTGAATTGACATAACACCTTCCATAACAGTACGTAAACCTGAACCACAAACCATGTTTACTGAGTGAGAGCAAACATTTTGTGGAATACCAGCAGCTAAAGAAATCTGGCGAGCAATATTTTGTCCAAGTCCTGCACCCAATACGTTACCACAGATTAGCTCATCAACATTTTCTGGAGCAACTTTAGCATCTTCTAATAATGCTTTTACTACAGTAGCACCCATATCAACTGGTTTAACAGTTGTTAAAGATCCAAGGAAACTACCAATAGCAGTACGTTTTGCACTAACAATGTAAGTTTTTTTCATTTTTTTCTACCTGTCTTTCTTTAAAATAAAAACTGTGAAACAATTTGTTTTACGTTTTTCACATCCATATGATAGCGAAAAAAAATACAGATGTCAACAACTTGTGAAAAAATTAATAAGTAATTATTTTTTTGCTTTGGAAAAATGTAAGTGTTTGTAATACTTTGATTATAGTACAATATCGTTTATTTTTTTAAAAAATATCAAAAAAACATTATTATATAGAAAATGTAAAAAATAAACTTGTGAATTTTACAACAAATACTTGTTAATTTTTTAACAAACATATTGACGAAATTAAGAAATAGGAATATGATAGAAACGGATTATGGTTCCAGAGGAACTTGTAGAACGCTGAAATTTTTATAAATGAAAAATTATGAAAGCGCATGATAAATCCTAGTTAGTTCAGAAAAGTTTGAAGAGAGGAGAACACATATGGACTTCATGTTAACAGAACAACACAAAATGATGAAGAAACTATTCGTTGAGTTCGCTGAGAAAGATGTAAAACCTCTTGCAGCAGAAATTGACGAAGAAGAACGTTTCCCACGTGAAAACGTTGAAAAAATGAGAGAGTGCAAAATGCTTGGTATTCCATATCCAAGAAAATATGGTGGAGCTGGCGCTGACTATTTAAGCTATATTTTAGCAGTTGAAGAAATTAGTAAAAAATGTGGTACAACAGGTGTTGTATTATCTGCACATACATCATTAGGTACTTGGCCTATTTTCCAATTTGGTACAGAAGAACAAAAAGAAAAATACTTACCTGACTTATGTACAGGAAAAAAATTAGCTGCTTTTGGTTTAACAGAACCTAACGCAGGAACAGATGCTGCGGGGCAACAAACTACAGCTGTTAAAGATGGAGATGACTATATTTTAAATGGTACAAAAATCTTTATCACTAATGCTGGAGAAGCAGATGTTTATATTATTTTTGCTATGACAGATAAAACAAAAGGAACTCATGGTATTTCAGCATTTATCGTTGAAAAAGGAATGCCAGGATTTAGCATTGGTTTGCATGAAAAGAAATTAGGTATTCGTGGTAGTGCAACTAGTGAATTGATTTTCAATAATGTGCGTTTAAGCAAAGATCATTTATTAGGTCAAGAGGGTAAAGGATTTAAAATTGCCATGATGACATTAGATGGTGGTCGTATTGGTATTGCCGCACAAGCATTAGGTATTGCACAAGGAGCTATTGATGAAGTTGTTCCTTATGTAAAATCACGTAAACAATTTGGACGTGCTATTTCTAAATTCCAAAATACACAATTCCAATTAGCTGATATGCAAGTAAAAGTTGATGCTGCTCGTTTATTAGTTTATCAAGCTGCAATGGCAAAAGAAAATGGATTGCCATATTCATATTATGCAGCGGAAGCAAAATTATTTGCTTCTGAAGTTGCAATGGAAGTTACAACAAAAGCTATTCAATTAATGGGTGGTTATGGTTATACTCGTGATTATCCAGTTGAAAGAATGTTCCGTGATGCTAAAATCACTGAAATTTATGAAGGAACTTCTGAAGTACAACGTATGGTTGTTTCTGGACAAATGTTGAAATAATTAAGAAAGGAAGAAAATTATGAAAATTATCGTTCTTGTAAAACAGGTACCGGATTCAACTGAAATCCGTGTAGATAAAGTAACTGGTACATTAATTCGTGCTGGTGTACCTAGTATTATCAACCCAGATGATTTAGCTGGTGTTGAAGAAGCATTAAAAATTAAAGAAACTACACCTGATGTTAAAGTAACTGTAGTTTCAATGGGGCCTCCTCAAGCAAAAGACATGTTAAAAGAACTTTATGCTCGTGGTGTTGATGAATGTGTATTAATTAGTGACCGTGCGTTTGCTGGAGCTGATACATGTGCTACATCAAGTACACTTGCAGCTGCAATCGAAAAAATTGGATATGATTTTATCATTGCAGGACGTCAAGCAATTGATGGGGACACTGCACAAGTAGGACCTCAAACTGCAGAACGTTTAAATATTCCTCAAGTAACATATGTTGATCAATTTATTAAAGTTACTGAAGATAAATTAACTGTTCGTAAATCATTAGAAGAAACAGAAGAAATTATTGAGGTTAAACTTCCATGTTTATTAACAACATTAAGTGGAATGAATACTCCTCGTTATATGAACTGTAATGACATCGTTGACTCTTTCAGTAAAGAAGTAAAAGTTATGACATTTGCAGACCTTGATATTCCAAAAGAAAAAGTTGGTTTAGCAGGATCTCCTACAAAAGTTCATAAAACATTTACAAAAGATGTAACTGCTGAAACTGAAACTTACGATTTACCTGCAGAAGAAGCAGCAAAATTAATTGCTAAAACATTAAAAGAAAAACAAATCATTACAAAATAGGAGGAGAATATAATGGCTAAATTTGAAGGGTACAAAGATATTTACGTATTCGTTGAACAAAGAAATGGTGTAATTGCTAATGTCGGATACGAATTAATTTCTGAAGCTAGAAAATTGGTTGCTTCAATTCCTTCCATGGGATTCCAAGTTGTTGGGGTTTTATTGGGACATAATATTAAAGACCAAGCAAAAGATGTAATCGCTCACGGTGCTGATAAAGTAATTGTTTGTGATCACGAATTATTAGAAGGATACTCAACACAATTTTATGCAGATGCATTAACACAAATTATTGAAGAATTTAAACCAGATAGTTTCTTAACAGGAGCTACTGTATTAGGACGTGACTTAGCACCTAGAGTTGCTGCACGTTTAGATGCTGGTTTAACAGCAGATGCTACAAAAATTGAAATTGATTTAACAAAAGTTGAAGATGGTGAAGCGTTATTATTGGTGACTAGACCTACATTTGGTGGAAATTTATTTGGTACAATCGTATGTCCAAATACTCGTCCACAAATGGCAACAATCCGTCCAAATGTATTTGGAATGGATCCAGCTGATGAATCAAGAACAGGAGAAATTGTTGAATTTGCTCCAAAATTTGAAGATACAGATGCTAAAGTCGTAGTAAAAGAAGAAATTAAAAAAGTTGTAGAAGGTATTGATATTACAAAATGCGATATTTTAGTAGGAGCAGGACGTGGAGCAGAAGGATGCTTAGATATGGTGAAAGCTGTTGCTGAAGAATTAGGTGGAGCAATGTGTGCAAGTCGTGCTGTTGTAGAAGATGGATTTGCAGATAAAGATGTACAAGTTGGACAAACAGGGAAAACAGTACGTCCATCATTATATATTGCATGTGGTATTTCAGGAGCATGTCAACATGTTGCAGGAATGGACAAGTCAGATATGATTATTGCTATTAACCGTGATCCACAAGCAGATATCTTCTCAATTGCTAATATGGGATTTGTTGGTGATGTTAATGAAATATTGCCATTATTAAAAGAAGAAATTATTGCTGCAAAAAAAGCATAATAAAGCATGGTAAAGAGAGTGGATAGAATTCATCCTGTCTGTTCTCTTTATAATATATTAAGAAAAGGAGATAATAATATGAAAAAAGTTGGAGTTATTGGCGCAGGAACAATGGGCCAAGGTATTGCAAATGCATTTGCTTCTAATGGTTATGATGTAACTGTTTGTGACATTAAATTAGAATGGGCACAAGGTGGTATCGATAAAATTGCTAAAAAAATCGATAAATTAGTTACAAGAGAAAAAATTACTGCTGAAAAAGGTGCAGAAGTTAAATCTAACTTAAAAGCTGGTGAATATGAAGACTTAGCTGATTGTGATTTAATCGTTGAAGCAGTATTAGAAATTATGGATACTAAAAAAGAATTATTTACAAAATTAGATGAAATTTGTAAAGAATCATGTATCTTTGGAACTAATACATCATCATTATCAATTACAGAAATTGCTAAAGGAATTAAACATCCAGTAATCGGTATGCATTTCTTTAACCCAGCTGATCGTATGAAATTAGTTGAAGTTATTTCTGGAATTAACACTCCAGTTGAAACAAAAGAAGCTATTCTTGAAATTTCAAGATCTTTAGGTAAAACTCCAGTAGAAGTTGCTGAAGGACCTGGATTTGTAGTTAACCGTATTTTAATTCCTATGATTAATGAAGCAGCTACAATTTTACAAGAAGGAATTGCAAGTGTTGAAGATATCGATACTGCTATGAAACTTGGGGCAAATCATCCAATGGGACCATTAGCTTTAGGTGATTTAATTGGTATTGATATTGTTGTAGCTATTATGGATGTTTTATTTGCTGAAACTCATGATTCTAAATATCGTTGCTGTACTTTATTAAGAAAAATGGTACGTGGTGGTAAATTAGGTCAAAAAACTGGTGTAGGATTCTACGAATATAACAAATAATCGATATTAATAACACGTGAATCTATAATTTCTGCAACTTATGAAATTGTGGATTCACCTTTTTTAAAGAGAGGTAAGAAAATGGAAACAATTTTAGTAAATTACGAAGGACATGTTGCTACTATTACAATTAATCGTCCTAAAGCATTAAATGCTTTATCTACACAAGTTTTAACTGAATTAAACGAAGCTCTAACTGAAGTAGAAAATAATAAAGAAGTATATGCATTGATTATTACAGGTGCTGGAGAAAAATCTTTTGTTGCAGGTGCAGATATTGCTGAAATGAAAGATAAAAATGTAGAAGAAGCTGCAGTATATGGAAAATTTGGTAATGAAGTATTCCGCCGCATTGAAACATTTAGATGCCCAGTAATTGCAGCTGTTAACGGATTTGCGCTTGGTGGTGGATGTGAATTAGCAATGAGTTGTGATATTCGCTTGGCAAGTGAAAACGCTGTATTTGGACAACCAGAAGTTGGATTAGGAATTACTCCAGGATTTGGTGGTACACAAAGATTAGCTCGTACTGTTGGTGTAGGAATTGCTAAGGAAATGATTTACACTGCTAGAAATATTAAAGCACCTCGTGCTGCTGAAATTGGTTTAGTAAATAGAGTTGTTGCTTTAGAAGAATTAATGCCTACAGCTATGAAAATGGCAAATGGAATTGCTGCTAATGCACCAATTGCAGTTGCTAATGCAAAAAAAGCAATTAATAATGGACTACAAACAGATATTGAAAGTGGAGTTGCTATCGAAGTTGAAGAATTCTCTAATTGCTTTGCAACAGAGGATCAAACTTATGGTATGACATGCTTCTTAGATAAAGTAAAAGAAAAATCATTCTCTAATAAATAAATTTATCAAAATTTATAAAAAAGCGTATCTTTAAGTATACGCTTTTACATATCGTAAAGGCATTTTAAAGATACAAAGGAGGTTACAGTTTTGAGTAAAGTAGTAAGTCTTGAACAGGCAGTATCAATGATTCCAGATGGAGCAACTATTGGTATTGGTGGTTTTATAGGATGTGGACATCCACAAGAATTTTCAGTTGGAATTGAGGAATCATTTTTGAAAACCGGGCATCCCAATAATTTAACAATTATGTTTTCTGCTGGTATAGGTGATGGAACAGATCAGCTTGGTTTAAATAAATTAGGCCATGAAGGATTGCTAAAAAGAATTATTGGCGGGCATTGGGGATTGATTCCTAAGTTACAACGTATGGTATTTGAAAACAAGGTAGAGGGATATAACTTACCTTTAGGAACTATTTCTTTAATGTTCCGTGACATTGCTGGACATAGACCTGGAACAATTACAAAAATTGGACTAAAAACATTCGTTGATCCTAGAATTGAAGGCGCAAAAATGAATGAAAGGTCTAAAGAAGATTTAGTAGAATTAATAAATTTAAATAACGAGGAATGGTTATGGTATAAATCATTTCCATTAAATGTTGCATTAATCCGTGCTACATATTGTGATGAAGATGGAAATGCAACAATGGATAAAGAAGCAGCAACATTAGATTCATTATCTATTGCACAAGCCGCAAAAAATTCTGGAGGAATTGTACTTTTACAGGTTGAAAAAGTTGTTCAAAATGGAACTCTTGATCCAAGAAAAGTAAAAATTCCTGGAATTTATGTAGATGCAGTTGTTGTATCAAGACCTGAAAATCATATGCAAACATATGCAAATCAGTATGATCCTTCATTATGTGGAGAGGTCAAAGTCCCTGTAGACTCAATTCCACCTATGATGTTGAATGAACGTAAGGTAATTTGCCGTCGTGCTGCAATGGAATTAGATCCAGAATGTATTATTAATTTAGGAATTGGCATGCCAGAAGGTATTGCAAATGTTGCAAATGAAGAAGGTTTACCTGGACTTAAATTAACTGTTGAAGCCGGAGGAATTGGAGGAGTACCTAATGCTGGAACTGCATTTGGTACATGTACAAATCCAGTTGCTATCATTGATCAGCCATATCAATTTGACTTTTATGATGGTGGAGGATTAGGACAAGCATTTTTAGGACTTGCAGAATGTGATAAACATGGAAATATTAATGTTTCTAGATTTGGACCAAAAATTGCTGGTTGCGGAGGATTTATTAATATTACACAAACATCTCCAGTAGTTGTCTATTGTGGAACATTTACTGCAGGTGGATTAAAGGTTGAAGTTGTAGATGGTAAAATAAATATCTTACAAGAAGGTAGAATTAAAAAATTCAAAGAATCTGTTGAACAAATTACTTTCTCAGCAGAATACGCACAAGATACAGGGCAAAAAGTTATTTATATAACTGAACGTGCTGTTTTTGAATTGTTAAATGGAAAATTAACTTTGACAGAAATTGCGCCTGGAGTTGATCTTGAAAAAGATGTTTTAGGTCAAATGGAATTCAGACCTGTTATTGCAGATGATTTAAAACTTATGGATATGCGTATTTTTGAAGATAAATTAATGGGAATTAAAAAGAATTAATAGATTATTCCAAAAGAATACCAATGATTCCATTAAAAACAAATTTTGATATATTATGTTAATATAATTACAAGGAAGTCACAATGGATGTGATGGTGAATCATTGATGACAGTGTAGATGTAAGTCGCTGATATTGTTAATTGAAATGATTCAAGGGATATTCATATAGTATTCTTATAATTGGATACATAATATTTATAAATGAATATCTCATATTAGAATAAAAAGCAATGGAAATTCCCATTGCTTTTTATTCTAAAAATAAGTTTACATAAGATAGATGTCTTATGTAGAAAGAGGAGAAGAAAGATGAAAAAAACATGGATGCTATTGCTCATTGTTTTAGTATTGTTTGGATGTGCAAAAAAAGACGAATCATCTAATAATACGCATTATTGTAATGATGATGAGGGGACATGTGGAGTTAGTGAAGAGAACACTTTAGATTATGAAGGATTTGATGATCAAGAACATATCTTTATTGAATCTTCAATGAATGATGTAATCAAGATGTTTGAAAAGAAGCAGAGTGGAATAGTATATTTTGGATATCCAAAATGTCCTTGGTGTATAGAAGCAGTACCAGTGATGAATGAATGTGCAAAATTATATAATAAAAATATATATTATGTAAGAACAAAGGATGATAATGGTAAATATTTATATACAGATCAAGAAAAGAAAAAGTTATTTGTATATATAAAAGATTATCTAGATTGTGATGACAAGGGGAATAAACATTTATTTGTTCCGTATGTTTTAGTAATTAAAGATGGCAATATTGTACAAAATCATTTAGGAACAGTAAAGACACATGACTCTGAAAATCGAAAAATGACTAAAGAAGAAACAGAAGAATTAGAATCGATTTATAAGAAGATGTTTGCTGAAAATTGATTAGTGAAAAAATTAACAATTCGATAAAATGAACTTTTTCAATTGAAAAAGTTATGATATAATAAACTTGTTAAAAAAACATAAGTTATAGATTGATTAATGTAGAAAGGATTGGAAAGGTTATGTCATTGTTTGATCATGAAGCAAGGCAATTTAAATTTGATGTATTGCGTGAAGTTAGTAAAAGATCATTTGAAGGAAGAATAAATGAAGATACATGTGATGAGATTGCAAATTTATTGATTCCAGGAAAACATGCAGATTTTCGTTGTTGTGTATATAAAGAAAGAGAAATTATAAGACAAAGAACACGTATGGCATTAGGAAAAACACCGGTGCCAGTAGATAATGAAAATAAAAAACAAATAGTACGTGTTATTGAAGCTGCCTGTGATGGATGCAGCATTCATAAATATCAAGTTACAGACAATTGCCGTAAGTGTATGGCAAAAGCATGTTTATCTGCTTGTAAATTTGATGCTATTCATATGGGAAATGATCATGCTTTTATTGATTTTAATAAATGTAAGGAGTGCGGAGCATGTTATAATGCATGTCCGTTTAATGCAATTGTTGAAACTCCACGTCCATGTATGAAGAGTTGTCCAGTAGATGCAATTTATATGGGAGGCAGTGGATTAGCTGAGATAGATGAAGAAAAATGTATTAATTGTGGAGCTTGTGAAGCATATTGTCCATTTGGAGCGATTGAAGATATGTCTTGGATGACAAATGTTATCGAAGAATTGAAAAATGGGGAACAATTATATGCAATTTTTGCACCTGCTATTCAGGGACAATTTGATAATGCAACATTACCACAAATCAAAGAAAGTATTCGCTTGTTAGGTTTTAAAGATGCATATGAAGCAGCAATTGGTGCTGATGCAGTTGCGTGGTGTGAAAAAGAAGATGCAAAAAAACATAAAAGTGAAGGTAAAAAAATTACCACATCATGCTGTCCAGCATTTGTTAATTTAGCAAAACAACATTTTCCTACGGTGTATGAAAATAATGTATCTCATACAGTAAGTCCGATGGTTGCAACCTCTAGATATATTAAGAAGCACTATCCAGGAGCTAAAACAGTGTTTATCGGGCCATGTGTAGCCAAAAAGCAAGAAGTTCAAGAGACTGATGTAGACTATTGCTTAACATTTGAAGAAATTGGAGCAATGTTTGTATCTAAACATATTTGGCCAGAAAATGTAACTCCTAAAGAAGAAGATACAGCTTCTGCTTATGCACGTAATTTCTCAATCGGTGGTGGAGTTTCAAAAGCGGTTTTAGAAGCATTAAAAGAAAATAACGATGATAGTGTAAGTGCAGTATATGCGGATGGTAGCGTAGAATGTAAAAAGCAACTATTACTAATGAAGGTAAATCGCTTTCAAGCAGATGTGCTAGAAGGAATGGCATGCAAAGGTGGATGCATTTGTGGTCCAGCAACAATTGAATCACCAATAAAAGCTAAGGCTAAAATGACAAAGGAAAATCTTGCTATTAAAGATAAGACAATTTCTTCAACATTGAAAACATATGATTTTTCTGATGTTGATTTAGAGTACAGATAATATGAAAAAAGATATTTGTTTGACAGAATATGACAAATATCTTTTTTATATATTCTATAATGAATTTGGTGATAAAAGTGATCAAATTTTTCTCAATAAAAAAAGATTTTTATGATTTTTATAAGAAACATAGTAAACTGCTTGAAAATGAAAGCATATCAAAAAAACAATTAGATTTAATGATCGATACTGTGGATATGGATTTATTATATAAGAGTGCGAAATCATATTTTGGACAATATGTGTATTGCAATCAGAATAGCTTAATTTTGAATGATAAAATACAAAATAAAAAATACAAGATTATTTGTAAAAATAAATATATAGTGATTGATTCGATAGAAAATCCATTTATAAATATATTAAAGAGAAAATATAATTACTATTTTATTATTATAAATGAATGAATAATTGTGAAAAAGTGTTGATAATTTACAATAAAAATAGTAAAATGTAAGTAATGTAAGGAGGATTACATATGAATTTAGGTAGTTCAATTTTATTCACATTAGTAGGATTAGTTATAGGTGGTTTTTTAGGTTTTTATTTTACAAGAAAAAAATTTGAAAAAGAACTTAAAGAGAATCCGCCAATTAATGAAAAAATGATTCGTGCGATGTTCTTACAGATGGGAAGAAAACCTTCTGAAGCACAAATTAGACAAATAATGAAGTCAATGAATGCCAATAGATAAACACGGAAAACCGTGTTTTCTTTTTATATATCAGATTAGAAATAATATGATAAAGAGTGAGGATTATATGAAAAAAATAATAAAAAAGATAATACAAATATTGATTATGATTATTGTTATTACACTTATATACATCGGTGGTTTTGGATATATAAATTATAAAAAAGCAATTTATAAAGTTAGCGTTTCTGATAAAATAGCAGAAGTGCGAAGTAAGAAGAATTATGTTAAGTATGATGATGTGAGTCCATATTTGATTAATGCTACAGTTGCAATCGAAGACAGAAGGTTTTATAGCCATCATGGAATCGATGTATATTCTCTTGTTCGAGCAATGATAACTAATTTATATGCAAAAGAAATTACTGGTGGAGGAAGTACGATTACTCAACAATTAGCTAAAAATCTTTATTTCGGATATGAACCTAGTTATATACGTAAGGTCAGTGAAATGTTTGTTGCGCGTGATCTGGAGAAAGAATTGAGTAAAGAAGAAATTATAGAATTATATATAAATGTAATTAATTATGGTGATAACAATTTCGGTATTTATGAAGCTAGTGAGAATTATTTTAATAAGGATCCTAAATATTTAACAATAAATGACGCTGCATTATTGGCGGGAATACCTCAGTCACCAGTGAATTTCCAATTAAGCAATCATTACGAAGACGCCTTAATTCGTAAAGAACAAGTTGTTGAGGCAATGAAAGAACAGAATATGTTAGATGGGAATGAATTTGAGTAAAAAAATGTTGCATTTTCTTTACTGGTAGGCTATAATGTTATAGCAATGCCCGAGTGGTGAAACTGGTAGACGCAACGGACTCAAAATCCGTCGGTAGCGATACCGTGCCGGTTCGAGTCCGGCCTCGGGCACCAATTAATAAATAAAGTCTTCGAAAGAAGACTTTTTTTATATTTGAAAAACAATTAATTTACACGCTTAAAAGGTTTTAATAATTTTTACTATAGGTTGGGTCTTTGCGTAAAATTAGATAGTGCTGTATAAAAATAAAATAAAAGCGTTTTGGTTTTCTGAATATAGTTATTATATATATTGTTAGATTGTAAGTGTGAGAATTATAGACTATACATAATTCTAGAATAAAAGTTATATATATTTTTATATTTGCTTTTTGAAAGGTTATTCGAATTAGATTCGTATTCATAAAAAAATTAAATCATTAATTTGCGTATTGTTTGTTCTGAACCAATGTACTTCTTTGATTAATAATGTCAATAATAATTTTACCAATTTCGGTAATTTAAAATTCACCATTTTTAGTGATAAAGTTCAAGTTAAATGTAATCAGATAAAGATTGAGTATCTGGTATTTGAAGCAATATAAAGAATGCTAGAGCTGTATATTTGATAAATTTAAATAAATTTTTCTATTTTGTGTTGTAATAAAGTGAGTGAGTCAAGGTAATTAATTTAATAAAGCGGTTCATATATATGACTTTTATAGTTATGTTTGATTTTTTACTTATAGAGTATTTATTAAACATAAAGGTGTACGGGAGATTTTATGTAAATGAATACAGGGTGTGGAAAATAATACAGTTGATAATTATATGTGAATTATTTAACTGTAAAGGCATATTTTATACATTAAACGATATAATAATATAGATCAATAAAAATAAATTAAAAAAAGTTAAAAAAAGACTTGCAAAAATGAAAAGTATTTGTTATTATATATGGGCACTTAAGAGTGCAGGAAAACTTAAAGATGTGCGCCCATAGCT
>RCNI01002157.1_pt1 | contig 18700 bp, 18 predicted proteins | sample 2041151 | NCBI WGS metagenome assembly RCNI01 (sample SAMN09708214, study PRJNA481090) | feces metagenome | isolation source: feces | place: Antarctica: Albino Rookery | reverse complement strand
CCGAAAAAAGCTGTATCCGCTTTCCCGGGATTGCAGGATGTGCGCAATGTCGGATAAATAGAGAAAAATGGCCGATTTCTTTGAAAAATATGTGGATTTTCGGGAAAAGGCAGGCATCACCCTTGAAAAATTGATGAAGAGATGATATGATTAAAAAAATTTATCTCAGGAGGATGCTATGAAGCAATACAAACCAATTCCTGCCCGGAAAGAGCTGCTGGTGCGGCTGATGGGCGGAAACTTGACGATGCTGATTTCCGTTTTGCTGACCATTATCAACATTGTTATTGCCGTTACCATGTCCAAAACCCAGTTCCTGTATAGCCTGTCCATGCCGTACTATGCCGTTACCTGGGGCAAGGCCATTGACAATAATTTCGCTGCGGGAGGCTGGCCGATCAACGGTCGGTATACCTACATCGGAATCGCAATTGCGGCGGTGATTCTGGCTGTGTATGTGCTGATGGTCCTCATGTCCAGACGGCACCCCGGCTGGTCCATTGCCATGATGGTGCTGTTCTGCCTGGATATGGTGTTTCTGTTCTTTGTGGGTATTTTCCTGCTGGAAAATCCGGCCTCGATTGTTTTTGAGGTCTGTATCCATTTCTGGATCATCTTCATCCTCAGCCGCCAGATCTGGGCAGCGGTGAACCTGCGCAGACTGGATGCCATTGAGGACATGGAGCGCAGGATGGAGGCAGAAAAGAAAGAACAGGCAGCAAAAGCTTCCGATAATGAAGCCGGAATGTAACTGCTTAATATGTACATAATATGGAGGAACGATTATAAATGATATATGCACTGATCCTGTTTGCACTGACCTACGTTGTGATGCTGGCTCTGCCCAAGTACCGAACCTATACGGCCCTGTGCTCTGCCGTGGTGTTCATCCTGACGGGAATGCTGCCTCTGAACCAGATCCTCGGTGCCATTGATTACAATGTTATTCTGATGATCGCCGGAACCATGGGTCTGGTAGCGCTGTTCATCGAGAGCAGAATGCCGGAGCTTCTGGCAGACCTGATTATGGAAAAGGTTCCCAATGTACAGATGGCAGCTGTGGCGCTGGCTCTGTTTGCCGGCGTGATCTCCGCATTCGTGGACAATGTGGCTACGGTGCTGATGATTGCTCCCGTAGCACTGGAAATCTGCAAAAAGCTGAAAACCAACCCCGTGCCCTTCATCATCGGCATTGCGGTGGCCTCCAACCTGCAGGGTGCAGCCACGCTGGTGGGCGACACCACAGCCATCATGCTTGGCTCTGCGCTGGATATGAGCTTCCTGGATTTCTTCTGGTATGAAGGCAAGCCCTCCATTTTCTTCGCAGTGGAGCTGGGCGCTCTGCTGTCGGCCTTCATTCTGGCCTACATTTTCCGCAAGGAAAAGGGTGCGATTCCCAGAACCGGAAAGCGCACCGAGGTCAAAGACTATGTGCCCACCATCCTGCTGGGCGGTGCCATTGTACTGCTGATCTGCGCATCCTTCATCCCCGAAAAGCCCAATGAAACCAACGGCCTGATCTGCTGTGCCCTGCTGGTTGTGGGCCTGATCTATAACTTTGTCCGCCGGAAGAACATCACCGCGGTGACAGGCCCTCTCAAGGAAATCGATTTCCAGACCATCGGCCTGCTGCTGGGTCTGTTCCTGATGATCGGCGGTATCAAGGAGCAGGGCGTCATTGACGCTGCTGCCGGTCTGCTGGCAAAGGCAGGCGGCGGAAACGTGTTCCTGCTGTACACGGTCATCGTCTGGGCCTCCGTTCTGATTTCGGCCTTTATCGACAACATCCCCTACGTTGCCACCATGATCCCCGTGATCGCAGGTCTGGCGCAGACGCTGGGTGTGGATCCCACGCCGCTGTATTTCGGCCTGCTGTCCGGTGCCACTCTGGGCGGCAACATTACGCCCATCGGTGCTTCTGCCAACATTACGGGCATCGGCATCCTGAGAAAAGAGGGCTACAATGTCAAAAATTCCGACTTCTTCAAGATCGGAATTCCCTTCACGCTGGCGGCAATTGTTCCTGCCTATATTTACATCTGGGCACTGTACGGCGTATAAAGCATAAGAAAAAATCGGGAGCGTACCGCAGGGTGCGCTCCCGATTTTTTTGCTGCCGGTGCAGGGCCGTTTTCCGCAGGCGGAACGGCTCAGCGCCGGAAGGTGGTTTTCAGGCAGGTAGACCAGGACTGACCGGGTTCCAGAACGGCGGCAGCGGGCTTTTGATCCCAGCAGATGTTTCCGTCGTCGGGGCTGGGCAGGCTGTTCCAGGGCTCGATGCACAGGAAGTGGGGCTTGCCGGGCTTGCTCCAGATCAGGGTGTAGGGGAAATTCCGGATGTCGCAGATCACGGCACGGCCGGAGTCCTTTTCGTACAGGCCCAGGGTCTGGGACTGCAGGCCGGTCAGGCAGTAGCTGCCGTTGTCAAACAGGTGCTCGGTGACGGGGATGGCGCTGGTGTTGTGCCAGACGTAGCCGCATTCGCCGGTTACCAGACCGTTGGGGGTCTGCAGAACCATGGGCGATTCGCTCTGAGAGAACCGCAGCTCGTAGTCTTCGATGCTGTGCTTGTCGTCAAAGGGAATGGCGTAGGCGGGATGGTAGCCGATGCCGAAGGGCATCTTCTCATCGTCCCGGTTTTCAACGGTCAGGGTGTGGTGCAGGGTTTCACCCTCCAGCCGGAAGGTGGACAGCAGCCGGAAACGGTAGGGCCAGGATTTCATGGTTTCCTCGCAGTCAGTCAGCTCCAGAACGATGGTGTCGGAGGTTTTGCTGACGAAGCGGTGCTCCAGCAGGCGGGCAAAGCCGTGCTGCTTGCTCTCATAGACCTGTCCTTTGGCCTCCAGCTTTCCGCCGTATACGCTGCCTGCGTGGGGGAACAGCACCGGAGCGTGGTAGCCCCAGACGGAGGGATCGGCCTGCCACATGTGCTCAACACCGTCGCACTTGCGCAGAACGCTCTTTACCTGGGCACCGTTTGTGGTGACGGTGAGCCGGAGCTGCTCATTTTCGATTGTGTAATCCATGGTATCTTCCTCCAAAAATAAAATTCAGTTATACCAGAGTTTTGATAATGAAGTACAGCACCACCAGAATGCCCAGCACGATCCGGTACACGCCGAAGGAGGCGAAGCTGTGGTTCTTGACGAACTGCATCAGGGCACGGATGACCACCAGGGAAACGATGAAGGAAACCACGCAGCCGATGATCAGGATGCCGATTTCCATGCCGGTGGCGGAAGCACCGTCAAGCAGGAACTTAACAAGCTTCAGGGCACTGGCACCGAGCATGGTGGGGATTGCCAGGAAGAAGGAAAATTCGGAAGCGGCACCCCGGGAAACGCCGATGAGGATGGCGCCGAGGATGGTGGAGCCGGAGCGGGAGGTGCCGGGGATCAGGCTCAGGCACTGGAAGCCGCCGATGATCAGGGCGGTGCGGTAGTCGATTTCGTAGACGTTTCTGACTCTGGGGGCATGGCCTCTGTTCCGGTTTTCAATCCAGATGAAGCCCACGCCGTAGACAATCAGGGTGATGGCCACGGTGATGTAGTTGTACAGATGGGCATCCATCCAGTCGTCCAGCAGCAGGCCCAGAACGGCGGAGGGAATGACAGCCACGATGACCTTCATCCACAGGTTCCAGGTGCGCTTTTTCTGTCTTCTGTCCTTTTTCGGAGAGAAGGGGTTGAGCTTATGGAAAAACAGGACAATGACGGCGGCGATGGCACCGAGCTGAATGACCACCTGGAACATTTCGTAAAAGGCCTCCGAGACCTTCAGATGCACCAGTTCGTCCAGCAGGATCATGTGACCCGTGGAGGATATGGGAAGCCACTCGGTAACACCCTCGACGATGCCGAAGAGGATTGCTTTTAAGATTTCAAGAAAAGTATTCACAATAAAAAACTCCTTAATTTTGTATGAATCCGGGTCCGGATTCGCAAATATATGACCACTACCATAATACTCCCAATTTCTTCCCATTGCAAGAAAAACTTGCCCGTTCACAAATCACCGGCGAACTCTTTACAAATTGTTCACGCCAATCGGCCCAAACGCTGTATAATGGTTGAAAAGAGAACTATCCAAAAAAACAGGAGGTATTGTCATGGCTGTATCGGTTCTGATTGTAGAGGATGATAAAAACATTGCGGAGCTTCTTCAAATGTATCTGGAGAAGGAAGGGTATGCCGTCACCGTGGCTTCTGACGGCGGGCAGGGTCTGAATAAATTCCGGGCCATCCATCCGGATCTGGTCCTGCTGGACGTTATGATGCCGGTTATGGACGGCTGGGCAGTCTGCCGGGCCATCCGCGCGGAGAGCCAGACCCCGGTGATCATGCTCACCGCCAAGGGGGAGACGGACGACAAGGTGGCAGGCCTGAAGTGCGGTGCTGACGACTATGTGACCAAGCCCTTTGAAATGAAAGAGGTTCTGGCCCGGATCGAGGCAGTGCTGCGCAGAACGTCCGGCGTCAACCCGGAAAAGAAGGCCAGACGGCTGGTGTTTGACAAGCTCATCATCGATATGGATGCCTTTGAGCTGACGGTGGACGGCAAGAAAATCGACACGCCGCCCAAGGAAATGGAGCTGCTGTATCATCTGGCTTCCTCGCCCAACCGGGTCTACACCCGAAACCAGCTGCTGGACGAAGTGTGGGGCTTTGATTATTTCGGCGATTCCCGGACTGTGGATGTCCATGTCAAGCGTCTGCGTGAAAAGCTCGAGGGCGTGTCTGACAAGTGGGTGCTCAAGACCGTATGGGGTGTCGGCTACAAGTTTGAGGTGGTGTAAACCATGAAATCCACCTTCAGCCGGCTGTTTACCATGGTGGCCATGATTCTGCTGGTGACGATCCTGATTCTCGGCGCTTCTTTCCGGGCGCTGGTGGAGGATTATCTGGTGGACAATGCCACGGAAAAGCTTCACAACGATGCCACGGTTATTTCGGATCTGGCGCTGGTATACTATATGGACGGCGGCATGAGTCAGGCAGATTTCCTGACCAATGTGTCCATTGCCTCCATTGTCTCGGAGGCGGATGCCATTATCTGCAACGAGACCGGCAGAATCGTGATGTGCTCGGACAGCCCCATGGGCTGTGCCCACCAGGGAATGATCGTCAGTCCTGCGTACCTGCAGAAGGTTTACGAGAACAACGGCGACATCACTCAGGGGGTCATCGAGAATCTGTACGAGGAACCCCGGTATCTGGTGTCGGTGCCCATTCTCAGCAGCAGCAGTGAACTGCTGGGAATCGTCATCGTTTCCTCCCCTACGGAGGATACCACGGCAGTCCTGCAGAGAATTACGGATATTTTCCTGTTTCTGTCCATGATCGTGGTTTTCCTCTCGGTGATCTTTGCCATTTTCTTTGCAAAACGCCAGAGCCGACCCCTGCGGGAAATGGCTCAGGCGGCCATGGACTTCGGCCACGGCAACCTCAAGGCCCGTGTCCAGGTGGGCAGCGGCTGTTCGGAGGAAATGGAGGAGCTTGCCATTGCATTCAACAATATGGCTTCTTCCCTGCAGAAAAGCGAGTATCAGCGTCAGGAGTTTGTGGCCAATGTGTCCCATGAGCTGAAAACGCCCATGACCACCATCTCCGGCTATGTGGACGGTATCCTTGACGGAACCATTCCCCCGGAGCGCAGAGAGCACTATCTGCAGATCGTGTCCGACGAGACCAAGCGTCTGAGCCGGCTGGTGCGCAGCATGCTCGATATCTCCAGACTTCAGGATCAGGGCGGTATTCCCGACGAAAAGAAGACCCGCTTCGATCTGGAGGAGTGCGCCGGTCAGGTGCTGATCAATTTTGAGCAGAAAATCCTGAACAAGGAGCTGAATGTGGACGTGCAGATGCCGGAGCATCCGGTCTACACCTTCGCAAATCAGGACTCCGTGACGCAGGTAGTCTATAACCTTCTCGACAACGCCATCAAGTTCAGCCCTCAGGGCGGAACGCTGGGGCTGCATCTGCGGGAGGGCAGCAGCAAAGTCTATGTTTCCGTCTCCAACAACGGCGACACCATTCCCCCGGAGGAACTGCCGCTGGTGTTCGACCGGTTCCACAAAACGGATAAGAGCCGCTCCCAGAAGGACGGCTGGGGTCTGGGCCTGTACATCGTCAAGACCATTGTATGCAGTCACGGAGAGAATATCTCGGTGACCAGCCGGGACGGAAAAACCGAATTTACCTTTACCATGCCTCTGGTGAACTGACACCGGGGCAAATCAGAATCCGGAGGACGGTTTTATGGAAGATAAGGATCTGCAACTTGATAACCACGGAGATCCCCAGCCATGGGACTCCGGATTTTATGAAACGGGTGCCACAAAGCCGCCGAAAAACAACGGCGGCCTGCTGGCAATCATGCTCGTCGGCGGCATCTTTCTCGGAAGTGTGCTCAATTCCCTGGGCCTGTTTGGCTTTCAGAGGGACACCGCCGAGACAGACAAGGCCCGGAGGCAGGAGAGCATCGCCTTTATTGCCTCCAATCTGCCTTCGGACATCGACAAGCCGGTTCAGCCGCGGCCTGAGACCGCGCCCCGGGGCGAGAGCACCCTTCAGCTGCACAAATCCCCCAAGGGGAAGGATAATCTCATACCCGACAGCGGGATTTCCTACCAGCACATCTATCAGAAAAATATTGATTCTGTTGTGTCCATCACCTGCCAGCTGACCTCCGGGAAAGCCACCGGCTCCGGGGTTGTGGTGACGGCAGACGGATACATCGTTACCAATGCCCATGTGGTGGAGAATGCCGACACCATCAGCGTGCTGCTGAGCAGCGGAAAAACCTGCGCTGCATATCTGGTGGGCACCGATGCTCTGTCGGATCTTGCGGTGCTGAAAATTCAGGAAAATAACCTGAAACCTGCCGAATTCGGAGATTCCAGCGTGCTGCAGGTGGGGGATCCGGTGGTAGCCATCGGAGATCCGCTGGGCGTGGAGCTTCGGGGAACCATGACCGACGGCATCGTGTCGGGCCTGAACCGGGTGATTACCACCGGCGGACGTCCCATGACCCTGATCCAGACCAATGCGGCCCTGAATTCCGGCAACTCCGGCGGCCCGCTGATCAACTGCTACGGGCAGGTGGTGGGGATCAACACCATGAAGATCAGCCGCTTTGTTCAGACCGCTGCACCTGTGGAGGGCATCGGCTTTGCCATTCCCAGTACCACGGTCAAGGAAATCGTGGATCAGCTGATCTGCCAGGGCTATGTGACGGGCAGACCCTCTTTGGGGATGGATGCTCAGAATCTGTCCACGTTCAATCAGCGCTTTTATCATCTGCCCGCAGGCCTGTATGTCTACAGCGTTTGGGAAAACTCCGATGCCAAGGCCCGGGGCTTCCAGGCAGGCGATATTATTTTAACCATTGACAACGTCCGGCTCAACTCGGAGGACGATCTGCAGAAGGTCCTGTTTGACCATCAGGTGGGTGACACGGTGGATGTGGTGTTCTACCGGTCGGGCCGCCAGTATTCCGGTCAGATAGTTCTGGAACAGGCAAGGTAACAACCGCCGCTGTCAGAAGGAAGGAAATCAGTATGGAACCGATCTATCAGCAGAAAATGTACATTGAAAGCAGCCGCACCGACTGTTTTAACCGCCTGAAAACCTCGGAGCTTCTGGCGGATATTCAGGAAGTTTCCGGACGGCACTGCGATGCCCTGGGTCTGACCTGGGAGGAGCTGGCATCCAAAGGACTGTTCTGGGCAGTGGTCCGGCATCGGATCCAGATTACCAGAATGCCCGTGTCAGGCGAAACCATTACGCTGGAAACCTGGCCCTGTCCCACCACCCGGGTGGCCTATCCCCGGTCTGTGATCGGACGGGACGAGGCGGGTAATGAAATTTTTCGGTCCATTACCCTGTGGGTGCTGATGAATCTGCAGACCCGGGCCATGGTGCTGCCCGGTACCAGCGGCGTGGAAATTTCCGGTGTTGTCAGAGGACTGGAGCTGGAATCCCCTGTATCTCTGCCCCCTGCCAGACGGACACACCGGGCAGACAGGACCGTCTGCTACTCCGATCTGGACATCAACGGACATATGAACAATACCCGCTATGAATCCTGGGCCGAGGATCTGCTTCCGAGCAGCTTCCATCGGGATCATCCGCCCAAGGAGCTTCTGATCTGCTACCTCAACGAAGCCCGGGAGGGACAGAAGCTGGAAATCGACTACGATATGGTTTCCGACGGGGTATTCAATGCCGATATGTATCGGGAAAGAGACGAAAACGGCAAGCGGGAACGGGTGTTCTCTCTGCGTGTGATCTACGATTAACAGGCATTTTGCGGGCTTGTTCAACAAAACCTGTGGAAATCTGTGGATACTGTGGAAAATGAAAGCAGCCTTTTGGAAAAACCGTTGAGTTGCAGGCGTTTTCTGAATTCCACACTGTGGAAAAACCTGTGGAGAGTGTGGATAACTCATGTGGAAAACCCTGACCTGTGGATAGAAACAGGCAGATACAGGCCCAAAACAGACGCTTTTTCCGGGATTTTGACGGTCTGAAACCAGGTTTTCCACAGGGAAACCTGGTTTCGTCAGTTCTGCACGAAAACACCCTTGTTTTCATAGGCTGGATTGGATATAATGGTAAAACAACGAAAACGGAGGTTTTTTTATGAAAACAGGTCTGGTGCTGGAAGGCGGAGCCTGCCGGGGCGTATTTACCACCGGCGTTCTGGATGAATTTATGGATCGGGGGCTGGAGTTTGATTACTGCATCGGCGTGTCTGCCGGAGCGGGCAATGCCCTGAACTATAAATCCCGCCAGCGGGGCCGGGTGGTGTCCATGCTGACGGACGAAAACTTCCCGGCTTATTTCGGCCTGTCTCAGGCAAGGACCTCCCGGAAGCTGCTGGATCTGGATCTGCTGTACAATACCATGAGTTTTGAGGGGGACTTTCCGCTGGATTTTGCAGCCTACTATGACAATCCCATGGAGTGTGAGTATGTGCTGTCCGACTGCGGCAGCGGAAGACCTGCCTACCTGCGGGAGAAAGTCTATCGCAAGCGGCTGGTCAACATTGTCAAGGCCAGTTCTTCCATGCCGGGAATCTGTGCGCCGGTGCAGGTGGACGGCCGGTTTTATCTCGACGGCGGCGTTGCTGACCCGCTGCCGGTGGAGCGTGCTCTGCAGCAGGGCTGTGACCGGGTGGTGCTGGTGACCACCAAGCCTGCAGACGACCTGCATCCGACGGATTACACCAGACTCCGTCCGGTGCTGTACAAGCTGTACGGCCGGCGTTTTCCTCAGTTCTATGACAGCCTGATGACCAGAATCCCCCGGTATTTTTCCCAGCTGGACAGAATTCTGGAGCTGGAAAAGCAGGGCCGTGTCTTTGTGATTCGTCCTCAAGTCTGCGGCATCAAGGGGCTGGAAAAGGACAAGGCAAAAATGCGGGAGTATTATGACCACGGCATGGAATGTGCCCGGAAAAACTGGACGGATCTGATGAACTATCTGCAGAAGTGATTTTACCGGAGGAGGGAACATCATGAATTATTGCAGCAACTGTCTGATGCTGACGAAGGAAGACGTGTGTCCTGTGTGCGGGGGAAGCGCCCTGCGGTTCCCGGAGGCGGATGATTTCTGTTTCCTGGCAGAGCTGGATGATATCTGGGCCAAAGCAGCTCAGGAGCTTCTGCAGGACAATGGCATTGTCTGTCAGCGGCTGCCGGCCTCCGGCATGGGGCTGCACCTGCGGGCGGGAAAAACCATGCGGGAGGGAACGAATCTACGTGCGCTATGCCGACTATGAGGATGCTTCGGCCTTTGTCAGAGAACTGACGTAACAAACGGCAGACCCATTTTGGTCTGCCGCTTTTTTTCAGAGCAGAAAAACTCCCCGCCGCAGAAGGATAACCTGCGGCGGGGAGTTTGTGATTTCCGATGGATCAGCCTTTGGAAATGCGCTTGCGCCAGAGAATCAGGCCTGCGGTGACAGCAGCCAGACCGGCGGTGGTGATGAAAAATGCGGACATATGTGTTCCTCCTGTCAGAACCGGGAAAATCCGGATAATGGGTATGTCAGGCTTCGTAAAGAGGCTGCGGCGGATCATAGGGCTGTGGCTTGTAGGTGATCGAGCCGATGGGCTTGCCCTCCAGACCGTATTTGGGGCTGTAGCCGAAGAGGTTGACGTAACGGATCAGGTCGTCCTTTTCCGCCTCCATGGCTTTCATGACCTCCACCGTTGCCAGCACATCGTCTACGGCCCGGTGGGAGTTGACCACCTTTCCGGTCAGTCCGTAGACATCGATGGCGCTGCAGAGCTTGTGAGGATAGCTGTGCCGGTCCCGGTAGACCGTCAGCAGGTCCAGTTTGTCCTTGCCCCTGAGAATGGCGGGATCTCCGTCCCGGAGCAGCATGTAGTACAGAAACGACAGGTCAAAGTGGGCATTGTAGGCCAGCAGCAGGGTGTTTCCCCGGATCATTTCGCCGATGTCCCGGCATACCCGGGTTTTGGGCAGTCCCTTTTCCCGCAGATCCCGGGTGGAAATGCCCGTCAGCTGCTCGATTTTCGGCGGCACAAAACCGCCCGGGGACAGGGAAACCAGCTGATCGTATTCCTGCACAACCCGGGTCTGCCCGTCCTGCCGGGTCAGTACCACGGCGGCAAACTCGATGATCTCGTCCCGGCTGTACTGCAGGCCTGTGGTTTCCGTGTCGAACAGAACCAGCTTGTCGTACTTGGCAAACAGGGTATCAAAACAGTCCATGGTCATTCTCCTTTTGCCAGAGTCAGGGCTCTGCGGAATTTGCTCAGCGGTTCCGGCTTCAGGCCGTAGGTGCGGGCCAGTTCCTCTGCGGCAGCCATGCCGTCGGTAACAGCGCCGGATTTCAGCTCCACCTCAAATTCCAGAAGGGGCTGTTCCTTTCCGCCGCCGAGAAGCACACCCCGGTCCAGCGCCAGCTCCGTGCAGGCACCGTGGGAAACCATAGTGCGGCAGATCCGGGTGAAGCGTGCACCGCACACAGGGACCACCCCTTCCTGACGCACAAGCGGCAGAAGCTCGGGGCAGCTCTGGGAGAAGAGCGTGTCCATGGCATCCTCCACGCAGGGAGCCTGGGTCTCCCATTCGCCTCTGCCGAAGCCGTCCAGAGGCGTTTTGACGGTGCAGACGGACACGTTGTTTTCCATCCGCCGACGCAGAGTAATTCTCCGGGCGGACAGGGCACCGCCGGGGGTATCGTAGTAGGTGGTTTCCATGTGCAGCTCCCGGCAGGGTTCTGCCTGCAGAAGCTCCAGCAGGGACCGGGCCTGCGGCTCGGTCAGAGCATATTTCATTTCGTATTCCTTACCCATGGATACCCCTCTTTTCAGGCTCTCCGGGGGAGAACCTCTTTTTACGGCTATTATACACACTTTGTGCCCTCAGTGCAAGAATCTTTCCCTGCTATGCAGTTCCGACAGTATAATTTTCCGGACTGTGGTAGGATTTTCCTGCATAAATTCGGAAAGGCGTGGTACGAATGATGGTATTTCTGCAATCGTGTATGGAACGCGGACGAATCCGGGAATTTCTGGGCAGTTCCCGGGTCCGGGGAGGGCTGATGGCGGCGGCATACGGACTGGGCGGATTTCTGATGGCAGCCGCCAGTGTGGGCCACAGCCCCCAGCCGCTGGTGCTTGGGCTGCTGCTGGGCGCCGCACCGGGGTGGCCGGTGCTTTGCCTGGGCCTGGGGGGTGCGGCAGGCTATCTGTGCTTCTGGGGGCAGGCGGGGCTTCCGGGACTTGCATGGGCGGCGCTGGGAATGCTGGCCTCGGGAGCGCTGGCCATGGGACCGGAACGGCGGCTGGCGCCTGCGGTTCTGCCGGCACTGGCGGCAGGACTGACGGCGGTGTGCGGGCTGGCCTTTGTGCTGTGGCGGGCAGAGCCGGTTTCGGTGCCGGGATATCTTCTGCGCATATTTCTGGCGGCGGGCAGCACGGCGGTATATACGACGGCACTGGATCACCGTGATCCGGTCTGCGACTGGCTGGCCATGGGACTTGGGGTGCTGGCCCTGGCCCAGGTGGCTCCGGGAAGCTGGTTCTGTCTGGGCTACGTGGCAGCGGGAGCCATTGGAGCCGCTGCTGCCTTTCCTGCGGCGGCGCTGGCGGGATTTGCACTGGATCTGGCACAGGTTACACGGGTGCCCATGACGGCGGTGCTCTGTGCCGGTATGCTGACAAGGCTGCTGTCGGGCCGACGGGAATGGAATCACCGGCTGGCACCGGGGCTGGTGTTTCTGCCGGTGGCGGCGCTGTGCGGGGTGTGGGACCTGCATCCGCTGCCGGGGCTGCTGACGGGAGGACTTCTGACAGCGCTGGTTCCGTCTGCATCCCCGGCAGGCTATCGCCGGGGAGCCACGGGGATGGCTCAGGTGCGGCTGGAGCTGGCGGCAGGGGTGCTGAGCCAGACGGGCTCGGTGCTGTGTGAGCCGACGGATTTTCCCGTGGACGGAAAAGCTCTGGTTTCCGGGGCGGTGAGCCGCAGCTGCAGCAGCTGCCCCTGCAGGAACGGCTGCCGGGAGCAGGAGTCGCTCCAGAAGCTGGGGGGAGAAATTCTGGAGCAGCCCCTGATCACGGCTGCGGATCTGCCCTTTTCCTGCCGCAGGAGCGGGCGGGTCTGGGCGCAGCTGACCAGAGCGCAGGAGCAGTACCGGCTGCTTCTGGCGGATCATGCCCGCCGTCAGGAGTACCGGCAGGCCATGGTGCAGCAGTATGATTTTCTGGCGGGCTATCTTCGGAATCTGTCGGATGAGCTGGCAGGGCGGCAGGATGTGCGCCGATTGCGGTATGAGCCCCGTATTTCGGCGGAAACCGTCTCCCGGCAGGCGGACAACGGGGACCGGTGCGTGTGGTTTTCCGGCACGGGAGGAAATTACTATGTGCTGCTGTGCGACGGGATGGGGACAGGCCTTGCGGCGAGCCGGGAGTCGGAACGGGCCGTGGATATGCTGAAAAAACTGCTTAAAGCCGGATTTCCGGCAGAATATGCCCTGCACAGCCTGAACAGTCTGTGCATACTTCGGGGAACTGCCGGGGCGGTGAGCATCGACCTGGCAGAGCTGGAGCTGGAAACCGGCAGAGGAACGCTTTACAAATGGGGGGCACCGCCGTCCTATCTGCTGGAAAAGAACCGGACAGAAAGAATCGGAACAGCCGTGCCTCCCCCGGGTCTGTCCGTGACAGAGGGCCGGGGAAGTCGGGAGCGGCTGTCCCTGAGGGGTGGGGAGCGGCTGGTGCTTCTCAGTGACGGCGCAGGCGGAGAGGCTGCCATGGGCCGGGTGGGGAAACCGGCGGAGCTGTCTGTGGAAGCACTGGCGGTGCGGTTGTTGGAATATGGCCGGGAATCGGGTGCTGATGATGCCACCGCAGCAGTGGTTCAGCTGATCCCGGTAGCCACAGCTACAAGATAACACAAATTCCGCAAGAAAAATGTCGAAACACAAGATGTATGGTGAAAAATTCAGAGAAAAACCATATATCTGGTTATAATCTGCCGGAATTCGGGCTTAAACTGCACATTTGCACAGTCCCTGTAGAAAGGAAACGGGGAAAATGTACAAATTTTTTGTAGACAATTTGGCGCTAATGTGGAAAAACAGCCCCGGCACAATCAGGCGGTTGCAAAGACGGAAGGTTGGTTCTATACTGTACGGGAGTATGTAAACGTTTCCAGCAGAAAGGAGGCGGTTCCCGTGACCATCCGGGATCTGGCCAGCAAAACAGGATATTCGGTGGGAACCGTATCCCGGGTGCTCAACAACAAGTCCAACGTCAGTCAGGAGGCCAGAGATGCCATCTGGGAGGCTGCCAATGCCTGCGGATTTCACCTGAACGTCAATGCAAAGCAGCTCAAGCAGAGCCGTTCGAACACGGTGCTGGTTATGATCAAGGGCCGGTTCAACGAGCTGTTCAGTATGCTTCTGGAAACCATTCAGCAGTGCGTGGCGGAAACGCCCTATGTGCTGACCGTGACCTACGTGGACGAGGAGGACAACGAGGTTTCCGAGGCCCGGCGGCTGACGGAGGAGATCAAGCCTGCGGGCATTCTGTTTCTGGGTGGCAATCAGCAGAATTTCCACGAGGAATTTGAGAAAATCAGCTGCCCCTGCGTGCTGGTGACCAACGACGGTTCGGCGCTGCCCTTCCGGAATCTGTCCAGTGTCTGCAGCGACAACCGGGCGGCCGCCAGAATGGCTGTGGAATATCTGGTGGGTCTGGGCCACCGGCGGATCGGCATTGTCGGCGGCGACCGGGGCTGTTCCGATACGGCCAGCCAGCGGTTCTGCGGCTGTATGGACGCAATCGTGGCAAACGGGCTGGATTTTGACGATGCGCAGGACTACCGCACGGTGCGCTGCTCCTATGCCGAAGGCTACCGGGGAGCCCGGGAGATCATCCGCAGCGGACGCAGCTGCACGGCGCTGTTCGTCATGGCGGATGTGGCAGCCATCGGTGCCATCCGGGCGCTGGAGGATGCAGGTATGCGGGTGCCGGAGGATGTGTCAGTGGTGGGATTTGACGGATTGCCCATCGGTGCGTACACCACACCCCGGCTGGCGACGGTGAGCCAGAGCACGCAGATCATCGGTCGGCGCAGTGTGGAAATCCTGCTGCAGCAGATGGAAAACGGCGGCGAACCCGTCCATGAGCGGATTCCCGTAGCCCCTGTATGGCGGGAAAGCGTCTGCGGCCTGTCCTCGGACTGAAAGAGCCGCTTCTGTTCCGGATGAACTGTCTTGGTTTGCACGGACAGCACAAAAAATGCTCCCGGCAGGGAAATATGAAATTTTAAGCAGCGTGGCACCGCGTCAGCGGCGCCACGCTTGTCCATAATGGGATGTTTTCAATATCCCAAAGAAATTTTCGGCAAGCGCATTGTCATATGGGTTTTCCCGTCCTGACATTGACGGAGAAATGCCGGATTTCTGTATCAGTTTGCAATATGTTCCGGATGTGTGTCCGAAACCCTGGTCGCTGTGGAGCTGTAACTCCGCAGCGACCTTTTTTGTCTGTTTTCAGCGGACCCGTTCAGGACCCGGAGCAGAAGGAATTTTGCAGGCAAATGGGGAATTTGGTATCTGACAGGAACAAATTCTTGAAACAACCCGGAAAGTTTGCTAGAATATACAGCAGAAACAGGAAAGGCGGTGACCCTATGAACCGCAGGGAAGATTATATTGCGGTCTTTGATTCCGGCGTCGGAGGCATCAGTGTGCTGCGGCACCTGAGAAAGCAGATGCCCGGAGAGCGATTTCTCTATTACGGGGACTCTGCCAATGCACCTTATGGCACAAGATCCGCCGACGAGGTCCGGGCACTGACGCTGGACGCGGTGGATCGGCTTATGGACCGGGGGCTGAAGGCGCTGGTGGTGGCCTGCAATACGGCGACGGCTGCGGCCATCGGCACGCTGCGGCAGCGATATCCGCAGATGATCGTCGTCGGCATCGAGCCGGCGCTGAAGGTGGCAGCGGAGCATTATCCCGGAGGACGGGTGGGCGTTATGGCCACGCCTGTGACCCTCCGGCAGGAAAAATTCAACCGGCTGCTGCAGCGCTTCGGCGGAGAATGTCAGGTATCGGAGATTCCCGCCCCGGGACTGGTGGAACTGATCGAATCCGGACAGGGAGAAAGCAAGCAGACCGAGCAATTTCTGCAGAATCTGCTGCAGCCCTGGATGGGCAGACTGGATGCGCTGGTTCTGGGCTGCACCCACTATCCCTTTGCGTCGGCTTCCATCCGCAAAGTTCTGGGGGACGGGGTGGAGCTGCTGGACGGCGGAATCGGCACTGCCCGGGAGACCCGCCGCAGACTGGAAAACGCAGACCTGCTGGAGCGGGGACCGGGAGAAATTATACTGGAAAACAGCTTAAATACGCCCCAGATCCTGGCCCTGAGCCGGAGCTTGCTGGGCGCAGAAAGACCATAATCGGGAGGTAAAACATGGACGATATCCTTGTCATCGGCATAGCCGGCGGCAGCGGCAGCGGAAAAACCACGCTGATGAAAAATCTGATAGAGCGGTTTGGAGATGTGGTGACGGTTCTCAGTCACGACAACTACTACCGCCGTCACGACGAACTGCCCTATGAAGAACGGTGCAGACTCAATTACGACGAGCCCTGCGCCATGGAAACGGAACTGATGGTCAGGCAGCTTCAGCAGCTGCGCCGGGGCGAGGAGATTGACTGTCCCGTATATGATTTTTCCATCCACAACCGCAGTGATGAAACCATCCACATTGTTCCGAAAAAGGTCATCATTGTCGAAGGCATTCTGATTTTTGAAAACGAAGAACTTCGGAATCTGATGGACATCCGGATTTTTGTGGATACGGATGCGGACATCCGGCTGTGCCGCCGGATCAAGCGGGATGTGAACAAGCGGGGCCGGACGCTGGAATCAGTGCTCAAGCAGTATCAGGAGACCGTCAAGCCCATGCACGAAAAATATGTGGAGCCCAGCAAAAAATATGCCAATATTGTGGTTCTGGAAGGCGGCAGAAATCAGGTGGCGCTGGATATGATCATGGGTCGGATTCAGCGGCATCTGGATGAAGCGAAGGAGAAAGAATGAAGAATACCTGTTTGATTTTTGATATTGACGGAACGCTGTGGGACTCCCGGGCCATCGTGGCTGAGGGCTTCAACCTGCAGCTGCGGGACGAGGGCCGGGAGGATCTGCTGGTCACTGCGGAGATGCTGCGCCCCACCTTCGGCAGGGTGATGACGGAAATCAGCGATATGCTCTTCGGAAAGGTGCCGGCAGAGCACCGGTACGAGCTGATGCAGCGCTGCATGGCCCGTCAGCAGGTGTATATGGAGGAAAATCCCTGCCAGGTGGGCTATCCGCTGGTAAAGGAAACTCTGGAGGAGCTGGCAAAACGGCACCGGCTGTTTATTGTCAGCAACAGCCAGCAGGGGTATCCCGAGATCACCATGTCCAAGCTGGGCATTTCTCATCTGATGGAGGGCCATATGTGCTTCGGCGACACCGGCACCCAGAAGGGGGAGACCATTCGGCGGCTGATGGAGCGGCACGGCATCACCGATGCTGTCTATATCGGCGACACCCAGGGAGACATGGAAGCCAGCTACGAGGCCGGCCTGCCCTTTGTCTGGGCCAGTTACGGATTCGGCACACCGGAGCGCTGGGACTGGAAGATCGATTCCTTTGCTCAGCTGACGGAAATTTTCTGAGGGCCTGCCCATGGAACTGACGACCAAATGTCTGGAATGTCTGCTGCAGCGGAATCTGGAGACTGCCAGAAGTCTCGGAGACGAGCAGACGGCCATGGCCTTTGCCCGGGAATTTCTGCAGAATATCCTTCAGGCACCCAAAGGGGTCAGCACTCCCTATTTTTCGCCCATTGCGGCGGATCTGTTCTGCAAATATTACGGTCTGGGCATCGACCGCTTCCGGGAGGAAAAGGAGCTGTCCAACCGGTTCGTGCTGGAGCGGCTGGACCGGATCCGGCATACGGTGGAAACTGCCGAAGACCCGGTCTATGCGGGAATGCAGGCGGCGATTCTGGGAAATTATCTGGATTTTGCAGCCATGCGCCATCAGGTGGATTTCGGTGAACTGGACCGCCTGCTGGAAAAAAGCCGGGAGCTGCCTCTGGACCGCCGGGTTTATCAGCAGCTCTGCGCCGATCTGGAAGCCGGGGAGCGGCTGCTGTACCTGACGGATAACGCCGGAGAAATCGGCTTCGACCGGGTACTGGCGGAAACCATCGCAAAAAAATATCCCCATCTGAAAATCACCTTCTGCGTCCGCGGCGGCCCCGCCGTCAATGATGCCACCCGGGAGGATGCGCAGATCATGGGCATTCCCTTCCCCGTCATCGACAACGGAAGCCGGATCTCCGGAACGGAAATCCCGTTTCTGGGAGCAGAGGCTGCCGATGCGCTGGAAAAAGCCTCGGTGGTCATCGCCAAGGGACAGGGCAACACGGAGACGATGTATGGCTGCGGCTTCAATGTCTACTATCTGTTCCTGGTCAAATGCGAGCGCTTTACCGACGAATTTCATCAGCCCCGGCTGACGCCCATGCTGGTACGGGAGCGGGGATAAAACAGGCAGATATGCCGGGAAAAGCAGGGAAATGTACACATTTGGCTCAGATACCAAATGTGTACAAAGTCAGCGGAAGGAATCAACACGATTCGACAGTAACTTCATATAATCTTCATAAATATGCCCTTTTTTTCTTAAAAAATGTTCGATAGAATATAAGTGTACCGTGTGAAAGCGGCTGATTACAATACTACGAGTCAAGTGATTGATTCTTTCTTTTTTCATTTTTTTCCTTTCCTTTCCTTTTCCTTTGACAGATCCGTGGGTGACCACGGATTTTGTCATTTGACGGGGTGTTTTTTTGAACTTCTGCAAATTTTCATTGCAACTTCACAAAATCTTCAAATCTTCCACCTTTTTTTCTTCATAATTTTTGGTTAAGATATACACGTACTGTGTGAGACACAGTCTGACGAAGCTACCACAATCAATGCTTACATTGATTTTCCTTTTTTCATTTTTCCTCTCCTCTTTTTTGGCGAGTCCGTGGGTAACCACGGATTTTGTCATATCTGGGGAAATTTACGGATTATCAGCCGCAACTTCACAGAATGTTTATAAACATACACTTTTTTTATTCATAATTTCCGGTTAAGATATACA
>RCNI01000778.1_pt1 | contig 18700 bp, 18 predicted proteins | sample 2041151 | NCBI WGS metagenome assembly RCNI01 (sample SAMN09708214, study PRJNA481090) | feces metagenome | isolation source: feces | place: Antarctica: Albino Rookery | reverse complement strand
GTTCAGGCTTTTTCTTTTGAAAAAAGGTGTTATACTGGTATAAATAAATAATTTATGGAGGGATAATATGTCATCTTTTTTGGAAGATCTTACAAAATTCTATGGAACAGGGGAAGTAAATAAAGCGGGACAATCTTTAGAGCAATTTCTTGAACAGTACAACCCATACAAATATAAAACACCAAGTTGTACTACAGATGCAGTTGTTTTTTCTTACAAAGAAGAATTAAAGAAAGATTTAGATGGACTTAAAATTCTCCTTGTAAAACGCAGTAATCATCCGAGTATCGGTTTTTGGGCATTGCCTGGTGGATTCGTTAATATTGATGAAAATTTAGATGATACGGCAAGAAGAGAACTGGTAGAAGAGACAGGAGTTCAAAATCTTGCTATGGAGCAGTTTGCAACTTACGGAGAGTATGATCGTGATCCAAGAACAAGGATTATAACTACGGCATATATGTCACTTGTAAAAGAAAATCAAGTAAAAGTTCAGGCGGGAGATGATGCGGCGGATGCCACATGGTGTGAGGTTTCCATACAGAAAAACTTTGAAGAACAAAAAGAAGAACGAATCAGAGAAGAATACGAACTTCATTTTGTGAATAAAGAAAAAGGATTGGATACAAAAGCAAAAGTTTTTCATATGAAAAAATCGGGGCTTATTAATGAAGAAAAATTTACTGTAATTGATCAAGGAATGATAGGGAGTGACCATGCTGCTATTATTGCTCAGGCAATGTTAATCTTACAAAATAGATTGTAATAATAAAAAAAGGAATTGTATCGATCTTGCGATACAATTCCTTTTTAAGTAAAAGATAAAAAGTTATTTGTTTTTCTTTTTCTTGTTTACTGAAACAAAAAATACAAGAGTAAGGAAAAGAAGTGCAATTACCATCCAGATATAGAATACAATTCCTCTGCCTTTGAACATATCATAATACCCTTTTAAGTAAACAATGACAACAATCCAAGGAAGAATATTTGTCATATAAAATCTAAGCTTTTCAGGAAATCTAAGTCCTTGTCCACTATTAGCTTCCTGAATGAAATTTTTCCATCCCCATCCATTTTTGTGTGTACAAAACATAAGATAAACGACAGAACCAAGTGGAAGAATATTACTTGAAACAAGGAAATCTTCGAGATCCATGATGTTTGTTCCTGCTCCAAGAGGTTGAAAACCAGACCATACGTTAAATCCAAGTATACAAGGAATGCTTAACACAACAATAAGAATGATGTTGATACCAACTGATTTTTTTCTGCTAAAATGGAAGAGATCCATTCCAAAAGAAACCAGATTTTCAAAAACACCAACAATCGTGGATAATGCCGCACAGAACAAGAATAAGAAGAATAAAGATCCCCAGATCCTGCCGCCTGCCATTTTCGAAAAAATATTTGGAAGGGTAATAAATACCAGCGGTGGGCCTGCTGTTGTTTCGACATTGAATGAAAAACATGCAGGGATTACGATGAGTCCGGCTACAAATGCAACAAAAGTATCTAAGAGCACTATATTTACGGATTCTCCTGCAAGTGAGCGGGATTTTCCAAGATAACTGCCAAAGATGGCCATTCCACCCATTCCAATGCTAAGTGTAAAGAAGGCCTGACTCATTGCACCAAAGATTACATTTCCAATACCATTTTCTACCATTTTATGAAAGTCAGGAATAAGATAAAAACGAAGTCCTTCTTTTGCACCAGGTAAGGTAACAGAATGGATTGCAAGTATGATCATAATACCAAGCAATGCGATCATAGTTACCTTCATAATTTTTTCCACGCCTTTTTGAAGACCGATACAACAAATGCCAAACGCAAGCAGAACCACGAGGATTGTCCAGAACATTAAAGTTCCAGGGGAAGAAAGCATGGAACCAAATTTATCTTCTACCTGAGAAGTGGTAACATTTACAAATTCGCCTGTAATCATGCGGTAGCAGTAATAGAGCATCCAGCCACCAACCATGGAATAAAACATAACAAGAAGATAATTACCTGCAATGGCGATCCATCTTATGTAATGCCAACGACCACCTTCTGGTTCAAGTTCATTGTAAGAAGTAGCAATACTTTTCTGACTGGCACGGCCGACACTAAATTCACAAACAATAATTGGCAATCCAAGAATTACAAGAAAAATAAGATAGATCAGAATAAAGGCAGCTCCTCCAAATTTTCCAGTCATATATGGAAATTTCCATACATTCCCCAAACCTATGGCACAACCTGCTGAAACTAAGATAAAGCCAAGTCGGGAAGCAAATTGTTCTCGTTTCATAAAAAACCTCCTGTATATTCTGATTACGGAATGTAAAACAAGTTCTTTTCCGCTTTAAACCACTACAGTATAACATACTTTTCGGAAAAAGCAAATAATTTTTTTACAGTCCTTGTGAATAAATTAAATTTATGGTAATATTAGGGACATAATGTAAGAATTTAGGGTACTTTGAGGAGGAAACTATGGCAAACGAAACAGTTTCAAAGAATTTTATTGAACAGGAAATAGATAAAGATCTGGCAGAAGGCGTATACGATCACGTATGTACACGATTTCCACCAGAACCAAATGGTTATCTGCATATCGGACATGCAAAGTCTATACTTTTAAACTATGGACTCGCACAGAAATATAATGGTACATTCCATATGCGTTTTGACGATACAAATCCTACAAAGGAGAAGATTGAGTTCGTTGATTCTATTAAAGAGGATATTAAATGGCTCGGTGCTGACTGGGAAGATCATCTGTATTTTGCATCAGACTACTTTGAGCAGATGTATGATTATGCAGTGGAGTTGATTAAAAAAGGAAAAGCATATGTATGCGATCTTAGTGCAGATGAGATTCGTGAGTACAGGGGTACACTTACAGAACCTGGAAAAGACAGTCCGTATAGAAATCGTTCCGTAGAAGAAAATTTGGAACTGTTTAAAAATATGCGTGATGGCAAATATGCAGACGGAGAGAAAGTTCTTCGTGCAAAGATTGATATGGCATCACCTAATATTAACATGAGAGATCCAATCATTTACCGTGTTGCACGTATGACGCACCATAATACAGGAGATAAATGGTGTGTATATCCAATGTATGACTTTGCACATCCACTGGAAGACGCGATAGAAGGAATTACACATTCTATCTGTACACTGGAGTTTGAAGATCACAGACCACTTTATGACTGGGTTGTAAGAGAATGTGGTTTTGAAAATCCACCAAGACAGATTGAGTTTTCAAAATTATATTTGACGAATGTTGTTACAGGAAAACGTTATATCAAAAAATTAGTGGAAGATGGAATTGTAGATGGATGGGATGATCCTCGTCTTGTTTCCATAGCAGCACTTAGGAGAAGAGGGTTTACTCCAGAATCTATTAAAATGTTTATAGATATGTGTGGAGTTTCCAAAAGTCAGAGTTCTGTAGATTATGCAATGCTCGAGTATTGCATTCGTGAAGATCTTAAAATGAAAAAATCTCGTATGATGGCTGTTTTAGATCCAATCAAGCTTGTCATCGACAACTATCCAGAAGGACAGGTTGAATATCTTGACGTTGCCAACAATCTTGAGAATGAAGAGCTCGGCAGCAGAAAAGTTCCATTCTGTAGAGAACTTTATATTGAACGTGACGATTTTATGGAAGAGCCACCTAAGAAATATTTCAGATTATTCCCGGGAAATGAAGTACGTCTTATGCATGCATATTTCGTAAAATGTGAAAGCTTTGTAAAAGATGAAAATGGAAATATTACAGAGGTTCACTGTACTTATGATCCAGAGACAAAATGTGGAAGTGGATTTACAGGAAGAAAAGTAAAAGGAACTATTCACTGGGTTCCGGCGCCATATGCACAAAAGGCAGAAGTAAGACTTTATGAAAATCTGATTGATGAAGAAAAAGGTGTATACAATAAAGAGGACGGATCTTTGAATCTGAATCCAAATTCACTTACGATTTTAAAAGATTGTTATGTTGAGCCAAGCTTTGCAGATGCAGGAGCATATGACAGTTTTCAGTTTGTAAGAAATGGATATTTCTGTATTGATGCGAAAGATTCCAAACCAGATGCACTGGTATTTAATCGAATTGTTTCACTGAAAAGTTCTTTTAAACTTCCTAAAAAATAAAAGTTTACAAAATTAATAAAGGCAGTTCTTCTGATTATGGAAGAACTGCTTTTTTCAATCATTTTATAAAATTTATAAAGAGGTGATTTGAAATGAATGAAATGACGATCAGTCTATGTACAGAATCAAAAATTCCTATGTATGAACAGATTTATGATCACATAAAAAAAGAAATACAGACAGGAAAAATTTCAAGCGGTGAAAAACTGCCATCAACTCGTGCACTGTCAAACTATCTTGAAGTAAGTCGCAGTACAGTTGAACTGGCATACGAACAGTTGCTGTCAGAAGGATATGTGGAAACGCAGCCATGTCGGGGCTATTTTGTTTCCGAATTAGAAGGGCTGTATCAAATGAAAACAATTCAGGAAAAAGAAGTAAATGAGAAAATAGAAGAACCAAAACCATTATATGACTTTACACCAAATGGAGTTGATTTAAAAAGTTTTCCTTATAGTGTTTGGAGAAAACTTTCAAAAGAGTGCCTTTCAGATGACAGGGCAGAAGTTTTTCGACTTGGTCATCCACAAGGAGAATACGGACTTCGACGGGCAATTTGCAATTACATTCATCAGGCAAGAGGGGTAAATGCGCGACCAGATCAGATTATTGTAGGTGCGGGGAATGACTATCTTTTAATGCTCCTTACAACTGTGATCGGACAAGATCATAAAGTGGCCTTGGAAAACCCAAGTTATAAACAAGCTTATCGTTTGTTTAAAAATTTATCTTATGAAGTTTGCACAGTTGATATGGATGAAAAGGGAATGGACATTCAAAAATTAAAAAAAACCAAGGCGAATATTGCGTTTGTAATGCCATCTCATCAGTATCCGCTTGGAATTGTCATGCCTATACAAAGGAGAATGAATCTTCTTGCATGGGCCGATGAAGAAGAAGGCAGGTACATTATCGAAGATGATTATGACAGTGAATTTCGTTATAAGGGTAAGCCAATACCAGCGCTTCAAGGATATGATCATAATGATAAAGTAATCTACATGGGAACATTTTCGAAATCCATCGCCCCGTCTATTCGAATGAGTTATATGGTATTACCGGAAATGCTTTTAAAAAAATATAAGGAAAAAAGTGCATTCTTAAGTTCAACAGTTTCGAAGGTTGATCAGATGATTCTTCAGAAATTTATAGAACAAGGATATTATGAACGACACCTTAACAAAACACGCGCTTTATATAAAAGCAGACATGATACTCTTTTGGGGTGTTTAAAGAAAATGCAAGACAGATGTAAGATTTCAGGGGAAAATGCGGGAGTTCACCTGCTTTTGGATTTTCAAGGACGTTTTACGGAAGATGAGCTTATAGGACGTGCTGCAAAAGAAGGAATCAAAGTATATGGACTTTCTGAGTACTATACAAAAGAGGAAAAAAATAAAAGTGGAACAATACTTCTTGGGTATGCAAATATGAGCGAAGAAAAAATAATAGCAGCCGCAAAAATTCTTGAGAAAATCTGGAGATAAAATTTCAGAGATTCGTTTGGTTGAATGTAGATTAGGAATGTGCTATACTAGGGCTTATTTCAACAAGAGGAAGGAGAGACAGATATGATAGCAGAAAAAATGAAGGATATGGTTAAAAATAGTTCTGCAATCCGTGCGATGTTTGAAGAGGGAAATAAGATGGCTAAGATTTATGGGGCAGAAAATGTATATGATTTTAGTCTCGGAAACCCAAATGTGCCAGCACCTGATGCGGTTAAAACGGCCATCTGTGATATTATATCTGAGGAAGATCCAAAAGTACTTCATGGATATACGAATACCAATAGTGGATATCTTGAAGTAAGAAATACCGTTGCCAAGTCATTGAATCGCAGATTTGATACTTCATTTGAGGGAAAAAATATTGTAATGACAGTAGGGGCAGCAGGAGGATTAAATGTTATCTTAAAAACTTTGTTAAACCCGTTAGATGAAGTGATTGTATTCTCGCCATATTTTGGGGAGTATCGGTCATATGTTAGCAATTATGATGGAGTTTTAGTGGAGATTAGTGCGGATACAGATACTTTTCAGCCAAAACTATCAGAGTTTGAAGCCAAAATCACAAAAAAGACAAAAGCGGTGATCGTTAATACACCAAATAATCCCACAGGAGTTGTATATAGTGAGGATACAATTTGTAGAATTTCAGAAATCTTGATGCAAAAGCAAAAAGAATATGGGACTGAAATCTATCTTATTTCAGATGAACCATATAGAGAACTTGCTTATGATGGGGTAAAGGTTCCTTATCTTACACAATTTTACGATAACACAATTGTTGTATATTCTTACAGCAAATCACTTTCATTGCCGGGAGAACGGATTGGATATCTAGTGATTCCGGATGAGGTTTCAGAGAGTGAGGAAGTGTTATCAGCTGTCAATGTAGCAAATAGGATTCTTGGATTTGTAAATGCACCTACATTATTGCAAAAAGCAGTTGCCAGATGTATCGATGAACAAACGAATATTGCATATTACGATAAAAACAGAAAAACTCTTTATGAAGGATTAAAAGCTTGCGGATTCGAGTGCGTAAAACCTGAGGGTGCGTTTTATCTGTTTATGAAGTCACCAATTGCAAATGAAAAAAAATTTTGTGAGACAGCAAAAAAATACCACATTCTCCTAGTCCCGGGATCATCATTTGCATGCCCTGGATATGTAAGAATTGCGTATTGTGTATCTTATGAAACTATAGTGAATTCGTTACCAGAATTCAGAAGACTTGCTGAAGAATATTTCTGAAAACAAAAATAAAATAAAAAAAAGACTTGAAAATTGCGAAAAAATATGATAAACCCTATATATGATATTAAAAAGAAAGGAAGCAGAATATGAAAAACTTATTTTATACAGCAGCATACTTTTATTATTACTTTTTCTTTATGGGTTTAAAAGGAAGAGTTGGTTTTGCTGTACAAAAAAGTTTTGGATAATGCTTTTGAATGATTGAATATATACAGTGCATTATAAAAAAGACTACACAGCTGACCGGCGGTGTAGTCTTTTTTAGTTGTATAGATAATTAACTTCAAAGCATAATATTTTCAATACGGAGGGATAAAATATGATTACAGTATTAAAACAAGGAACAACACAAGAACAAAGAGATCAGCTCGTACACTGGTTTGAAGAACAGGGGGTAAGAGTACATATTTCGGTTGGAGAGTTTCAAACTATTTTAGGACTTATAGGAGATACATCAAATATTGACATTGAAATGCTTCAACTGCTGGATATTGTAGAGAAAGTAACAAGAATTTCCGAACCTTTTAAAAGTGCAAACAGAAAATTCCATCCAGAAGATTCAAAAATAAGAGTAGGAAATGCGACATGTGGAGCAGGAGATTTTGCTGTGATCGCAGGTCCTTGTTCTGTAGAAAATCCAGAGCAGATTGAAGAAGTTGCTAAAAGAGTAAAAGCGGCAGGTGCAACAATGCTTCGAGGGGGAGCATTTAAGCCTAGAACATCACCATATGATTTTCAGGGAATGAAAGCAGAAGGAATCGAGCTTCTATTGCAAGCTAAAAAAGCAACCGGACTTCCAATCGTTACAGAAATCATGAATGCAAATCATCTTCCACTATTTGAGGAGGTAGATGTGATCCAGGTAGGAGCACGTAATATGCAAAATTTTGAATTACTCAAAGAGCTAGGCAGAACAAAGAAAACCATTCTTTTAAAAAGAGGATTAGCAAATACGATCAAAGAATTTCTAATGAGTGCAGAATATATTATGGCAGGGGGAAATGAAAATATTATCCTTTGTGAAAGAGGAATAAGAACATTTGAAACTTATACAAGAAATACATTGGATCTTTCAGCTATTCCGGTGTTACATAATCTGACGCATCTACCTGTTATTGTTGATCCAAGTCATGCCACGGGGTATGCAAAGCTTGTAAAACCAATGGCACTTGCAGCTACAGCATGTGGTGCAGATGGATTGATGATTGAAGTACATAATCAGCCTTCCAAAGCTTTGTGTGACGGAGCACAGTCATTGACACCGGATCAGTTTGATGATGTTATGGCTCAGGTTAAAAAAATCAGAGAGGTGTTATGATGAAGATTGGAATAGTTGGCTTAGGACTGATAGGTGGATCTCTGGCTAAAGCGTATAAACGATCAGGAGAAACGGTTTACGGAATTGATAAAGATCATTTGATCACAGAACTTGCGATAATGGCAAATTCAATTGATCAAGAACTAACCAAAGATCATTTAAAAGAGTGTACTTTGATTTTTTTGGCGATTCCACCAAAACAGGCAGTGAGATGGATGGAAGAAAACGGATCCAATTTAACGTTGAATAATATCGTGGTAGACTGTTGTGGTACAAAAAGAAGAGTTTGTGAAGCAGGATTTAGGATTTCCAAGAAATATGGATTTGAATATTTAGGCGGACACCCGATGGCCGGATTGCAGTTTGGTGGATTTAAAAATAGTAAGGAAACGCTTTTTGATGGGGCACTTTTTGTGATTGTTCCGTCAAATCCGAATAATCTTAATTTATTGCAAAAAGTGAAAGAAGTGATACTTTTGGCCGGATTTTCAAAGGTTTCTTATACTACAGCCGATGGGCACGATAGAATTATTGCATTCACTTCGCAGATGGCACATGTGGTATCAAATGCATTTATAAAGAGTGAAACTGCAAAAGAAGAAGGAACGAAAATTTCTGCAGGAAGTTATCGAGATTTTACAAGAGTAGCATATCTGGATGCGGATATGTGGACAGAATTGTTTATGGACAATAAGGATTATCTGAAAAAAGAAATTGATACTCTATGTGATGAATTAAAAAAATATTCAAAAGCTTTGGAAGAAAATGATGAAGATCGATTACATCAATTATTGGAAGAAGGAAAAGAAAGAAAAATGGAGGTGGATCACCGATGCGATTAGAAGAGCTTGGTAAAGCAGCGTCTTTCGTTGTAAAAGGAAAAAGTGCTGTGATCGTTACAGATAAAAATGTAGAAAAACTGTATTTGGAAAGGTGTACAGAAACACTGGAAAAAGAAGGATTTAAAATCAATACGTTTGTGGTTGAACCTGGAGAAGAATCGAAAAGCGGAAAAACCTATCTGGAACTTTTGAATTTTCTGGCGGAAATACCTCTTACAAGAACTGATTTTTTAGTTGCACTAGGGGGCGGTGTAGTAGGTGATCTGGCAGGGTTTGCTGCAGCGACTTATTTAAGAGGAATCGATGTGATTCAGGTTCCAACAACACTTCTTGCAGCAGTTGATTCTTCTATTGGAGGAAAGACTGCAATCAACTTAGAGGCTGGGAAGAATCTTGCGGGAGCTTTTCACCAGCCGGTTCTTGTATGGCAGGATTCGTCCCTTCTTGATTCACTTTCCGAAGAAATTTTTAAAGATGGAATGGCGGAAGTTATTAAGTATGGGGTGTTACAAGATCAAGAACTGTTTTGTGCATTAAAAGATCCAGAATGGACAAAAGAAAATATTGATAAAGTAATAGAAAAATGCGTTTCTATAAAGAAATCATATGTGGAAGAAGATGAATTCGATAAGGGAAAACGCCAGCTTTTAAACCTGGGTCATACGATTGGTCATGCAATGGAAAAAGCTACGGACTATGGAGTAAGCCATGGAAGTGCCGTTGCAAAAGGAATGCTTTCAATAGCCAGAATTTCTAGAAAACAAGGATGGTGTGATGAAAGAACAGAGAATGAAATAAAAGAAATCCTGGAAAGATATAAATTTGATGTAGAAATAACACAAGCTCCAGAGGTATTATATGATATGATGTTATCAGATAAAAAAAGAAAGGGTTCGGACATTGATCTGGTAGTTCCGTATGAAATTGGAAAATGTGCATTAAAAAGGATATCAATAGAAGAACTAAAAGAATTGTTATAAAGATACTAGTTTTAAGGAAACAGAGAGGAAACGAAAATGAGTTCAACTTTTGGAAAAAACATACAAATTTCAATTTTTGGTCAGTCTCACTCTGAAGCTATTGGTGTAACAATAGATGGCCTTCCAGCAGGAATAAAAATCAATCAAGAAGAGCTGCAGGAATTTTTAGATAGAAGAGCACCAGGAAAAAGCAGATATACAACAAAAAGAAAAGAAACAGACAAACCAGAATTTTTAAGTGGGATTGTAGCAGATGTGACTTGTGGAGCACCACTGACCGCAGTCATCAGAAATGCGGATCAGCATTCCAAAGATTATGACAACTTAAAAGATTGTCCAAGACCTGGTCATGCAGATTTTACTGCTCACATAAAATATAAAGGGAATGAAGATTTAAGAGGGGGAGGACACTTTTCTGGAAGACTTACGGCTCCTTTATGTATAGCAGGAGGAATTTGTAAACAGATTCTTGAACAGAAAGGAATTTTTATACAAGGAAATATTGTTTCGATTGGTGGAAACAAAGAGCGGCCATATGATGAGATTGAAAAGGCAATGAAAGATCTAGATTCTGTGGGTGGAATAATTGAGTGTGTGGTTGAAGGAATTCCGGTGGGAATAGGAGAACCAATGTTTGATGGATTAGAAAACAAAATTGCTCAGGCTGTATTTGCTATTCCTGCAATCAAAGGAATTGAATTTGGAAAAGGATTTGAAGTGGCGAATTTACGGGGTAGTGAAAACAATGACGTTTTTCTATATGAAGATGGAACTGTGAAGACTGCAACAAACAATCATGGAGGAATTTTAGGTGGAATTAGTTCAGGAATGCCACTTACGTTCAAAGTAGCGGTGAAGCCAACACCGTCTATTTCTAAAGAACAAAAAAGTATCAGTTACAAAAAACAAGAATCTAGGGAATTGAATATACGAGGACGTCATGATCCTTGCATTGTACCAAGAGCAGTTCCTTGTGTAGAGTCAGCAGCGGCGATTGCAATCTATGATTTATGGCTTAGTGCTTTGGCAAAGGGTGAGATAAGGGAGGAAATATGAGTAACATCAAACAATACCGAGAAGAAATTGATCGACTCGATCAGGAAATTGTAAAAAAAATTGATGAACGTATGCGTGTAGCGGAAAAGATTGGAATGTATAAACAAGAAAATAATCTGCCAATCACAGATATTATAAGAGAACGAGAAAAAATTGATGAGATCACAGACATGGCATCTGAGGATATGGCTTCTTATACGAGACTTCTTTATTATACGATAATGGAGATGAGTAAAGATCATCAGCGAAAAACTTTAAAGATGGAGTCTTCTCTTGTAAAAAAGATTAAATGTGCATTGGAAGAAACGAAATCTGTTTTTCCATCCCGAGCTGTAGTTGCATGCCAGGGAGTGCCGGGAGCCTATTCGCAGCAGGCTTGTGAGAAAGTGTTTAAAATGCCAAAGATCACTTATATGAAAAATTTTAACGGTGTATTTGCAGCAATAGAAAATGGGCTGTGTCAGTATGGTATTCTTCCATTGGAAAATAGTACGGCAGGATCTGTAAATCAGATTTATGATCTTATGATGGAACACAATTTTTATATTGTAAAAAGTGTAAAAATGAAAATAGACCATAGTCTTTTAGCGAAGCCGGGCGTAAAAATGGAAGAAATAAAAGAGGTATTTTCGCATGAACAGGCAATTTTACAGTGTGAAAATTACCTGAAAAACATGCCGAACGTAAAAGTTACCGTTTGTGAAAATACGGCAGAAGCTGCAAAAAAAGTGGCACAGTCAGGAAGAAAAGATGTTGCTGCGCTTGCATCTTATGTGTGTGGACAGTTGTATGGTTTAGAATGTGTAGAAGAGGGCATCCAGGATAATGGAAATAATTATACACGGTTTATTTGTATTAGTAAGAAAATGGAAATATATCCAGGTGCAGATAAAACAAGCCTGATGCTTGTTCTTCCACATAAACCGGGAGCACTATATAATATCTTATCCAGATTTTATGCTCTTGGATTAAATCTTCTAAAACTTGAATCAAGACCAATACCAGACAGAGATTTTCAATTTATGTTTTATTTTGATATCGAATGCCAGGTATATTCAGAGGAATTCATAAGACTGATCAGCCAGTTAGAAGAATTGAGTACTGAATTTAGATATATGGGAAGTTATACAGAAATATAAATTAGGTTAGATAGGTGACAGAAATGGAGATAAAAAAAGCAGGTCTGATCGGTGCAAAATTAGGGCACAGTTATTCTCCACGTATACACAGTATGCTTGGAGATTACGCATATGAATTGTGCGAAGTAAATGAAAAAGAACTTAAAAGTCTTCTTGCATCAGGTGAATACGGAGGGTTTAATGTTACAATACCTTATAAAAAAACAGTGATGAAATATTGTGATGAAATTTCAGAAAATGCAAGAAAGATCGGTTCTGTCAATACAATTATCTATGGAGAAGATGGGAAAATAAAAGGAGATAATACAGATGCTTATGGGTTTTCATATCTCCTGAAAACTGCAGGAATTGATGTCCGAGAAGCAAAATGTCTTGTGTTAGGAAGTGGAGGCGCTTCACTGACAGTACAGGCGGTCTTAAAAGAATTGGGTGCATCAAAAATTGTGGTTGTTTCAAGAAAAGGGGTGGATAATTACGATAATATAGACAAACATTATGACAGTGAGGTAATCGTAAATACAACTCCTGTGGGAATGTATCCGGAGAATGGGAAAACACTGCTTAATCTTGATAAGTTTACAAAATGTAAAGGCGTTCTTGATCTGATATATAATCCAAATAAGACGCAGTTAGTTTTAGATGCATTGGAACGAAAGATTCCAGCTTCTGGTGGATTGGAAATGCTTGTGGCACAAGCAAAAAAAGCAAGTGAGTTGTTTCAGAATAAAAAAATTTCAGACAATAAAACAGTACAAATTATAGAAAAAATAAGAGAAGAATCGATGAATATTGTTTTGATTGGAATGCCAGGTGCAGGAAAAACTTTTCTTGGGAAAAAAATATCAATGAAAACGGGAAAAGAATTCATTGATATTGATGAAAAGATCGTTGAACGGGAAAAAATGTCCATTCCAGAAATATTTGCACAAAAAGGGGAAGAATATTTCAGACAGGTAGAAACAGAAGTGCTTACAAAATTTTGTGTACTAAGTGGGAAAGTGATCGCTACCGGTGGTGGTATTGTAAAATGTGAGAGAAATTATAACATTATCCGTCAAAATGGAAAGGTAATCTGGATCAAGAGAGAGTTGCAGAAACTTGCAACAGACGGAAGACCATTATCAAAAGCAACCAGTCTTTTCAAGTTGTATGAAGAACGAAAAGAAGCATATCAGTCATGGAGCGATGAAGTATACGAGAATAAAAATTAGATTTAAGATGAAAAGGATTGGAACAAATACGCTCCAATCCTTTAATCTTTTCCAAATATAAAATTATTCTTCGGATTCTTCTGCCTTTTCTTTAGAATCTTTGTCAAAAGCTTCTTCTTTTGCATCTGCCTTTTTGAGAGAAACATATCCTCTGTCAGGAACTGGCTGAAGATCGCTGTCAAGATCGAAATCTTCCTCTTCTTCGTCTACAAAATCATCTTCCTCACAAAAATCATCACAGTCATCTTTGAAGAAATAAGCAATGACCAAACCGATTATAGTACCGATTACAGCAAGGCTCAAGAACCACTTTAAAAACTTTTTCAATGTATAAGTCTCCTTTCTCATGGATAATTTCGTTTATTTATATTATTGTAATACATTGCAATAATAATTACAACTATTGATTAAAAATAGATAAAAAACCATATCTGACAAGTCAGATGTAATGCAGTGACAAGTCAGATGTAAATATTGTTTTACATAACCCCCAAAATATAGTATAATCTTAAAGTGAGAATTAAATTAGGAGGAAAGAAAATGGTTAAAGCAGTAGTTGGTGCCAACTGGGGCGATGAAGGAAAAGGCAAGATAACAGATATGCTCGGAAAAGAAGCAGATATTATTGTCCGCTTTCAGGGGGGAGCAAATGCAGGCCATACGATTGTGAATAATTACGGAAAATTTGCACTGCACACATTGCCGTCCGGTGTATTTTATAGCCATGCAACAAGTGTGATAGGAAATGGAGTTGCACTTGATATTCCGATTTTATTTAAAGAAATACAGTCAATTCTTGAAAAGGGAGTTCCAATGCCAAAAATCTTGGTGTCAGAACGAGCACAGATGGTGATGTCTTACCATAAGAAATTTGATGTATATGAAGAAGAAAGACTGGCAGGGAAATCTTTTGGTTCCACGAAGTCGGGAATTGCACCATTTTATTCCGATAAATTTTCTAAAATAGGGTTTGAGGTAAGTGAGCTTTTTGATGATGAATTACTTAGAGAAAAAGTTGTCCGTGTGGCAAACATGAAAAATGTCCTTCTTGAACATTTATATCACAAACCATTGATTGATTCAGATGAACTTTACCAGGAACTTCAAAGTTATAAAGAAATGATCGCACCATATGTATGCAATGTGTCATTATATCTTCACAATGCAATCAAAGAAGGAAAAAATATTTTGTTAGAGGGTCAGTTAGGTTCCTTGAAGGATCCGGATCATGGTATTTATCCTATGGTCACTTCATCATCCACACTTGCGGGATATGGAGCGGTAGGAGCAGGCATTCCACCATATGAGATCCGCCAGATTATTACTGTCTGCAAGGCGTATTCAAGTGCAGTAGGAGCAGGCGCATTTGTAAGTGAAATTTTTGGACAAGAAGCAGAAGAACTTAGAAGACGCGGTGGAGATGGAGGCGAATATGGAGCTACTACAGGACGCCCAAGACGTATGGGATGGTTTGACTGTGTTGCTTCGAAATATGGCTGCAGATTACAGGGAACCACCGATGTGGCGTTTACAGTGCTGGATGTACTAGGATATTTAGATGAAATTCCAGTGTGTGTGGGATACAAAATCAACGGTGAAGTTACTACTGAGTTCCCGGTTACACATCTTCTTGAAAAAGCAGAACCAGTATTGAAAAAACTTCCAGGCTGGAAATGTGATATTCGTGGAATTAAGAAATATGAAGATCTTCCGGAGAACTGTAGAAACTACATAGAATTTATTGAAAAAGAAATTGGATATCCGATTACAATGGTCAGCAATGGACCGGGAAGAGATGATATTATTTATAGATAATTAGAAAGCTGTCTTGAAAAAGGCAGCTTTTTTGTAATAAATTTTAAGGCCTTTTCATAAGATAATAATGCTGAGATAAAATAAAAGGAGGCATTGTGATGTGTAAAAAATCAAATGGAAAGATTCAGGAAGTGATTTCTACGGAAGAATATCTGATAAAGAGAAAGCACATGAAAAACGCAGAAATAAAAATAACAGAACCAATAGAAAAAGAGGCAGCAATAACGAATGCTGCCATGGAACTTGCTTATTTATATGTATAAATGTTGATTAATCTTCTTGATCGTCATCCGTATGAATAAGGCGACAAATCAGTGTATATGCATAAATCAGCACCGGTAATACAATAGTTCCTGCAACAGAAATCTTTAAGAGGTCAGTACAAAGTGGATGATCAATAAGAGCAAAAACAAGTGTGCTCACATATAGGGCAATCAGAAGAATCGCAGTTATAAGTGCAAGTATGCGTTTTGATTTTTTCATGATAATTCCTTTCTTCGATGTATAAATGCATTTAATGAATTTATTATAACCAAAAAAGGTGCATATTTCAATTTCTGATTTACTAACACACAAAATTGTTATATAATGGTTTCATTGGTGAAATAATGATAAAAGGAGTTAATATACCATGAGTGAAAAATGTTTATTAGATCAATGGCATGAGATGGCCTATAATGAGAAACTTTCAAGAGAGCAGTTAGAGAATTTCTGGGGAGCGTATTTTAACATAGAAAAAGGAATTTATGAGCAGCTTCTTGAAAATCCGGATACTGAAGTTAAGGGAACAGTTGCTGAGCTGGCAAAGAAATATGGTCAGGAAGTACTTGTTATGGTCGGATTTTTAGACGGAATCAATGACAGTCTTGTTGAGCCAAACCCAATTGAAACAATGGCAGAAGACACAGTAGTAAGTCTTGCCTTTGATAAAGAAAAGCTTTACAAAAACATGGTAGATGCAAAGGCAGACTGGCTTTACGAACTTCCACAGTGGGATAAAATCTTTGATGAAGAAACTAGAAAACGTTTGTATCGTGAGCAGAAACAGTCTGGTACAATTCGCAAAGAGAAGAAAATTGGACGAAATGATCCATGTCCATGCGGAAGCGGAAAAAAATATAAAAAATGTTGTGGAAGAAATTTATAATTTTATAACTGAATGAATTAGAAAGATATCGGGCATACTGTTACTGAATTTTGAATAAAAAGGAGGTAGTTGTATGCCTGAATTAAAATGTAATGTACAGACATGTCAGCACAATAAAAATTTTTTATGCGCTCTTGACCGAGTGGAAGTAGGAGGAACAAAAGCTACTATAGCCGGGGAAACTTGTTGTGACAGTTTTGTGGAAAGAAGCAAAGAAAGTTATTCAAACAGTGTATATGATAGCAGCTCTGATAAAAAAGCAAGTTTATGCAGTTATGTTGACTGCAAGGCTACAGAATGCATGTACAATAACAATTGTGAATGTCAGGCAGGTAAGATTGATGTAGAAGGAAATCATGCCTGTCATTGTGATGGTACAAATTGTGCAACATTTCAATGTAAATAATCTCATAAAAATATTAGAAAAGTGCCCGGAATATTCCGGACACTTTTTTGAGATTAGTAATCGATATTTTTATTTCTTGACGGGTATTATCAAAAAGGACTATAATCAAAGATGGATGAAAAAGCGAAAGGAAGTAGTTTATTCATGAGTCGTGAACAGGACAATTCAAAAAAAGATAAAAAAAATGAACCGAATGGATTTTATTCAAGACGTCCGGTATTCGGTAATAAAGGACCATCTCTTCTGAGACAGAAATTTAGTAATGGAATGACATTTTTCCTGGTAATTGCCGCTAGTATACTGTTTTATTTTGCATTACTTAGATTACCACATTTATCTGAAGCATTCGGAAAAGTATATCATGTTTTAAAACCTGTTTTATATGGATGTATCATAGCTTTTTTACTAAATCCGATCGTGAAATTTCTTGAAAAACATTTACATCCATTCCTTGATAAAAAAATGAAAAACAAGAGACGTGCAAAAGGAATTGCAAGGGGCACTAGTATTTTTGTGGCAGTTGCTGTGATGCTATTTATAGTTATTACACTTTTTAATATGATGATTCCGGAATTGTACAGAAGTATCAGAGACATGATACTTACAGTACCGGCACAGCTTAATAGTCTGGTCAATCAAATTACAGAGATGAATACAAAAGACACTACAATCAGTCAACTGATCAATAGTATTTTGCAAGAATCTACAAATTATATACAAAACTGGATGAAAAGTTATCTGCTTCCACAAATTAATACACTGATGTCAAATTTAACGGTAGGTGTGATTAGTGTGGTAAGTGAGTTATTTAATGCAGTACTTGGAATTATCATCTCCGTTTATATCTTATTTAGCAAAGAAGTTTTTGCTAAGCAGGCAAAAAAAGTAATCTATGCATTATTTAATACTTCTCATGCAAATATGATTCTTCATCTTACCATTAAGAGTGATTACATATTTGGTGGATTTCTCATTGGGAAGATTATTGATTCAGCTATCATAGGAGTGATTTGTTTTGCTGGTCTTACTATATTAAATATGCCATATACACTTTTGGTAAGTGTAATCGTAGGAGTTACAAATATCATCCCATTTTTTGGACCATATATTGGTGCAGTGCCAAGTGCAATATTGATTCTTCTTGCAGATCCAAGGAAAGGTCTTTACTTTGTAATCTTTATTATATTGCTTCAACAGCTTGATGGAAATATAATCGGACCAAAGATTTTAGGTGACTATACAGGTCTGTCAGTATTTTGGGTTGTTTTTGCAATTCTGCTTGGAGGAGGATTGTTTGGATTTGCAGGTATGGTTTTGGGAGTACCGACGTTTGCTGTCATTTATTATGTGATACAGATGTTGATTGAAAACAGACTAGCGAAAAAGAATCTTCCAACAGAAACAGCGGCATACGGTTCGCAAAGTTTTGTTGATGCTAATGGTAACTATGTGTCATCTGACAGGGAAATACCAAAAACAAATGATGAAAAAGAAAAAAAAGAGGAATAGAAGATGCCAATCAGAGTACAGAATGATCTTCCAGTAAAAGAGATATTGGAACGAGAAAATATATTTGTTATGGATGAGTATCGTGCGACTCATCAAGACATCAGACCGATAAATATAGGACTTTTAAACTTGATGCCATTGAAAGAAGATACAGAGTTGCAGATATTGCGTTCGCTTTCAAATACACCATTACAAGTAGATGTTACATTTGTTCGTGTGAAAAATCACATTTCTAAAAATACATCAACAAGTCATATATATAAATTTTATGTTCCATTTGATGAAATTAAAAATCAGAAATTTGATGGATTTATTATCACAGGAGCACCGGTAGAGCAAATGCCATTTGAAGAAGTGGATTACTGG
>RCNI01000777.1_pt1 | contig 18710 bp, 19 predicted proteins | sample 2041151 | NCBI WGS metagenome assembly RCNI01 (sample SAMN09708214, study PRJNA481090) | feces metagenome | isolation source: feces | place: Antarctica: Albino Rookery | reverse complement strand
CGGCTGTCCTTGTACTTGTGAACAGCGCGAAGGATGGTAACAACTTCCTTCTTGGTGGGCAGAGGGATGGGGCCGGAGACAGATGCGCCGTTGCGCTTTGCGGTCTCCACGATCTTAGCAGCGCTGGAGTCGATCAGCTGGTGATCATAAGCCTTCAGCCGGATGCGGATCATTTCCTGGTTTGCCATGGTTTGTTTCCTCCTTGAATGTAGCGTACTCAGTTTCTTGGTGCTGGGTACGGTCGAACTCCTTTGTCCGCGCCGCCGTGCGTATCACTCCAAGCCATGAAAAATGGCCGACGCCAGGCCGACCCATTCTCCTGCTGCGGCGATATACGCAAGCGCAAACAGTAGCAGTTCAGCCGCCCGATGACCGGACATACTCCGCAGAAGTTACCGTCTTTCGACGCAATCTCCTGCATCATCGCATACATGTGCAGACTTTTCCCACACATGCTCGAATATTTTACCACTGGTAGTCCTCTTTGTCAATAGGTTTTTGAGAAAAAATAACAAAAAAATCACCTGTTTTTCGTTAATTTCAGAGAATTATATTTGCGGTAAAAAAAGTCCTGCCAGACAGAATCCGACAGGACTTTTACACTTATTTAATCTCCCAGCTTTTGATCTGGGCAGCCTTTTCATAGAGCCGCAGATAGCTCTCGTAGCGGCTTTTTTCGATTTTTCCCTCTGCAACCGCCTGCGTCACTGCGCAGCCCGGTTCCTTCCGGTGGGTGCAGTCGTGAAACTGGCAGGCACCGAGATAGGGGGCAAAATCCGGAAAAGCATACTGCAGATTTTCTTTCAGAATGATTTCCATTTGCTCCGTGTCAAAGGAGGAGAAACCCGGTGTATCCGCCACATAGGTATCCTCGCTCAAACGGTACAGCTCCACATGGCGTGTCGTATGGCGGCCACGGCCCAGCTTCTGGGAAACCTCTCCCACCGGCAGTTCCAGCTGAGGGCAAAGGCTGTTGAGGATGCTGCTCTTGCCTACACCGGAATTTCCTGTGAAGGCGGTGAGCTTTCCGCGAATCACTTCCCGCAGAGCTTCCACCCCTTCCCCGTTTTCTGCACTGGTCTGGATCACATGGAATCCTGCATTGCGGTAAATCCTCGCCAGATCTGCCGCCGGGTCCAGATCGCACTTATTGAGGCACAGGTAAACCGGCACCTCCTGATTGCCCGCAATGGCAGCCACCCGGTCAATCAGGAAAGGCTCCGTAACCGGGTTGACATTGGCGGCAAAAATCACGAGAGCATCGATATTGGCAACTGCCGGGCGGATGAAGCTGTTCTTCCGGGGAAGGATTTTCTCCACCATTCCCTTTCCCTTCTCCACGGTGATTTCAACCATATCACCGGTCAGGGGACTGCTGCCGTTTCTGCGCAGCGCACCTCTTGCACGGCAGACGATCACGCCGTCGTCCGTCTGCACATCATAAAATCCGCTGAGGGACCGGAGTATCCGGCCTGTTTTTCTATCACTCATCAAAATTCACATCAAATTTCCATGCAGTCTTGGGATCCTCATCAACCATAGCCTGGAAAGACATAGTGCCTTTACCCTGCAGCTTGAACTCCACGCTGAGAGTTCCGGCATAAGCATCCTGCTCGGCAACCATCTTGCCGTCATACCAGATGCTGATCCGGCCGTCTTCCAGCATTTCGTCCGGCAGCTCCAGCAGCACAGTCTTCGTCACATATCCCTCCAGAACGGGAGGAAGCGTGGGTGGCTCAGTCTGAGGTCTGCTCTTGCCGTTGGAAATGCTCAGTACAATGATGGTGTTCAGATCGGTCTGAGTACCGCCGGGAACGGACTGCTCCACGACTTCGCCTTCATTGCGGTCACTGTCCACGCTCTGGAATTCCACATTGGGGAAGCCGGCGTTGGTTAGAATCTTTACGGCCATTTCTTTGTCTCTGCCCTTCACATTGGGGACATGTCCGGTCTTTACCTCGGGGCCGGTACTGATCCAGAGATGAACCGTCTGTCCGACAGACAGTTCTTCCTTATCCTCGGGATCGGTTCTGATGACACAACCGGAGCCTACTGTACTGCTGGCCTCCAGATGAGAAATGATCTTCAAATCCATTTTGAGATTATTGAGGAAATCCTTGGCCTGCTGCTCCGGAACATCCTTGAGCATTTCCATAACCTTCGTCTGAGGCTCAGGTCCCAGGCTGATGGTCACCGTCACGATGCCGCCCTTGGCGATTTTGGTGCCGGAGGAAGGCCTCTGCTCAATAATCTGGCCCTTTGCCCGCTGACTGTCATAGGTCTTTTCATCAATTTTAATCACAATATCCGGGTAAAGCTCCGTAACCTGCTCTTGGGTCTTGCCCAGCAGATCCGGCACAGCCACCAGATTGTCATCGGAGCCGAAGATACTTCCGCTGGCAATGGCAATAGCAAACACGATAATGGCAGCTACTGCCACCACAGCGCAGGAAACAATCGCAATGGTTGCCACCTTGCTGCGCTCTTCATGCTCTTCTACAATTTCCTCCCGGCGGCGGGGATTGCGCTGCTGGGCCGGGCGGCTCTTGGTTCGATCCGTTCTGGGTCTGGGCGTTTCCGTCTTTCCCGCCACCCGCTCTGCGGTAGTTTTGGGCAAAGGCATGGTTTCATCCGGGTCCTGCCTCTGGTGGTGCAGGTGTGCCGCTGCATCCAGCTCCGTAGTAGGATTATTATAATCAAAGAGAATGGCAGGATTCTTCCGGAACTCATCCATATCCGCCAGCATGGCAGCGGCGGTGGGGTACCGGTCAGCAGGGTCCGTAGACATTGCCTTTACAATGATCTGCTCCAGTCCGCCGGGAATGTTGGGGTTCAGCGTGGAAGGCATCGGTGCCTTTCCGTTGATATGCTGAATTGCCACGGAAACCGGGGAATCTCCGTCATAAGGAGGCCGTCCGGTCATCATTTCGTACATCACAACGCCCAGAGAATAGAGGTCGCTGCGGTTGTCCACCCGGCCGCCCTTGGCCTGTTCCGGAGAAATGTAATGCACAGAGCCCAGCGCTTCCTTGGTCAGGGTGTTGCTCTTGGACATGACCTGTGCAATGCCGAAGTCAGCCACCTTGACTGAGCCGTTTTTAAGTACCATCACATTGTGGGGCTTGATGTCCCGATGGATGATGCCACGGCTGTGGGCATGGTCCAGTGCCTTACCGATCTGGATGGCAAAATGCAGCGTTTCCTTCCAGTTGAGAATTTTTTTCTTTTCCATATACTGCTTCAGCGTGATGCCGTCAATCAGCTCCATAACGATATAGTCAGCATCGTCAGAAGTAGAAACATCGTACACGGAAACAATATTGGGATGGCTCAGCATAGCGACTGCCTGACCTTCCGCATGGAAGCGGCGGCGGAATTCCTCATCCTGAGAGTATTCGTCCCGCAGAATCTTGATTGCCACCAGCCGATTCAGCCGATGGCATCTGGCCTTATACACCACGGCCATGCCGCCTGTGCCGATAACCTCCAGTATTTCGTATCGGTTGTCCAGCAACCGACCTATATATCTATCCATTTCCATAAAGAGCTCCTCTCATCGCAAGATCAGATCTGAACCAGAACACTGGTCACATTATCCGGTGCTCCGCGATTTTTGGCAATTTCCAGCAGACGCTGGCAGCAATACTGCTTATTCACTCCGTGAACTACCTCAAACAGAATCTCCTGATCGTCCATCATATTGGAAAGGCCGTCTGAGCAAAGCAGCAGGCAATCTCCTCTTTCAAGGTCAACATGGGAAATGTCACATTCGGTCACGGTTTCCGTGCCGATGGCTCTGGTGATGTAGTTTTTTCCCGGATAGGTTCTGGCCTGCTCCGGGGTCAGCTCCCCTCGCTGTACCATCATCTGCACCAGAGAATGATCCTCGGTCAGTCTGCGGATACCCTCACGATCCACGGCATAAGCCCGGCTGTCTCCCACATGGATCACCGTGGCCTCTTTTCCCTGAATCAGCACCGCCACCAAGGTGGTACCCATTCCGTTGAATTCTTCAAACTGCTGCGCCTGATCGAACACCGTGAAGTTCGCAAGCTTTACCGCGCTGGAAAGCATGCTGTCGATCTGCTTCTGATCCATCCCCGGTTTCCATGTACTTTGAATTGCCTCCACGAATACATCCGAAGCCAGCTTACTGGCAACATTGCCGGACTTGGCGCCGCCCATGCCGTCACATATGACGCAGAGGGTGCTGTTTCTGTCCAGCTGTTCGATTCGGTATATATCCTGATTTTGGGGACGGACACATCCCGGGTCTGTTAAGCCCCAACATTGCATTGGGATCACTCCTTTCGGGCGGTTTTTTACTCGGTATTCCCGCTCCGAGCTGCGCTTTTTTCTTTGGTATATTTTCTTCTCAGCTGGCCGCAGGAGGCATCGATGTCTCCTCCCAGTGTCCGGCGCACCGTTGCGGTGATACCGCCGTCCTCCAGACATTTCTGGAATCGGGCAACCGCTGCACGGGAGCTGGGCTCCAGCGGACTTTCTTCCACATGATTCAGAGGAATCAGATTAAAATGCGCCGGCAGGCCTTTCAGTCTGCGAATCAGTTCTCTGGCGTTTTCCTCAGAATCATTTACTCCTCTGATCATGGCATATTCAAAGGAGATTCGCCGGGAGGTAGCCGCATAATATCTGCGGCAGGCAGCCAGCAGTTCTTCGCTGGGATATGCCTTATTGACCGGCATGATGGTGTCACGAACGGCATCATTGGGAGCGTGCAGGGACACGGAAAGGGTCAGCTGCAATTTTCTCTTTGCCAGCTCATCGATCTTCGGCACAAGGCCGCAGGTAGAAAGGCTGATATGCCGCATGGAAATATTCATGCCGTCAGGGCTGTTCACCAGCTCCAAAAAGCGCATCACATTGTCAAAATTGTCCAGCGGCTCTCCTATGCCCATGAGCACAATGTGGGAAATGGGCAGGCCGGAATCAATTTGGGTGAAAAGCACCTGATCCAGCATCTCGTAGGGCTCCAGTCGCCGCACCAGTCCACCCAGAGTGGAGGCGCAGAAGGCACAGCCCATACGGCAGCCCACTTCCGAAGATATGCACACGGTATTGCCGTAATGATAGCGCATCAGCACTGTCTCCACGCAGTTGCCGTCTGACAGCTTCCAGAGATATTTGATGGTGCCGTCCCGCTGGGACTGCTGCCGTCTTACCACCTGCGGAACACAGATGGGATATTTTTCACTCAGCTGCGCACGCAGGCTCTGGGGCAGGTTGGTCATTTCATCGTAGGAGCCTACGCCCTTATGCAGCCATGTAAAGACCTGTTTTGCCCGGAAAGCAGGCTGTCCCATTTCTTTCAGAACTGCGCCGATTTCCTGCTGGGTCATAGACTTGAGGTTCTCTGTCATGCCTTCCTCCGCAGACGGCAAATAAAGAAGCCGTCCGTATCATATTCCCCGGGCACCAGTGTCAGCATTCCGGAGGTATTTTCCGGGAACACATCCGGCAGGTTCAGGGGTTCTGTATCAAAATCTTCCCGTTCCTTCAGGAACGCTTTTACAACATCTTCATTTTCCCGCCGCAGCAAAGTGCAGGTGGAATAAATAAGTACGCCGCCCTTGCAGACATACTGGGCCTGCCTGCGCAGAATGTCCAGCTGCAGCTGGGGAAGCGCCTCCATGTCCTTGGGGTCTTTGTAACGGATGTCGGGCTTTTTGCGGATAATACCGTAGCCGGAGCAGGGCACATCCGCCAGCACTACATCCATTTTGTCCTTCCATTGGGAAACTTCCTGCGTGGCATCCTGCTGCCGTACCGAGATATTGGAAAGTCCCAGCCGGCGGGCGCCGTTTTCAATCAGCGCTGTTTTATGCTCATGAACATCGCAGGAGGTAATGCTCCCCTTGCCGCCCATGGCAATGGCAGCTGCAAAGCTCTTGCCGCCGGGAGCGGCACAGCAGTCCAGCACATTTTCCGCATCTGCGGGGATATGGGCGCAGAGTACGCTGAGCTTTGCCGCAGCGTCCTGCACATAAAACAGTCCCTCCTGGAATGTTTTCAGCTTTTCAATACTGCCGGTGTGGCTCAGAATCAGGCAGTCCGGCATCCATTGATGGGGCTCGGCGACAACATCTTCCTCTGCGAGCCGCTCCATCAGTGCCTCTTTCGTGGTGCGCAAAGTGTTCACCTGCACAACCGTCTGAGGAACCGCATTGTTGGCGGCAAGCATGGCTTCCAGACGCTCCCCACCCACGGATTCCCTGAGCAGCGCAATGAGCGCCTTGGGGTGGCTGTACCGATCTTCCAAAGAAGTGGGCTGCTTGAGGGTGTCCCGATTGCGGATGGCATTGCGCAGCACCGCATTCACAAGACCCGGGGCGAAGCGCTGCTTGCGGCAGTACTTTTTCGCCAGCGTTACCGATTCGTTTACCGCTGCGGAATCCGGAATCTTGTCCATTTCCAGAAGCTGATAAAGCCCCAGATGGAGGATGTCATGGATCATGGGGTGCAGATCCTTGATTTTTCCCGTCAGCAGCTGTTTCAGATAGAAATCCAGCTTGCCCCGGTTTTGGAGCACCCCGTAGCAAAGCCGAGTGGCAAGGGCCGCATCTCTGCGATCCAGCCGGTCTCTGGCAATATATTCTTTCAAAACGCCGTTTGACCAGGATGCCTGCCGTCTGCAGGCAATCAGCACATTCAGCGCCGTTTCTCTGGCGGACATAGCTTAGACCTCCAGAGGATGGCCACGGAAATAATCCGGTGCTGCCATCTGTTTTCCGCCCTCGGCCTGCAAAACACGAATCTCAACCGCGCCCTCACCGCAGGCTACCCGCAGTCCGGTCTTGGTGAGACCCAGAATGGTTCCCGGCTCCCCGGAGCCCTCCACCACAACAGTGGCGTGGATCTTGAACTTGGTGCCGCCGAGGACTGCGGTGGCGCTGGGCCACGGATTGAGGCCACGGACATGGTTGTGAACCTGCTGAGCAGTTTTGCTCCAGTCGATAGGAGACATTGTCTTATCCAGCTTGGGGGCAAGGGTAACCTTGCTGGTGTCCTGAGGTGTTCCCTCCACCTTTCCAGCAGCCATCCGTCCCAGAGTCTTGCTCAGAAGGTCTGCCCCGAGCACTGCCAGACGATCCAGCAGCTGTCCTGCGGTCTCGTTGGGATCGATGGGGGTCTTGGACACATCAATCACATCTCCGGCATCCATATCCCGGTGCATATACTGGGCAGTCACACCGGTTTCCTCCAGGCCGTCCAGCACCGCCCACTGATAGGGTGCGGAGCCGCGGTAAGCGGGCAGGATACTGGCATGGATGTTGACACAGCCCTTGGCGGGAATGTCCAGCACACGCTGAGGCAGAATCCGTCCGTAAGCCACCACTGCAACCACATCAGGCTGAAGGGCTCTGAGTGCCTCCACAGTCTCATCATCCCGGAAGTTTTCCGGCTGATAGACAGGGATGTCATTGGCGAGCGCTACTTCCTTCACCGGGGACATGACCATTTTCATGCCCCGTCCCTTGGGGCGATCCGGCTGGGTGTAAACGCCCACCACATCGAATCCGTCTGCTATGATTTTTTTGAGACAGGTCGCCGAAATATCCGGCGTACCCATAAATACAACTTTCATGCCGATCCCTCCGAAAAGATTACTCTTCGATCTCCAGTTCATCTGCTGTCAGCAGGCGTTCCATGACCTCGGTATAGATGATGCCGTCCAAATGATCCAGCTCATGGCAGAAGCACCGTGCGGTAAGCTCTTCGCCGTCGGTCTCGAACCAGTTGCCGAACCGGTCCTGTGCCTTCACCTTTGCGTAATAGGGGCGCTTCACAAGGCCGTATTTTCCGGGAACGCTCAGGCAGCCCTCGGGGCCTTCCTGCTCGCCGTCGGTTTCAACCAGCTGGGGATTTACCAGCTCCACGATTTCCTCGCCGTTGTCCACAATGACCACCCGGCGCAGGATTCCCACCTGCGGTGCTGCAAGGCCGACGCCGCCTGCATCTTCCAGAGTTTCCTTCATATCGTCCAGCAGCTTATGAAGCCGCCAGTCAAAGTTTGTTACCGGCTTGCACACCTTATGCAGTGCCGGATCTTCATCGGTAAAAATCTTTCGTAAGCCCATTGGTAATCCTTCCTTCTATTCTTCATTCCCGTTGACATCGATAAAGGCGCTCACGCCTTTGATTTCCCTGTCCTGCATACATTGCCGCAGCAAATATGCCAGCAGCAGCCGCAATGTGCGGGTCATGCTGCACCGCAGGGTCAAACGGTATCGGAAATTGTAGTTTATTTTTGGTACAACACAGGGAGCAGGCCCCAAAACCTGACAGTTTTCGCCGGCATAGGCTTCCTGCTTCAGGCACTCATTGAGGCTGTCCCGGAATTTTGCGGCAGCGTGCAGGACTCTTGCCTCGTCCTGTCCCAGAAAGATCACGCAGCCCAGATCCCCGAAGGGCGGGTATTGCTGAATCCGCCGCATTTGAATTTCCAGCTCATAGAAGCTGTCATAGTCCTGCTGAGCGGCCAGCGTTATGACCTTATGCTCCGGGAGCATGGTCTGGATCACGGCAGTGCCCGGAGTGTCACCCCGTCCTGCTCGTCCCACCACTTGGGTCAGCATATTAAAAGTAGTCTCCGCTGCCCGGTAAGAGTCGGAATAGAGGCCGGAATCGGCATCCAGCACTCCCACCAGCGTCACATCCGGCAGGTTCAGCCCCTTTGCCACCATTTGCGTACCGATGAGCACCGGCACCTTTTCCTTTTGGAAATGATCCAAAATCTTTTCGTGGGTATTGACGGCGCTGACCGTATCTGTGTCCATTCGGTCGATTTCCGTACCCGGAAACAGCATTTCCAGCTCCTGCTGCGCTTTCTGGGTTCCGATGCCCATGGGCTTTAGGGGGCCGCCACAGCTGGGGCATCGCTCCGGCACCGGCTCCGAGTAACCACAATAGTGGCACATGAGCCGCCCATTGGCGCTGTGATAGGTGAGTTTGGCGCTGCATCTGGGACATTCGGGAGCCTTCTGGCACTCAACACACACAAGGTATCGGCTGTTGCCCCGCCGATTCAGAAACAGAATTGCCTGTTTCTTTTTCGCCATATTTTCCCGTATGGCATCCTGCAAGGTAAAGCTGTACGGGAGGTCATTGCCCTGCTTTACTTCTTCCCGCATATCCACAATTTGGACATTGGGCAAGCTGCGGCCATTATACCGCTTTGTAAGCCGGTACAGCTGATAATCCCCATTTTGTGCGTGATACATACTTTCCACGCTGGGGGTGGCAGAGCCCAGAAGCACCAGCGCATTTTCCTTTATTCCCCGCCAGAGCGCCACATCCCGTGCGCAGTATCTGGGAGAATTTTCGGATTGGTAGGTGTGTTCCTGCTCTTCATCCATGATAATGAGCCCCAGCCGGGGGCAGGGCGCAAACACCGCACTGCGGGTTCCGATAACCACCTTTGCGTCTCCCGATTGGATTCGCTTCCATTGGTCATTGCGCTCTCCGGCGGAAAGGCTGCTGTGCTGAACGGCGACCTGATCGCCGAAATAGCCGGCCAGTATTCCCAGCAACTGGGGGGTCAGGGCAATTTCCGGCACCAAAAGGATGGCACCTTTTCCCCGATCCAGACAGTCCTGAATCAGTTTCAGATACACAGAGGTTTTTCCCGAACCGGTGACACCGTAAAGCAGTGCCGCCCCGGGGGCATCCTTCTGCATCTGCATTTTGAGGCCTTCGTAGGCCGTGCGCTGTTCCTCGCTCAGGATCAGCGGGCCTTCCGGCACACAGGGACGGATTTCGCTGCATCGAAGCACGGGTCTATCCAGCAATGTCAGATAGCCCAGCTTTTCCAGCCGCTTCACCGTGGCAATTCCTGCGCCGGTATAGTAGCAAAGCTCCTTAACCGAAACGCTGCCGATACTGCAAAGGGTCGTCAGAACCGAGCGCTGCATAGCGGCAGATTTGGGCCTGTGGGATGCAAATTCCATAGCTTCTTCCGCAGAAGCTGTGAGAACTGCGATCTTTTCTGTTTTATCGTTGGTTTGCCGAAGAAAGCTTGTCTGCCCGCTGATCCATTTTTTTCGCAGCAGGTACACAAGCGCCGCCTGGAGGGCATTCTCCTCCAGCACTGCATTTCTGAGGGCAGATTCCTTAGCCTCTCCCCCCAGATCTTCCAACAGTTTGAGCACCTTCATGGCATCGCTCTGTCGGACGGTTTTTTCCCGCCAGCTCCGATCCTCGGTCAGAGAAAAGGTGTTTCTTTCCTTGAACCAAAGACCTGCCGGCAGCATGGCACGGGCCGCATCGTAGAAGGTGCAGAAATACCGCTCCCGCATAAATGCGGCAAGGCGCAGCATGGTCTCGCTGAGCAAGGGTGCCTCATCAAGGCATTGCTCAACAGCCTTCAATCCTGCGCCGGTACCTTCCTCCACGGAAAGCACGATTCCCTCCGTGCGGCGGTTGCCCCGGCCGAAAGGCACCTGCACTCTGGTGCCGACAGCCGGACACATCCCCTCGGGGATGCAGTAGGAGTAAGGCTTGTCAATGGCAAAAGTAGCCGCAGAAACAGCAATTTTTGCAATCATTCAGCCTTACCTCCCTGCAATCATTCCATATACTCGTCCTTGAGGCTGCCGCTCAGTTCACCGTCAGCCACTTCCTGAATGGCCAGGGTTACGGGCTTTTCGGGCAGATCCTCGTTGAATTCTTCTGCCTCTTCGGCAATCTGGCGTGCCCGGTGGGCAACCACATTCACCAGAAGATAACGGCTGTCTACATGTTTCAGAAGTTCAGATACAGGTGGGTAAAGCATAATATTGTTCCTCCATTATTCCATATCCGCTTTTGCGGCGATGATATGTAAAATTCTATCGGCGCATTCCTGCACCGTGTCATTGACCACGACAAAATCGTAGCGGTCCTGCTGTTCCATTTCCCATTTGGCCCGTTCCAGCCGCATGGTGATCTGCTCGGGGGAAGTATCCCCTCTGCCCCAGAGTCTGCGCTCCAGTTCCTCCTGAGAGGGAGGCACAATGAAGATCAAGGTCGCATCCGGGCGCTTTTTCTTCACAGCAAAAGCGCCGTAGGGCTCGATATCCAAAATCACATCGCCATTTTGGAGCTTTTCCTCCAGCTGGGCAATCGGCGTGCCATACATGGCCTTGTTGTGCTCGTTATACTCAAGGAATTCCCCTTTTGCGATCATTGCGTCAAATTGTTCTGCATTCACAAAGTAGTACTGCACACCGTCGGTTTCACCGGGTCTGGGAGGCCGTGTTGTGGCAGATACCGAAAAACGCAGCTTTTTGTCAGACTGCATAACCTTTTGCAGCACTGTACTTTTTCCAACACCGGATGCTCCGGAAACAATAAAGAGATTTCCCTTTCTCATGTTTCTTCCTCCACTTCCTCTTCCTGTTTTCCTGTCCACCGTGCGGAAATGGTTTCCGGCGAGAGGGCAGAGAGTATGACATGATCCGTATCCATGAGGATCACCGTCTTGGTCTTGTGACCGTAGGATGCATCAATCAGCATTCCCCGATCTCTCGCCTCTTGAATCAGCCGCTTGATCGGCGCAGATTCCGGCGTTACCACAGCCAGCAGCCGTGATGCTGCGATCAAACTGCCAAATCCGATATTGATCAGCTTCATGGCCAACTCCTTACTCGATGTTCTGTGTCTGTTCCCGGATCTTTTCCAGTTCTGCCTTGATTTCCACTACGACCCGTGCCAGACGCACATCGCTGCACTTGGAACCGATGGTATTAGCCTCACGGTTCATTTCCTGAAGCAGGAAATCCAGCTTTCTGCCCACGGCACCGCCGTCGGAGAGCATGGTATTCATCTGCTGCAGGTGGCTGCGCAGGCGGACGGTTTCCTCGTCCACTGCTACCTTGTCCGCAAAGATGGCTGCCTCGGTGAGGATGCGGCTTTCGTCGATATTGGAAGACGCCAGCACTTCCTTGATTTTGGCCTCCAGTCTTGCCCGATAATCTGCAACGGTCTGGGGGCTTCCCTGCTCCACCTGCTCTACCAGAGAGAGGATTGTCTCACCCCGGCTGCGCAGGTCAGCAGCCATGGCAGTACCTTCGGTACACCGCATGGCATCGTAGCCGGCAATGGCCTGCTCCACCACGCTCATCAGATCCTTGAGGAGCTGCTCCTCGTCCAGCTGGGGCTTTTCTACTGTGAAAATATCAGGAAGCTTTGCGAGCGTGGAAACGCTGATATCGTCCTTCACGCCGAACTCATCCACCATCCGGTGCATGGCGGCAAGGTAGCCTTCCAGCGCCGCCTGATTCAGGGTGACGGATGTATCGGCATCTGTTTCAGACTTGAGAGAGATGTAAACATCTACTTTTCCTCTGGAAACCGCAGCTTTTACTGCCTGTTTTACCGCATCCTCCGCAAAGGAGAGGACTCGGGGCAGCTTCACAGTGCAGTCCAGATACCGGTTGTTTACAGAGCGAAGCTCTACCGTAAACTCTCTTCCATTGACTGTGGCAACGGCTCGGCCGTAGCCGGTCATACTTTTAATCAAGGTCATTATCCCTTTCTCTATGGGACTCGGGGGTGATACCCCCGGAGCGTCCCGTAATTATATATGTTGTCTTTTGTTTCCGGGCAATTTTGCGGTCATATAGGATGCTGAGACACAGCCCCAGCAGGAATCCGCCGCAGCCCGGAAGGGCTCCCTGCTGCCAGATGGCTTCGCCCAGAAAATATCCGGCGAAAAACAGCACCAGCGGCATGAGGTACAGCACCGCCGCAGCCATCAGCACGGGAGCCGTTTCCGATCGGATGGTCACCAGCTCCCCGGCTTGGGCATTTATGGGATTTTCTGCCCGAAATACCATGGTTTCCTGTGCTGCACCGCAGCCGGAGCACTTATGGCAGTCCCCGGAGCAGGCACTTTCCCGGATCCGAACCACTTCGGCAGCTCCATCCGGGAGGATCTTCCGAATTTTTACCAATTGTTCCATGAACAGCGCACCTTATTTACCGGTAAGGTTAGCGTTCACATCATAGGTACCGACAACGCCCACATGATCCGCATATTCCGGCGGAATCACCACATAGGCCCGGTAGGAAGCAGCGCCTGCCTCCGCATCGGTGAAGTCCACCTTGATCTGAAGCTGTTCGGCAGTCATGGCATCAATCATCTCTTTCGGCCCACGAACACGAACAACCTTTTCCTCATTGATGATGGACGCCGTAAGACCCTCGGGCACATTTACAGGCTGAATGTTCGTCACGGTAAATTCCCGCAGTTCCAGATTGGGGAGCTTGATGGTAACGGTGACCTTATGCTTTTCCGAAAGGTTGGTCACGCCCTCAGGCATTTCAATGTTGTAAATCTCCTGGAAATCGGATGTCAGTTCTCCAAGTTTGATTTCCCCGATGACCAGCTCGTCGAGCTTCTCAAGAACCTGCTCGCTTCCGGAAACCCGGATCGTGGAAGTATCCACGACAACCTCACAGTCCTCACCCCGGATACCGCCGCCGTCAACGATATTGACCTTCAGCGGGATATCCTTCCAGCGCTGGATCTTCAAAGTGTAGCGGATTTCGTCCGTGTTGGCCTTGATCTGGTTGGACTCGACAGGATTACCATCCTTATCGCAGAAAGTATAGGCAAAGGCTTCGCTGATTGTCTCGGTTCTGCCATCCAGATTTATCTGAATCCGTGCCTTGTCGATTCGGTCAATAACCGCCGCAGGGCCTGTGACTGCAATCTTGGGGAAGTCCAGAGTTGCATTTTCCTTAAAGGCAATGAACTGCTCCGGCACGGAACCGGAATAAGCCACTTCCACATCCACTTCCTTATATTTCCACTCTGCAAATGTGAGCAGAATCTGCTGAGGAGTCTGGTTGATGATTTCAATGGAATTTGCGGGAACATTTCCGGGGTACATGATGGTATAGTTGACCTTCTGCTCGCCGGGACTGTAAATCTTGGAAAGATCCGCCAAGATGGTGATGTTGGATTCATCCAGCTTGTTCACATCGGTGCGGTTTCCGGAGAGCTTCAGGGTTACCGTAGGAATCTTATCCGAGGTAATCATCAGACCGCGCTCCATCAGGATTTCTTCGTTTTCAAAAACCACCGGGATATTATAGAAAGTGCCCTCAAATGCGGGATTTTCAACCGTAACCACATACATCCAGAGGCCGAAGGAACACAGGAGCGCCAGAATGGCATAAACTACTTTTCTTTTCATTCCTCGTCTTCCTTTCCCTTCTTCTGAAGCTTCTGCTTCAGGCGAACCACCAGATTATCACTTTTCTGGGTGTCTTCCGGACAAAGCTCATTGCAAAGCAGGCGTTCCAGTGTCTGCGCAGCCAGATGCCGCTTCAGCATACCGCCAACCGCCACGGAAATGGTTCCTGTTTCCTCCGATACGATGACAACCACCGCATCCGAAGCCTCACTCATGCCAACACCGGCACGGTGACGGGTACCGAGGTCTGCGCTCAGGCGGTCGCTGTCCGACAGGGGCAGCACGCATCCGGCGGCGGCAACCCGCCCGTCCCGAATAATCATAGCGCCGTCATGGAGGGCAGCCATGGGGAAAAAGATGTTCCGAATCAGCTGCTCGGACACCTGACCGTCGATTCTTGTGCCGGTCTTAAAGTATTCATCCAGCCGGTTTTCCCGTGCAAATACGATGAGAGCGCCAATGCGCTTGCGGCTCATAACCTCGCAGGCCATAACCGTCTGGGAAATGATGGGTGCCATTTCCTGACTGGGCTTTTCGCCGCCGAACAGTTTCTTTAGTTTCACATTGCCAAGGTGATCCAGCATCCGCCGCAGCTCCGGCTGGAACAGCACCACCAGCGCAATAAGTCCAACCCGCAGGAATTGGTCGAATATGAAGCTAAGGGTGTATAGCTCTAAAATTTTTGTGAGCCACGCCAAAACAATAATTGCCAAAATGGCTTTTGCAACCCGGTTCGTACCGGTAGTGCGAATCAAAGGGAAAAGCCGATAGAGCAAATATGCCACAATTATAATATCCAGACAGTCAGACCAACGCATATTGGTTATTTGCTGGAAAAGCTCCTGAATCGAATCCATAGCTCCACTCCCACTCCGTTTTTTATCCTCGCAGACCCCGCTTTCGTGAAGTCCGTATACAAAGGCTATTATCTGTACTATTATAGCGGATTTCACTTGTGATAGCAATAGAATTTCATAAAAATTTTTAGGATACTCCCTGTAATTCCTCCAAAAACCGCTCAACCTGGGCAAAAGATGCATCCCGTCCAAAGCTTACACGCACCGTCCCCGTCTTCAGAGTCCCTGCGCTTTCATGGGCCAGCGGTGCGCAGTGAAGCCCCGCCCGCAGTGCGATTCCTCGCTCTGCCAGTGCCCTTGCCGTCTCTTCGCAGTCCCCTGCCGGAAGGAAAGAAACCGTCGCCGCCTGATGCTCCCCGGCAAAGACCCGAACCCCCATTTTCCGAAGTCCTTCGGCGCAGCAGGCCATGGCTTCATGCTCCCGGCGAAAGATCCGATTCGTCCCATCGCCGCAGATAAATTCCATTGCAGCCCCCAGCCCGGCAATCCCCGGCACATTGGGCGTTCCCGCCTCTCCTATGTCCGGCAGGAAATCCGGCATGGACTGATTTTCGGACTCACTCCCCGTCCCTCCCGCTGTCAGCGACTTCGGGAGCCTTCCGCAAAGCAAAATCCCGGTGCCTTGGGGGCCCAGCAATCCCTTATGCCCCGGCATTGCAATAAAATCCGCTCCCAGTTTTCTCAGACTCACCGGCAGCACCCCCGCCGACTGAGCGGCATCAATAATAAACGGAACCCCCCGCTTTCGGCACATATTGGCCATTTCCTCCACCGGCAGGATGTAGCCGAACACATTGGACACATGGGTAAATACTGCGGCATCTGCCCCATTATTCAGTTGTTTTTCCCAGTTTTCCAGCATTTCATCCCAGCAGAACAGCTTTCTTCCGGCAACTCGCACCTTTGCTCCTAGGATATGCAGAGGACGCGTCACCGCATTGTGTTCAAATCCGGTAATTACCACCCGATCCCCGGGGTTTATCAGCGTTCGGATTGCCATATTAAGGCCAAAGGTGCATCCCGGTGTCAGTACCGCCTGCTCAGGAGTACAGTCAAACAGCTCCGCCGCTGTTTCCCGGCATCTGTACACCGTTTCCGCCGCTGCCATGGCGGTCGGGTACCCCCCTCTGCCAGGATTGGCACAGTTTTCCATAGCCCACAGCATAGCCTTTTTTACGGACGGAGGCTTATGCAGAGATGTGGCACCGTTATCCAGATAAATCATAAAATCTGCTCCTGTGCATCTCCGTTTTCCAGAATGTAGATTTTCAGAAATGGCAGCTGATATTTCCGCAAAATCTCCACCGCATCTGCCCCATCATTTTCCCGAATCCGCAGGCTGTAACTGCATCCACGCTCTGCCAGCGCCTTGGGTGTGCGCTGCAGGGCTGTCGTGATTCCCATTCGTCCCAGAAGTCTTTCCCCCCGCTGGGCGAAGGTGATGGAACGAAATGTGATAAGCCAATCGTTTCTCATAAAAATCCCTCCCGGCACAATTTATGCCGAAAACCGTCTGACGGTGCATCCGGGAGGGTGCGCAAAAGCCGCCCCGCCGGTTTCCCGGCAAGGCGGCTGATAATTATTCTTCCAGTAGGCAGACGGCGTGGCAGGCCATGCCTTCGCCGGTTCCCGTGAAGCCCAAATGCTCCTCGGTAGTGGCCTTTACATTGACCCGGCTCACATCTGTGTCCGTGGCTTTTGCGATATTACAGCGCATAGCTTCAATGTAGTCTTTCAGCTTCGGCTTTTGGGCAATCATGGTAACATCGATATTCCCCACCCGAAACCCGGCGGAATGGACTTTTTCCGTTACATTTTCCAGCAATTTAAGAGAGTCTGCGCCCTTATATTTAGGGTCAGTATCCGGGAAATGTCTACCAATGTCTCCCAGACCTGCCGCTCCCAGCAGAGCATCGGAAACGGCGTGGAGCAACACATCCGCATCGGAATGGCCATCCAGTCCCAGCTCATAGGGAATCTTTACGCCGCCCAAAATGAGGTCTCTGCCTGCTACCAGTTTATGCACATCGTAACCGTGTCCAATTCTCATTTTTCTTCCTCCAACAGCATTTGTGCGATTTTGAGATCCATGGGCGTAGTGACCTTCAGGTTCTTTTCGTCGCCTTCCACAATTTTCACGGACATTCCCATCCGCTCCACAGCGGAGCAATCGTCCGTCAGCTGGGCATTTTCCTGCCTAGCCTTTTGCAAAGCCCCACGGAGCAAATCAATATCGAATACCTGCGGTGTCTGAACCGCCTGCAGGGTGCTGCGATCCGGAGTGCTGCTGACGATGCCGCCGGAAACCACCTTGATGGTATCCTTCACCGGGACAGCAGGAGCCGCCGCACCATAGGTATGAGCTGCACGCACCACCCGGTCGATAACCTGCCAGCTGATCAGAGGGCGGGCTCCATCATGAATGGCTGCCAGCTTTGCCTTGGACGAAAGCGCCGCAAGTCCCATTTCTACGGATTCCTGACGGCTGCTCCCACCGATAATCACTGCCTGAACCTTGTCGAATCCGTGGCAGAGATCCCCGATGGGAACCACCAGATCTTCCCGGGTCACGATTACAATTTCCCGAATGGCATCGCAGTTCTGAAAGGTTCGAACCGTCCGCACAATCATAGGCTCGCCGTCGAGCTGTGCCATAACCTTGTCGATACCACCCATCCGGGAGGCAGAGCCTGCGGCCACGATCACCGCTGCGCAGTATTGCATGGGAAGCGCCTTGCGCACCTGCCGTGTAAATTGGGAAATAGCCATATTTACATCTCCATAATCAGTTTTTTGAAGCAATCGCCCCGAACCATGAAATTTTTGAACTGGTCAAAAGAGGCGCTGGCAGGGCTCATCAGCACCACATCTCCGGAGTGTGCTCCCTGAACCGCCGCCATGACTGCATTTCTAAAGTCTGCGCAGTCCACAATTTCCGGTGCGCCGGCGGCATAGCCCGGCGCATTTTCCACCGCTTTGCGGATCTTTTCTGCCGTCGCACCGTTCAGGTACAGCTTTTTCACATGGCGGCAGATTTCCTCGCCCAGCTCATCATATTCGAGGTTTTTGTCGTAGCCGCCCGCAATGAGAATCACTTTTTCCGTGAAACTCCGCAGACCGGCCATGGTGCGGCTGGGGCTGGATGCGATGGAATCATTATAATAGCGGACGCCGTCCTTGATGCGCACCAGCTCAATACGATGTTCCACGCCGCCAAAATTCCGGGCAACCTGCCGAATGGCATCGTCGCTGACAATTCCCTCCACCGCCAAAATGGCAGCCATGTAATTCTCCACATTGTGGACACCCGGGAGCAAAATGTCCTTAGTGTTCAGGACTTTCTCCCCATGGCGGCAAATAAAGCCATCCCGCAGGCACAGATCGGGAGAATTTCCCAGTCGGGTGAAGGTACGGGTAGTGCCGTTGCCCCTGAGATCCTTAGTAAGCGCATTGTCGCCATTTACAATAAGCAGACCGTCCCGGTCTTGGAAACCGTAGATATTTTTCTTGGCTTCCACATATTCCGCCATATCTTTGTGGACATCCAAATGGTTGGGAGCCAGGTTGGTAATCACAGCACGGGCCGGGCTTCTATGCATATCCATCAGCTGGAAGGAGCTGAGTTCCACCACCGCATAGTCGCTTTCCTGCA
>RCNI01001144.1_pt1 | contig 18722 bp, 10 predicted proteins | sample 2041151 | NCBI WGS metagenome assembly RCNI01 (sample SAMN09708214, study PRJNA481090) | feces metagenome | isolation source: feces | place: Antarctica: Albino Rookery | reverse complement strand
CACCACTTGGAGTTGTTTTCGGAGGTGCCGTCCAGAGCCTTGGAAGCAGGTTCGCCGTTGTTCTGCTGAGAGACATCCACGACCTTGGCGTTCAGGCAAAGGTTGTTGAATACGACGGGAGTTGTATCATCGGTATCGCCGTCCTGATACTTCCAGTTGATTACCAGTTCGGTGGCATTGGGGGAGAGCTTGCCGTTGCGGTTGATACCGGCAACTTCCAGCTTTACATCGGTCTGGCCGGCTTCTCTGACCAGAGAGGGAAGATAGAAGTAGTTGTTGGGGGTTTCCATCAGGACCTTCCGGGAGCCGTCAGCCATAACCTGAGAGATCAGGTAGGAAGAAGCGCCGGAAACGGTTTCCCAGGACAGACGCACTTCTGCGCGGTAGGCATCTCTGTAGAGAATGTCTTCCAGACGGAAGTTGCTGACTGCATCTGTGTCAAGACGGGTTCTGTCCAGCAGAGCCAGATGGCCCAGAATCAGCTTGAAGGTATCCACGGCAGTGCCGTTGGCAGCCATTTCAAAGCCGATAGCCTTCAGAGTCTTGCCTGCATATGCGTCCAGCTTCCAGCTGTCATTGGTCCATTCGGAACCGGTGCTGGTTTTCAGCAGAGCCTTTTCGCAGGTTTCGTAGGAAGTTGCATTGCCGTCATCCAGATACAGAACAACGTTTACATCGGGAGTTCCGTTCTGAAGGATGGAGGCCAGCTCCATGGTCATACCGGAGGTGATCTTCACGTTGGTGCTGTAGAGCATAACGTTGTGCTTGCCGGAGGCATCCTTCAGGCTGCCTTCAAATGCAATGGAGCTGCCGCCGTTGTAGACGGTGTCGAATTCGTAGGAGCCGTTAAGATTTTTGTCGGTTCCGGTGGAATCGATGATCCAGGTCCAGGTGGGCATAACGTCCTGAATGGACTGATAGCTCCAGACTTTGTCTCTGGACAGCTGTCCGTCAAGGTAATAGCCCTTGCCGTGACCGGAGTTGAAGTTGGTGACGAAGGGAGCTTTGGTAATGGGGGTCTTGTCAGCGAAGAATCTGGACATACCGGCCCATGCGCTGGACGACAGATTCACGGAGTGATCTCTGGGGTCGCCCTTGCTGTTGGTGTAGAACTGCTGCTCGATTTTGTGGAAAGCCTCGCCGTCGGGAGACAGACCCAAAGTGGAGTTGGGGCAGTACAGAGCCAGAGAAATCTTCATCCGGCCGTCTTCATCCACCAGAACTTCATCGCGGAAAGCACTCTTCATGCAGTTTTCCTGCACGTTCAAACCTGCAAATGCATCAAAGGGAGAACGATTGATGGAGTTCGTAGCCCGAACAGTGGCGTTAACCTGGCCGGAGTACCAGTTGTAGTTCATGAAGAACTGGTCAACGGGAACCACGCCGTCTTCATCAGGCTTCATGAACTGCTTGTTGGCATCGCTGACGCTGTCCTGATAGGATACGCTGCCGCCGGGAAGCATGGAGTCATACCAGCAGATGAGCATATCGGGGCGCATTCTGTGCATGTAGCGCATCATTTCCTCGATCAGTTTGCCTTCCTGAGGGCCGCAGCCGTAGGATTCCTGGTTGAAGAAGTAACCGTCAAAGCCGTAGTAATCCATAACCTGGATCATCTTGTCAGCTACAGGGAAGGAACCGTCCTTTGCCTTCTGAACGAATTTCTGAACCTGCTCGACGTAACCGCTGCCAGAGCCCCAGGGGAATCCGAGGGTAGCAACAACAGGTACGCCGTTGGTGTGAGCGGCATCGGTGAATTCACCGGTGGGGCAGACAAACAGACCTTCCTGAGAACCGGACCAGTAGACGAAAGAATCGGCATACTGCCAGTAGTTGAAAGACCAGCTCAGGAAATTTTCAATACCCTGAGAACTGGTATGGTCGTGATCGGAGTTTGCCAGAGAGCAGAGCATCAGCTTTGCCTCGGGATTGGCTACCGGGTTTACAACGTAGCCGCCAACCCGGTCTGCCAGCTTAACGCTTGCACGGCTGTAAGCTGCGTCCGGATCGCTTTCGGGAGACCACTCCAGAATGGTATCCACGTTAAAAGACGGGCCGATGGGCATGAGGGATTCACGATTGGCGTAAGCCTCGTTCATCTCTGCGGAGCCATCATTGCCCGGCGTTTTGGCAAAGACAGTTGCCGGAATAATACCGAGCACCATTACAATTGCCAGAACGACGGAAATTGTGCGTTTCAAGTTTCTGTGTTCCATGAAAAAAACCCTCCTGTAAAATTTGTGTACCAGACAAATCAGACAGCTGCCGCAGCAGAAAGTGCAAACGATAGAACTTCATTTTTCAGAAATCTCCTCTTAATATTTCTTATTCTTGTTCTACAAAACAAAAGTACGATTGTCCGCGTACATATACATAATAAACAATTGCATTCGTTTATACAAGTATATAAACGATATACGAAAGTACGATTAGGAATTTTTCTGTTTATAATTTCTTAAAACAAATGTCAAATTTTGTAGAGAAAAATCTGTTTTTCGGAATCAGATTTTATGACGTTCATTTGTCTTTTTCAGGAGGACAATCCGAGACGCAAATTATGATATCCGTACGAACAGATTCGGGGAAATCTTCAATCTGGGAAGCAGAAAAATCTGTTTTTCGGACGCAGCGGAATATAGTTTAATCGCCGGACAATTCTGTCCGGCGATTAACTCTGGGAAATTGCTCAGCTGTTTGCCTGCTTGTGTTCGGCAGCAGACAGGAGCAGTTTGATTCGGTTCAGCTGGTTGACTTCGCTTGCGCTGGAGTCGTAGTCGATGGCGGCAATGTTGGCCTGAGGGTATGCCTGCTTCAGAGATTTGATGACACCTTTTCCTACAACGTGGTTAGGAAGGCAGGCAAACGGCTGAATGCAGACAATATTTTCCGTGCCTGACTGGATCAGTTCTGCCATTTCTCCGGCGAGGAACCACCCCTCGCCATACTGATTGCCGATGGAAAGGAACGGCTTTGTCAATTCGGCGATTTCTTCAATAGGCTGAGGAGCCTCAAAACGTGTGCTGCTGTTCAGCGCATCCAGTGCCGGTTTGCGGATCATCCGAATCAGGTCAATTCCAACACCGGCAAATTTGGCGGTGATCTTCTTTGCCCCAAGGAATTCTGCTTTGTAGTTGCTGTTGTACAGGCAGTAATTCATAAAATCTATCAGATCCGGTACGACTGCTTCAGCGCCTTCCCGTTCCAGAAGCTCCACCAGATGATTGTTGGCAAGAGGCATGTATTTGACCAGGATCTCACCAACAACGCCCACCTTTGGCTTCCTCAGCGATTCGTCCAAAGGCAGCGTGTCGAAGGCCTGGACGATTTCTCTGCAGTTTTTGGCATAATCGGAGAAACTGTGCTTTGCACACAGCGAGGCAATGCACTGAGCCTGCAGCTTTTCGTGCAGCGCATTTGCTGACCCCGGCTCCTTTTCATAGGGCCTTGTACGGTAGAGACAGCGCATCATCAGGTCGCCGTAAATCAGTCCCTGCAGAGCATCTGTCACAAGTCCCGGTGTCAGCTTCAGCCCCGGATTCCGTTCCATTCCGTTCATGTTCAGGGATATGACAGGGATATGGGAAAGCCCGGCTTTACCCAGAGCTCTGCGGATGAAGCCGACATAGTTGCTGGCACGGCAGCATCCGCCGGTCTGTGTCATAATGATAGCCAGTTTATTGGTATCGTATTTGCCGGACAGGACGGCCTGCATGATCTGTCCGACTACAGTGATCGAGGGAAAGCATGCATCGTTGTTGACGTATTTGAGTCCTATGTCAATGGCACTGCGGTTGTCGTTGCTCAGAATGACCACGCGATATCCGTGTTTTCTGAAAACAGGTTCGAGAATGGAAAAATGAATCGGACTCATCCTGTGGAGCGAGAATGGTGTATTTTTCTGCCTTCATGGCCCGCGTAAATTCGGCACGGTTGTATTTGACAGATACATGCTGTGGCTCGGTGTGTGATTCCCGACGCTTTTCCATTGCTGCAAGCAGGCTGCGAATCCGGATCCGGACTGCCCCAAGATTGTTGACTTCGTCAATTTTCAGAAGTGTATAGAGCTTGTTGTTTTTCTCGAGTATCTCGCTGATCTGATCTGCGGTTACAGCGTCCAGTCCGCAGCCAAAGGAGGTTATCTGAATCAGCTCCAGATCACTGCGGCCGGAGACAAACTCCGCAGCCCGGTACAGCCTGGAATGGTATACCCATTGGTCAACCACACGCAGAGGTCCTTCGGGGTTAAGATCTGCGGGAAGCGAATCCTCTGTAAAGACAGTCAGACCGTAGGAGGCAATCATTTCGGGGATTCCGTGATTGATTTCCGGGTCAATGTGATAGGGACGGCCTGCCAGTACAATGCCGCAGGTTCCGTTTTTCTCCATTTCTGCAAGCAGACGTGCTCCTTCGGCGCGAATGTCTGCCTTGGCCTGAAGCTGTTCTTCCCAGGCATTATGTACGGCTCTGCGAACCTCTGCCTCAGGAATCTGCCATTCCTCTTCCGCAGTTTTTACCAGCCGGTCGGCGGCGGTTTTTTCGCTGGTAAAGGCGATGAACGGACGGACGAAATGCACATCACCCGCGGTAATGGCTTCAACATTATTTTTAATGTTTTCTGCATAGGAAATGACGATGGGGCAGTTGTAGTGATTTTGGGCCTGTTTGGTTTCCTGGTGTTCGTAGAAAACACAGGGATGGAAAATGGAATGGATGCCCTGATCAATCAGCCACTGCACCTGTCCGTGAGACAGCTTGGCGGGGTAGCACTCTGATTCGGAGGGGATGGATTCCATGCCAAGCTGGTAGATTTTCCGGCTGGCGAAGGGGGATAGAATCACCCGGAATCCAAGCTCCCGGAAGAACGTTGCCCAAAAGGGGTAGTTTTCGTACATATTCAGAACTCTGGGAATTCCGATTGTTCCTCTGAATGCCTTTTCTTCTTCCAGGGGTGGGTAAGCCTCAAAAATGCGTTTTCTTTTAAAGGAGAACATGTTCGGAGCTTTGACAGCGCCATTGGTGTTTCCAGCGCCCTTTTCGCAGCGGTTACCGCTGATATGCTTTCTGCCTCCGGGGAAGGTGTTGATGGTCAGCATGCAGTTGTTGGTGCAGCCGCCGCAGTGCGTGGTTTTGGAAGTATAGGTCAGAGAAGTGATCTGATCCAGGGGCAGCATGGTGCTTTGATGGGTAATATCGTGAGATCTTGCCACAAGTGCCGCTCCGAAGGCTCCCATAAGCCCGGAGATGTCCGGGCAGGTTGCTTCCGTGCCGGATATTTTTTCGAAAGCACGCAGAACGGCCTGATTATGGAAGGTACCACCCTGGACGACGATATGTTTTCCCAGATCCTGTGCAGATGCCAGCTTAATGACCTTGTAGAGAGCATTTTTAATGACAGAATAAGCAAGCCCTGCAGAAATATCCGACACGGATGCGCCCTCTTTCTGCGCCTGCTTGACGTTGGAGTTCATGAACACGGTGCAGCGGGTTCCGAGATCCACGGGTGAAGGTGCAAACAGAGCCTTTTTCGCAAATTCCTGTGCGGTATAACCCAGAGAAGAAGCAAAGTTTTCGATAAATGAGCCACATCCGGAGGAACAGGCTTCGTTGAGAAGAATGTTGTCCACGTTGCCGTTTTTCAGCTTAATGCACTTCATATCCTGTCCGCCGATGTCCAGCACACAGTCCACTTCGGGATCAAAGAATGAAGCGGCGGTGCAGTGTGCAATGGTTTCGACCACGCCTTCATCCAGTGCAAAGGCGGATTTGAGCAGGGATTCGCCGTATCCGGTAGAGCAGGCACGGGCGATATGTGCCTGTGCCGGCATCTGCTTTCTGAGCTTGTCGATTGCATTTTTTGCGGTCTGAATGGGGTCGGCGTGGTTTCCGGCGTAGTCGGAGAAAAGAAGCTTGCCGTCCTGGCTGATGAGTACCATTTTGGTAGTGGTGGAACCGGCATCGATTCCCAGGTAGCATTCTCCCCGGTAGTCTGCGAGATTTCCTTTTTCGACGACACTCTTTTCATGGCGCTGACAGAATGCATCAAAATCAGCCCGGTTCTGGAAAAGAGGCTCCAGTCGGGGCATTTCATAGCAAATTTTCACACCTTCCTGCAGTCTGCGGATCAGAGCATCTACAGATAGAGCAGGCACCTCTTTTGCTTCCAGAGCAGCACCTATGGCTGCAAACAGATGGGAGTTTTCGGGATCAACGGTGGTTTCCGGAGTAAGGTGCAGCGTCCGGACAAATGCTTTTTTCAGCTCCGGCAGAAAATGCAGCGGGCCGCCCAGAAAGGCAACACAGCCGCGTATGGGTTTGCCGCAGGCAAGGCCGGAGATCGTCTGATTGACCACTGCCTGAAAGATAGAAGCTGACAGATCGGCTTTGGTAGCGCCTTCATTGATCAGAGGCTGGATGTCAGTTTTCGCAAAAACACCGCATCTTGCGGCGATGGGGTAGAGCTGCTGATAGTTTTTGGCGGCTTCATTCAGTCCGGCAGCATCGGTTTGAAGCAGATCAGCCATCTGATCGATGAAAGAGCCGGTGCCTCCGGCGCAGACGCCGTTCATCCGTTCATCCAGACCGTCCCGGAAATAGATAATCTTAGCATCTTCGCCGCCAAGTTCAATGGCAACATCCGTCTGTGGTGCAGTAAACTCCAGTGCTGAGGCAACAGCGACAACCTCCTGCACGAAGGAAATTCCCATGGCCTTTCCCAGATTGATGGAACCGGAGCCGGTAATCCGGACTTGCAGGTCAAAGGCTCCTAACTTTTCCCGTGCATCGCATAGCAGATCCTTCAGAGTATCCTGCGTATGCGCATGATGACGCCGATACTCGCCGTATTGAATTTTTCCGGACTGATCCAGAATGACAAGTTTTACTGTAGTGGAGCCAATATCAATTCCACCGTAGAACAAAGCTCCAGAAGGTTCTCTCATAGTTTTCCTCCTTGTAAATTCTGCTCCAGGCAGTATATTTTGCAATAATCTGTCTGTTGTATTGTTTCGTTTGAGAATGTGAATGTATCTCCTCATACAGTGCGCTGTCAGATTATTCCAAAACACAGTGTGTCTGATTTTATTTTATACAGTCAGTTTACCAAATCTGACAGATTTCGTCACTGGACAGGAAATATTTTGTGGTGGAAAATGAGATATTCAATCCGTGATTGCGGGATTTTCAGACATTTTCCGGAAATTGTCTATTGAAAAAAGAATTTATGCGGTATGTTAACCCCGTGCCGATATCCGATTGCCTGGGACAGATTTCTGATCTGGCCAGGAGAAACCTGTGTTCAGACTGGGATGAATCGACAAAAATCCGGGAATGGGTCCGTTTTGAACCATTCCCGGATTTTTCGTCTGTATCAGGCAATCAAAAATATCGTTTTTCTCAGTCAGGAAAAAACGGCGGCAATTTTTGCAGGGGAATGTCAGGTTTGCAGCATCAGGTCAAAATCGCATATGTCTGCGTCCTCTCCCATGGTTCCGGTAAGGTTTCAGAGAATGACCGGATACATTTTGCTGTCGGGAACATCGTCAGTGTGGCAGAACCGAAATTATATTTTTCGCTTTTTCATGCTGCCTGCCACCTTTTGCAGATGCGCAGTGAAAAGATGAAGGGAAGAGAATACATTTTTTTATTATAGCACAGAATCAGAAAAACGGATAGCACTGAAAAGTATTTTTTATGCGGAACGGGGAGAATTTTGGGAAATACAGAAAAAACCAGCCGCAGGGAAATACCCTGCGGCTGGCCTGGTTCAGATAATCAGGAATCTTTCTTTTCAATGGAATCGGTTTTGTAAATGAACTTTACAGTGCCGTCCATGTTAGTATCCAGTCCGGAGAAGCTGGTGTAGCTGTTGGCAGCATCCACAGTAGCGGACAGGCGGGCAGTCAGATCGGTCAGATCCTCTTCTGCCAGGTCGGCAATCTTCTGAATACCTTCCTCCATCACCTTGGCGAGGCCGTCCTTCAGAGCCTTGGAGCCGTCCTTGAGAGCGGAGATGCCGTTCAGGAGGGCAGGGGACTTTTCTTTCATGGTCTGGATGCCGGAGTTGAGACTGCCGACACCGGAGTTGAGAGAGTTCATTCCGTTTTTGAGGGTGTCAGCACCGGCAATAAGGTCCTTAGCACCGGAAGTTGCAGCAGAAACACCGGAGGTGTATGCCTGCAGGCCCAGGTAGAAGCCGTTGTAGCTGTCCAGAGAGGACTTCAGAGCGATGACGGCCTTGGCGCCTTCGGCAGCAGCCTGCAGCTTCTGCTGAATTTCGGGAGATGCCATGGTATCGGAAATTGCTTTCTGAACCTGCAGTTCCGTATTTTCTGCAATCTTACCGGCAATTTCATCGGAAGCCATCGTTTCGGCGGTTTTCTGTTCGATCAGAGCAGTAATCTTGGCCTGAATCTCCGGGCTCTTCATGTTCTTTTCAATTTCGGCAGTCATAGCTGCTTCCACGGCAGCGGCAATGGCTGCCTGCTGTTCGGAGGTGACCAGTCCTGCTTCCACAGCAGCCTGATATTCCTCAGGAGTCATTCCGGTGGCCTGATGAATGACAGCAGCCTGGAATTTTGCTTCCTCAGCCTTAACGGCCTGGGTTACGGTTTCGCGGACAGTATCATTGACCTTTTCGGTAACCTGAGCAGATACCTGCTGACGGACGACTTCGGTTACAGCTGCGGTGATCTCGCCGCGTTTTGCTTCGACACCGGCGGTAACCTGCTGCAGAGCGGACTGGTATACGGCGTTTTCATCCAGAGAGGCAATTACGCCGCCGAGTACATCGGCATAGTTTCCGATGGTCAGCTCAGACACGGAAAGTCCGGCAGAAGCCAGCTGGGTGTTGGCTGCGCTCAGCAGGGAATTAAAGACCTGCTCAGCACCGCCGTTGAGTGCGCTGCTGTTGGAATCGAGGGTGCTCAGTCCTTCGGACAGCTGAGCGGCACCGCTCTGCAGGCGGGATGCGCCGCCACTGAGGGCATTGGCACCGGCCTGCAGCTCAGTGGCACCGGATGCCAGCTGATTGATGCCGGATACCAGAATCTCGGCCTGGTCCAGCAGTGTGCTCAGACCGTCGTAGAGTTTGTTGGAGCCGTCGCTGAGCTGGGTCATTCCGTCGGTCAGTTTCTTTACCTGATCGGTCAGCTCCTTGATGTTGATGTCATCGGAAGAAAATTCGTTGAACAGGGAGGTTGTAGCCAGTGTCAGCGTCGGGCCCATGGAGAAGGACTCAACATCTGCAGACAGTTCCCAGTAGTCGGGAATGCTGATATCGTCCCGGTTCAGATTCAGATTTTCCTGCATGCCGGGCATGGCAGCACCGAGGACGATCATCTCTTCGCCCAGGTTTTCCAGCTTGCCGTTTGTGACAGTTACATTGCTGAAGCTGTCAGTATCCAGCATTACACCGGAGAGCATAATAAAGGGGACGTAGATCTTTTCCTGTTTTCCGTTAATCTTGACGTTTTCGAAGCGGTTGTTCTGGTAGTCAAAACGAATGGTAACATGACCGCTTTTGCCTGCCAGATTTTCGGGGGTGATGCTGACACCGTCAAGTGTGTAGGAGATCTTCAGATCCACAGGAGCCTTCTGGTCGGAAATGCCCTGATAATAGATGTCCTTTCCGGCGGCATCCCAGGTCAGTGCGCTGCCTTTTCCGGCAGTGAAGGCTTCATCACCCTTAACGTTCTCAATATCGTGCAGGTCGGCACAGTCGGCCAGTGTATCGGCCTTTTCTGTGTTTTTCAGCCAGCTGCTGACGATGACCTGCTTCGCAGATCCATCAGCGGTGGACAGAACGTACACGGTTTCGTCCTTTGTATTCGCACTGGAAGCATTGGAAGTGACCGTCAGAGGCTTGTTGTCTGCCTTCTGCGACTGGTCAGAATTTTTGGCCCATACAGAACCAATGCCGAACAGCAGAGTTGCACTCAGCGTCAGAGCAGTTAATTTAATCGTTTTCTTATTCATTTTGCAGAGTCCTCCTTGTTAGACTTTCTGATTTTTCTCATATCTAAGGTTGTGGCACGGATCGGGGCATCACACAGCAGCAGAAATGCGGGCAGAATCAGAATTACGCAGATCATACTGACAATAGCACCGCGGGCCATCAGCATACACATGGAGCGGATGATATCAATTTCGGAATAAAGCGCTACACCGAAAGTTGCGGCAAACAGTCCGGAACCCGAAACGAGGATGGATGGAATGGAAGAAGCCAAAGCAATGTAAACAGCTCTCTTGCGGTCCGTTCCCTGGATGCGTTCGGTCTTGTAGCGGCTGGTCATCAGAATTGCGTAGTCAACTGTAGCACCCAGCTGAATGGTACTGATACAGATGGGGGCGATGAAGGGAAGACTCTGGCCCAGATAATGGGGCAGACCCAGGTTGATGAAAATGGCGGTTTCGATGACCGTGATCAGGATAATGGGCAGGGTAATGCTCTTTTCCACAACTGCGATAATCAGGAAAATTGCAATGATCGAAACGGTATTGACAACTCGGAAGTCGTGGGCGGTGGTCTGGATCATATCCTTCATGCAGGGGGCTTCACCGATGAGCATGCCATTGGGATCGTATTTCTTGAGAATCTGGTTGAGTGCATCGATCTGACTGTTGACATCATCACTGGCAACCCGGTATTCGGAGTTGATAAGCATCAGTTCCCAGCGGTCGCTCTTCATGACCTTTACAATGGAATCCGGGATTACAGCTTCCGGAATCCGGCTGCCGACAATAGATTCCAGACTCAGGACGTATTTGATGCCGTCAACCTGTTCCATTTCGGAAACCATGTTCCGGATGGCTTTGGGAGAAGTTCCTCTGTCCAGCAGGATCATATGCGTAGAAGCAACGTCGAATTCATCGGCAAGCTTGCTGTTTGCAATGACGTAGGCCATGTCTTCCGGCAAACACTCACCCATATCGTAGTAAACTTCGTCGTTGGTTTTGTCGTAGCCCATATAGGCGGGAACCAGCACAATGGCAAAGATAATCAGGAAAATCACGAAATATTTTACAACGCCGTTGGCAAACCGGTTCATGCTGGGAACCAGAGGCTTGTGGCGGGTTTTCTGCAGCGGCTTATCCAGCAGAAGAATCATAGCGGGGAGGACGGTCACGCAGCCTACAACACCCAGAAGCACGCCCTTGGCCATGACAATGCCAAGATCGCGGCCCATGGTGAAGGTCATAAAGCACAGGGCAATGAAACCGGCGATAGTGGTGATGGAACTTCCGATAACACTTGTCAGAGTCTGCTGTACGGCAGCAGCCATGGCATCATTCCGGTTTTCAAAATGCTCTCTCTGTTCAGAGTAGCTGTGCCAGAGGAAAATGGAATAGTCCATGGTAACAGCCAGCTGAAGTACGGCGGAAAGGGCTTTGGTGATGTAAGAGATTTCTCCAAGGAAATAGTTGGTACCCATATTCAGCAGAATCATCATGCCGATGGATGCCAGAAATACGAAGGGAATCAGCCAGCTGTCCAGCAGCAGAAGCATGGCAGCCAGAGCAAGGCAGACAGCCAGACCCACGTAAATGGGCTCTTCCTTTTCACAGAGGTCTTTCAGGTCGGTGACCAGAGCAGACATGCCGGAAACGTAGCACTGCTTGCCGCAGACGGAACGGATCTGGCGGATAGAATCCATGGTTGCATCTTCTGATGTAGCGGTGTCAAAAAATACAGCCATCATTGTGGAGTTCTCTGTGTTGAATTCCTGCAGAATACTGTCAGGAAGCAGTTCCTTGGGAACGGAGATATCCAGAAGAGAGTCATACCAGATTACGGTATCCACGTGAGGGACCTGTTCAATTTTTGTTTTCAGGTCAGCCACGTCCTTGTCTTTCATATCCTCCACAATAATGAAAGAGAAGGCTCCTTTTCCAAAGTCATCCATCAGTTCATTCTGGCCGATTACCGTATCCATGTCATCCGGAAGATAATCCAGCATGTCATAGTTGATTCTGGTGGCGGCCATGCCAAATACGGATGGAATCATCAGAAGCAGTGCAATAATCAGAATGGGAATGCGGTATTTGACTACCGCCTTTGAAAAACGCATTGATCAGTCAATCCTTTCTTAAATAATTGGGTATCAGTCTATACCGTCAGGGGAAGGGGCTTTTTTCTGCATGATCTTTACAGCGGTCAGCACAGTTGTCAGGTTCAGGATTCCTTCGCCCAGCAGCGCGACACCCAGCAGAGCCATTACACCGGTCGTCCATTTGCCGAGCCGAAACAGCAGCAGGAAACCGAGCAGGGCGGAAATGACGGCCATCATCAGAATCAGCCACCAGAGCCGAATGCCAAAGGCCCGGGAATCGACGGAAATCTGAACCTTCACCAGTGAGTCTGCCAGAATGAACAGACCGAGCATCAGACAGATTTTGTGCATGACTGTATCGCTCTGCAGCAGAAGAATCAGCCCGAGTGCAATGAGCAGAATGCCGAAGGCAAGATCAAACTGAAAAGCCAGCCGATAAAGATCTCTCGACAGGTAGCCGAGGATCTTGACGCAGCCGAACACAATCAGCAGAACGCCTCCAATCCAGCAAAGAGCAGGAAGCGAAAAGTCCGGAACCGCGATCAGGGTAACTCCCAGAGCACAGATCAGCGCAGAAAGGACGATATATCCGTATTTTGCGGCCCGCAGCATTTTGTTTACCTCCATGGTGTATCTCCTTTCTGTAATATGGTTTTCAGGATGACCCTTACGGGCAGTCCCGGATTGTTACAAACATATTCTATACAAGATGCTGTCAAGTGGATACGGATAAGAAAAGCGGTGTTGTCTGGAATTTGGGCAGATACACCAGTTTGCCTAAAAAACGGGCACTTAAAAAATGAATGCCGCCGAAAAACTTGGGCGGCATTCACAAAAATCGCCTCTGCACCTGAAAAAACAGATGCAGAGGCGGTTGTTCTTATTTAATTTCGCAGGCTTCCAGCATCCTTTCCAGATCGCCCTGCTTGAGTTCGCAGATCCGATGTACAATACTCTGAATATCGTCCTGCAGGCCGCTTTCCAGCCAGCCGATGACCATGCCGAAGCAAAGACATTTGACATAAGTGATAAGTACGTTCCGGTCTTCCTCTGAGATTTTCCGGCCATTGAGCAATTCATCCAGATATGCAGTCACCGCGTATTCGCAGACGCGCCACTGATACTGCTCAAAAAGATCCCGGTTTACAGATTTATAGATGTGCAGCACTGCTTTTCGGTTCTTGATGGAGAATCCGATCATTGCATCCAGACAGTCCTCTATGGAGGAAATTTTGGGATTTTCCAGAATCAGTCTGTCGGCATCTTCTTTTACAATGCTTTCCACCAGCGCCGGGATATCCTGAAAATGGTAGTAAAATGTGTTGCGGTTGATTCCGCAGTCATCCACAATATCCCGGACAGAGATCTGCTTCAGCGGCTTTTCGTTTAAAAGTCTGATAAATGAGTTTCGAATGGCTTTTTTGGTAAAATCGGCCATGAAACAACGACCCCTTTCGCATATGAATTCCTTTGAGCATATTATAAAAGAATCTTGCTGAAAATTCAACAGTAAGGTGGATTTTTGCCGTTGTGATTTTTCTGCATCTGTGGTACACTTGACAGGTCATCCGAAGTTTTTTCGGATGCGAAAATCAGCGGGTAAAGGGGATAAACCATTATGAAGAAAATATTTGCGGTCCTGCTGACCATACTGCTGCTTATCTGTGTGACAGGCTGCGGCAGCAAAAAACCTGCGAACATTCCGACAGACAGATCTGTCAGTGTGCTGCCGGAGCATCTTACCCTGGAAGAAACCGATGCCTGGCCGGAGAGTCGGTTTACAGAGGGAATTCCAAAGCCCGCCGGGGCAGTGGACTGGATTATAACGGATGAAGACAGCAGCATCTGCGGAATCGGAATCTGCGGACTGGACAAGGAGCATTTTGAGCGGTTTCAGAAGGATCTGAAGGCTGCGGGATTTGTGAAAATCTCAAAGGTGGAGAAGTCTGAATCCGGCGAAGAATATGTTTCTGCAGGAACAGTGTATTCCGATGGAAACCGTTCCGTAAGTCTTGCGTATTCAGCTGCCAATCTGATGCTCTCCATTTCAATGGAAGGTGTGGAGCAGGCAGAAAATCATTTTCTGAAGCCCTCGCACATGACCAATATCCACGTCAACTCCTATGCCACTTACGATGAAAAAGATGGCATTCAGGTAACAGCGGAAATGTATGTTCCCGAATCTGAGAAGATAAAACCCCAATTTACGGAGGTTGACGGTGTTGCAACCATTCGTCTGGGAGATCAGGTGACCAATCTTTATTTCGGCGCATCGGCCGACAGCAGTGAGGTTATCGGAGCGGCGCTCAAAACCGGAATCGTTGGTACCAGCGGAGAAAAGGGAAGTGTGACCATGCGGGGCGTTGCCCGTTCCGAGAATGCAGTTGCAGGTGCGGGATCCTTTACGGTTACGTATTCGATTACCATTCCGTAATCCACAAAGAGCTGAAAAATCCGAACCGGATTGATCCGGTTCGGATTTTTTGTATCTGTACGATTTTTACGGAAAACCGGGTAAAATTCCATTTTGCTTCGAAAAAACTTTGTAAAATACCGAGTGCAACCAATATTTGCCTGAATTTATTCTGCGCTTGTGCTCTTGAGATAGCCTTCAACGAACACGGAATCGGCATTCTGATCCATCCGGGAGCCGGATCCTTGTCTGTGCTTGGATCCTTGCTGCAGCCGGCAAAGGAAAGTGCCATGACAAGCGCCAGCAGGAGACTGGCATTTCTGAAGAATTTTCTCATAATGTTCCTCCTTGGTAATATAAAGACATCGCTGTGTTTACAGCAGCGACCGTGAGGAATCTCCAAGCTCATTATGACATTGTATTTTAACATTATAAAATCAAGTGAATTTCTGGCGAAAAAGTGTTCATTAGTATTGCTGGTGTGAAAAAGAAATATACCATTCATATGAACAGTCAGTTCCGAAAGCATCCGTGCCGTGGTATACTGAGTTTACCAAATCAAAGGAGTGTTTTCTATGGAATACCGTCTTGCCCATAACATCCGCCGTCTCCGGAAAGAAAGACATCTGACACAGGAGCAGCTTGCGCAGGCCATGGGGGTTACACTGGGCGCTGTGTATAAATGGGAATCCGGTCAGTCAGTGCCGGAGCTGAGTCTGATTGTGGATATGGCGGATTTTTTCAGTACGTCCACCGATGTTCTTATCGGCTATCAGCTTCGAGGCCGCAGCCTTGAGCGGGCACTGAAGGAGCTGAAGCAGTATCGCAGCAGCCGGCAATACGAAGCGGGGACCTGTGCTGTTCGGAAGGCACTGCAGAATTATCCGAATTTTTTTGAAATCATTTATGAATGCGGCCTGTTTTACGCGGATAAGGCCCTTGAGACTCAAAGCCGGTCAGACTATGAAGCAGCACTTGTGCAGCTGGACAGAGCCTGTGAGCTGATTGACCAGAATACGGATGAATCCGTCAGTGAACTTTCCATCCGCAATCAGATGGCCCGGATTCACTTCTGCCTGGGACATACGGATACCTGCATGGAGATTCTGAAGCAGTATAATTTCTGCGGAATCAACAATGCCCGCATCGGCTGCATTCTGGCAGACAGTTACCATCATACAGAGCAGGCCCGGGGCTATCTGACAAAAGCCATGGCGCAGCTGCTGGATGATCTGGATTCAGTGGTTATTGGATTCAGTACGGTGTTTCTGGATGATCAGGACAACCAGGCGATTTTGTCAAGCATTCGCTGGCTGCGCGAGGTCCTGCGAGGCGGTGAAAAAAGAGATCATGTGATCTGGTTCGATAAATACGAATGTGTTCTGCTGGCCATTGAGGCAGAGATTTTCTGTATGTCAGGAGAAAAAGACAGTGCCAAAGAAGCGCTGAAAGCTGCAGCGGAGACTGCAAAGCGCTTTGATGCAGCAGATCCCGACAAAATTCGCAGTGCTTCGCTGCTCCGGAAGATGGGAGCTGCAGAACATCATTATATGGATTATGGACAGACGGCTCTGGAAGCAGCCGAGCGCAGAGTAATGACTGATTCAGAAGTTATTCCGCAGCTGCTGGTGCTTTGGGAGCAGGTGAAAGCCGAGGTGCTGTAGTCATGCGAAGTTACCGGAATATGCTCAAAAGAAACTGGAAGGTTCTTCTGGGAACCACGTTTCTGAATGTACTTTCTTCTCTTGCGATGGTATACGCAGGATTTTCTCTGTCGTACTTCTTCACAGCTTATGAGCAGGAGGAAAACCGGGTCAGGGCACTGGTGATGACCTTTCTGCTGGAAATCGTGATCTGGCTGGCGGCAATGGGAATTTATCATCTGAGCCTTCTGGCCCAGTGCAGAGCGAAGAAGGTCATCCGGCACGATCTTCGCCTTCTGGCAGGAAAAAAGATCATTTCCCTCAGCTGCCAGGAGCAGAAGGATTGCGGCAATCTGGTTTCCTGGCTGACCAATGATGTGGATCAGATTTACGAGCAGGCGTTTGCACCGCTGTTTTCGGGAACAGAGGCACTGGCTGCCTGGGTTTTCTCGCTGTCGGCATTGTTCATCCTCAGCCCTTATATCGGTGCGACAGCCGTTGTTCTGTTGGGGGTTGTTTCTGTTCTTCCGCAGATTGCCGGAAAACGGCTGGAAAAGGCAAATATCCGGCGATCCGCCGGGATGGAAACGGCAGTGGAGCGGTACAAAGATGCGGTGATGGGGACAGGAATATTTGTGCTATCCAACCTGCAAAAGCGGTTTCTTGAAAGAATTGCCGCCGCATCCGGGCAGGCTGAACAGAACGAATACCGATTTCACACAACCAATGTCAGCGTCAAGGTCCTGATTTCGACCTGCAGTCTTGCAGGACAGGTGATTCTGCTGTTTGTGTCTTTCCTTGCGGCAGCAATTGGTACAGCAGTTCCCGGAGCTGTTCTTTCTGTGGCAAATCTCTCGGGATCGTTTTTCAACGGGGCAGGGGACTTTACGCAGGCCCTGACAAAAGTAAAGGCCTCTGGGGTCCTTTGGAACAAATTTGCGCAAATCGATGAAGAACCGGAAGAAAGACAGCCGATTTCTGCATTGGGCGACATTGAGCTGAAGAATGTATCGTTCCGCTATGGGCAGCATCCCGTGCTGAAAGATATGTCCTATTGCTTCCGGAGCGAGGGAAAATATGCCATTGTGGGGGAGAGCGGCAGTGGAAAATCGACACTTGTCAAAATCCTTCTGGCTCTGCTTCCTGAGTACAGTGGCAGTGTCTTTTATGACACACTGGAGCAGAGACAGGTTTCTCTGTCAGGTTTGTATGACCAGATTGCCTACGCAGACCAGCAGGTGTATCTGTTTCAGGATACGCTTCGTTACAACATTACATTGGGGGAACCATACTCGGAACAGGACATCCAGACTGTTTTGACGCAGTGTCGTCTGACGGAACTGGTGGATTCTCTTCCGCTGGGGATCGATACTGTGATTTCTGAGAACGGAAAAAATCTTTCCGGAGGCCAGCGGCAGAGAATTGCCCTTGCGCGCTGCCTGATCCGGCAGGTACCCTGGATTATTCTGGATGAAGGAACCTCCGCGCTGGATGAAGCAAATGCACTGGAAATCGAAATGAATCTGCTGTCACAGGATAATCTGGGGGTGATCCTGATTACCCATCATCTCAGAAAGCAGGTCAGGGCGCGGCTTTCCGGCATCTGTCAGGTTCAGAAACAGTAGAATATATTGGGTGCCTCCCCCTGATTTCTTCTCAAAAAATGAACAGTGTCCGAAATCGAGCAATAGAGGTAATCAATCAAGAAATCATATATACATAAACAAGTACACGGGAGAGCATTATTTACTCTCTCGTGTACTTGTTTTTTCAGAGTTGATCTATTATACTGATTCGAATCATTCTGACATTTTTTTAGAACAGATTTACTCAGTTTTCCACTTTCTGCTGGAACTTCATAACAACAACGCCGCCGTTAGCACTGTTGCTCAGCTGAACCTGACCGGCGTGATTTTGGATGACCTGGGATGCAAACCATAGCCCCAGACCATTATGCCCGGTGGATACTCTTGCGTTGTCTCCACGCCACAGGCGTTCTGTTGCATGAACGATTGCAGCCTTATTGAAACCGGGACCTTCATCCCGCACAACGACCTGCCAGCCGTCTTCGACCATGGTGCCTTCTAGTGTAACAGTTCCGCCTTCTGGGGTATATTCCACAGCATTCTGTACCACATTGCCCATCGCACGGAGCAGGTGGTGCCTTTGCATCGTCACACATCCGCTCAAATGATTGAGAGACGATAAATTTATCTGACCTGCCTGTGCCACAGGTTTCGCATTCCGGCACAGCTCCGCAAAAAACGCTTCCAGTGAAGTACATTCGAATGGCTCGTCTTCTCCACGAGAAGCTTCCAACAAACTGCTCACATACTGTTTTGCCCGACCATTACTCTCCAAAATGGTTTGCACCATCTTTCGATGATTTTCCGGAAGATCATCTTCCAGAAGAAGCTCTGCATTTCCTCCGATCAAAGTGATCGGCGTTTTCAGATCATGGGCAAGAGCCGCCATTTCAGAATCTCGCTGCTGCTGCGCCGCCCACTGAGAACTGAGGGAAGCATAGAGGGCCTGTCGCATCTGCTCCATCGCATTGAGCGCCTGGTCAAACTCTTTGATTCCGGCATGTGGCATCGGGAAGTCCAGTTCCTGAGCGCC
>RCNI01000776.1_pt1 | contig 18740 bp, 16 predicted proteins | sample 2041151 | NCBI WGS metagenome assembly RCNI01 (sample SAMN09708214, study PRJNA481090) | feces metagenome | isolation source: feces | place: Antarctica: Albino Rookery | reverse complement strand
TCCAGCTTCTTGACGGTCTTCTGCAGATCGATGATGTAGATACCGTTACGCTCGGTGTAGATGTAGGGAGCCATCTTGGGGTTCCAGCGACGGGTCTGATGACCGAAGTGGACGCCTGCTTCCAGCAGGGCTTTCATGGATACGACGTTTGCCATTTTTGTTTTCTCCTTTGATTTTAGTTTATACCTCCAGCTTCTTCCTCCCCCCGGCCAACCAACGTGGCACCGACCGAAAGTCTGAAGCTGTGCGGAATGCTGAAATATAATAACATATCTATCCGTACAATGCAAGAGAATTTTCCTATTTCTCGCTGCAGATGGCAATTTTTCTTCTTTTCACTCTGCCATCTGCTGCTTTTTCAGCGCCAACAGCGCTTTTTTGACCTTTCACACTCCTTGGGCCGACCAAACGACTTATCAACCAGGATGGTATCATCCCCAATACGACGGATACAGTCCCAGGGAATGTAGTAATCCTCTCCCCGGCCGAACAGGCCAAAAAATCGGCACGGGCCAAAGACGATCAGCGCTGTCACCTCGCCTTCCGGGACACGCAGTTCCACATCTCCCACATAACCCAGACGGCTGCCATCACAGATATTGATGACTTCCTTACAGCGTAAAAGGGTAAATCGGTTGAGCATAGCCTTCCACCTCGCGCACAGTCTATGCGCCGCAAGCATTGTCCTATGCTCCCCTTCACCGCCGGATTCTCATTGCATGATTCCCAACCGCCAACGATCTAAGAATTATAAGCGGGCGCAACACAGCAAAACTCCCGCAGAGCAGCCGCTCTGCGGGAGTAGTATCTGCTTACTTCATGCGGCGCAGGGTTTCTGCCACCATCTTCCAGACACGCTGGACGGAGGACACAGACATGGTCTCACGAGGGGTATGGATGTCCTTCAGATCCGGACCGAAAGAAATGCAGTCCAGACCAGGCATCTTGCCGGAGAACAAACCGCACTCCAAACCTGCATGCAGGGCCTCGATCACGGGTTCATGACCATACTGCTCGGTGAACACCTCGCTCAGCAGATCACGCAGCGGAGAATCCTGGCGATATGCCCAGCCGGGATAGTCGCCGGAAGTCTCCATCGTACCGTTCAGCTGGCGGCACAGCACCGCAATACGGTCCAGAAGCATCTCCTTCTGGCTGTCCACACTGCTGCGGATGCAGAAGCAGGCCTCTACGCACTCTGCCGCCGTGGTCAGGATTCCCAGGTTCAAGGAGGTCTGCACCAGGCCCTCAATGTCAGGGCTCATCTCCTGCACACCGTTGGGAGCGCAGGTCAGCAACAGCAGCATCCGCTGGGTGCTCTCGGCATCCATGGCAACGCCCTCGCCGCCTTCCGTCACACGGACCGCCACACCGGCATCCGTGGAGGCGTACTCCTGGCGCAGAGCAGCGTCCAGCTTGGCCACAGCAGCCTTCACCGCCTCAGCCTGCTCCGTTACGATCACAGCGCTGGCGGCAGTGGGAATGGCATTGGCCTTCAGGCCACCGTTGACAGAAACGATCCGCAGCTGTGCCGCATTGGAGGCAGCACACAGCACACGGCCCAGCAGCATATCTGCATTGGCCCGGCCCTTGTGAATCTCCGTACCGGAGTGGCCGCCGATCAAGCCTTCCACGCTGATGGTCAGCGCAGTACCGGCAAACGCTTCCCGCTGTACCGGAACACTTACCTTCGTAATGGCACCGCCGGCGCAGCTGACGGTAAAGACCCCCTCCACCTCAGAATCGATATTCATAAAGCGGCGAGCCTTCAACGGAGAAACATCCAGTGCCATGGCACCGTCCATGCCGATCTCCTCATCGGTGGTGATGACCACTTCCAGACGAGGGTGCTCCATGGTCTGGGAATCCAAGATAGCCAGTGCCATCGCCACAGCGATGCCATCATCGCCGCCCAGCGTGGTGCCGCGGGCCGAAACGATGTCACCGTTCAGCTCCAGATCCAGACCTTCCTTGGTCATGTCCTTGGTGCACTCAGGGGTCTGCTCACAGACCATATCCATATGGCCCTGAATGATGACAGGCTCGCTGTTCTCATAGCCGGGAGTAGCGGGCTTGATGATAATAACATTCTCCGCTGCATCCTGATAATGCTCCAGACCACGGTCCTCGGCAAACTTCACCAACCAGTTGCTGATCTGGGTGTTGTGATGGGAACCATGCGGGATGGCACAAATCTCCTCAAAAAAGTGAAATACGCCCTGGGGTTCCAGGTGGTTTAAAACGGCCATTGGGTAAGCTCCTTCCAAACTTGTAATTTGCCGCTGGAAGCGGCCTTTTTTCCTTATGATATTACCATAAAATGGTCAGCGCTTCAAGAGACAGGACTGCCCTCTTGCGGATGCTCCGCATCGGACCGTATTACTTATGCCCCAGCGTTTTGATGAGGGCACTGTCCGGGGTCACATACATGGTGCGATAGGTGGTATAAACCACCATACCGGGTCGGGCTCCCGCCGGTTTCTTGACATAGCGCACCGGTGTATAATCCACGCCGATCTTACTGCCCTCCCGTCCCTGGGAATAGTAAGCAGCCAACACGGCGGCCTCGTACAGACTCTGCTCGTCCGGCGCAGCGCCGTCTGTGCAGAGGATTACATGGGAGCCATGGATTTTCTGCGTATGCAGCCAATAGTCCCGGGGACCAGCCATTTTCGTAGTCAGACGGTCGTTCTGCGCATTGCTGCGTCCGACCAGAATCCGCAGGCCCGTCGTAGAGCGGAATTCCCGAGGTTTGGAGGCCCGCTGGAATCCCGGCTGCTTCTTGCCTCGGCTGCGGATATAACCCCCCGCCGTCAGCTCGGCACGGATATCGTTGAAATCCTGCTCTGCTTCCGCCTGTTGCAGCTCCTGCACCACACTCTCCAGATAGACAAGTTCTCCACGACCATGGGTCAGCTGCTCGGTGAGCATTTTCTCTGCCGTTTTTGCCTTATTGTACTGCTTAAAATACTTGGCAGCATTCTCTTGCGGAGAGAGCCGGGGATCAAGACGAATGTCCATCGTTGGGCATCCCTCTTCGTAGTAGTTCTCCGCCGTCAGCTTGGAGGCTCCCCGCTCCATGCGATAGAGGTTGGCGGTAATCAGTTCGCCGCAAATCCGCAGATGATCCCGGTTTTGGGTCTGGGCATACTCTTTCTCCTGCAAGGCGATCTTGCGCCGAATTCGATCCCGGGCATTGGTGGCCGTTTTCATCAGGTCCTGCCCCTTCTGGCGAACCCGTTCAGCCTGCTCCCGGCCCTCATAGAAATCATCCAGCATGGTCGAAAACGAGTCGTACACCGTCTCTTCCATCAGCCCACCATACTGCTTCACCGAAAAATAGGTGTAATCCGATGGTTTCCCCGCCTTTTTCAGCAGGTGCGGACGACCTTCCTCGCAGGCCGTCTGCCATGCGGCAAACGCCTCCCACAGCCGCCCGTTCTCCTCCGCTTTCCGGGCGTCGGTGCTGCCGCAGGCGCGGTACACGATTTCCCGGGCCACCAGAGGTGAGATTGCCGTAAAGGTATCCAGAATCCAGCGATCCAGCGCCGTTTCTTCATCGCACGCACAAAGCAGACTTTCAAATGTCTCTCGCTCTACTGTCAGCGGAGACAGCTTATCCTGTGCCGGTGGCAGATGATAGTAAAGCCCCGGCAGCACCTGCCGCTGCTGGGACATTTCAAAGTCCACCCGGCGCATACAATCAATGATCCGCCCCTCCTGATCCACCAGGATCAAATTGGAATGGCGTCCCATACATTCTAAAATCAGCCGATACCGGCTCATTTCTCCCAGTTCGTCCATGGCATCGATCCAAAGTGTCACGACACGCTCCAGAGGGGCCTGCTCCACCGCCGCAATGCGTCCGTTGCCGATATGCTTCCGCAGCAGCATGCAGAACATGGGCGGCTGGGACGGATTATCCCGCAGTTGGGACGTCAGCTGGATGCGGGGCTGGTTGGCCCCGGCATTGAGCAGCAGCCGCTTGCCGCGCAGCAGCAGGATCAGCTGGTCACGGGCGGGCTGCTGGATCTTCTCAATTCGGTTGTTAACGATCTGCGGCTCGATCTCACGCACCACAGAGCGCAGACAAATGGCATCCAACGGCACGGCTTATTCCCCCTCTTCCATCATTAGGCCAAAGAGCTCATTGATCCGCTCCCGGCGTCCCTGCAAATACAGCCAGCCGAACAAGGCCTCCAGTGCCGTGGCCTGCTGATAATCCCCCCGCTTTGCATGGCGGGGAATCGAGTGGACATTGGCATTGCGCCCCCGGCGGAAGACACCCATCTCCTCCTCAGTCAGCAGGGGCAGGATCTTCTCCGACTTCTCCGCCTGAGCCTCAGCGCAGACAATCTCAATTGTGGCCCGATGCAGGCCTTTGCCGGTCGCCTTGCCATGGCAGCACAGCCACGAGCGCACCAGTAATTCATAAACCGCGTCTCCCAGGTGGGCCAGAGCGATGCTGCTCATGGCGCGGATCTCATCCTCTGTCATGTGAATGGAAAAATAGTCGTTCATATATGCTCCTCATTCCAGAAATCTTCTGCACCAGTATGGCACTAATTAGCGTTTTTCGCAAGTCTTTTTCCGTTTTTCCGGTAACTGCTTCCCTTTCCGAGTCGAATTTATGCGGCTTTCGCCGCTCTTGTATAAGGCCGTACCCGGCGGGAAATACTGTCCTCATCACGATGGTGGAGGCTGGCTATGCAGGGAAAAGTTGAGATTTGCGGCATGAACACAGGCAATCTGCAAGTGCTGAAAAATGACGAGATGCGGGCGTTGCTGCGCCGCGTCAAAGAGGGCGATACCAGTGCCCGGGAACAGCTGATCTGTGGTAATCTCCGTCTGGTGCTGTCTGTCATCCAGCGCTTTTCCAGCCGGGGCGAGCAGCTGGACGATCTTTTTCAGGTGGGCTGTATCGGTCTCATCAAAGCCATTGATAACTTTGATCTGACGCAAAATGTTCGTTTCTCCACGTATGGAGTTCCTATGATTATCGGCGAAATCCGCCGTTTTTTGCGGGATAATAGTGCTATTCGCGTCAGCCGCAGCCTGCGGGATACAGCGTACAAGGTTCTGCAAGCCCGGGAACAGCTGATGCGGCAGGACCAGCGGGACCCGACGGTAGAGCAGATTGCCCAGCTGTTGGACATTCCCCGGGAAGATGTGGTCTTTGCCATGGATGCCATGAGCGACCCGGTCTCGCTCTATGAACCTCTCTACTCCGACGGCGGCGACAGTCTGTGCGTCATGGACCAGGTCCGGGACAGTCAAAGCAACGACGAGAGCTGGATCGAGCAAATTGCTCTGAAAGACGCCGTCAACTGTCTGGGCGAGCGGGAGCGGAACATTTTGTCACTGCGCTTTTGTCAGGGAAAGACCCAGATGGAGGTTTCCCAGGAAATTGGCATCTCCCAAGCGCAGGTCAGCCGTTTGGAAAAGGCCGCCATCCGGCACATCAAGGACAGCCTGTAACCGCTTTTCATCGCACAAAAAGGCAGGGTATCCCGTGGATACCCTGCCTTTTTTAGGTCTGTTGTTCCCTTAGTGCTGCATCTTGGCAGCCTCTTCCCGTGCGAATCCGTCCAGCATATGGATGGTGCTGACAATGTCTTCCCGGGTGGTTTCAGGGTGAATGGCGCAGACACGCAGCACCGTCTTACCCCGCAGCTTGGTGGTGAACATGGCCGCATAACCGCTCTCGTTCAAGCGCACACTGATCCGCTCATTCAAGGCATCCTTCTGCGCCTCCGTAAGATCGGCAGGTGCATAGCGGAAGTTGACCATCGCCAGCTGTGCCGGAGAAACGATTTCCCAGTTTTCCAGTGCCTCGACCGCCTCCTGGGCCCATTGCGCCTGTTTGAAACCCTGCTCGATAGCAGCCCCCAGCAAGTCGCTGCCCAGTACCTGCAAGGTCATCCACAGTTTCAGTCCCCGGGCAGGGCGGGTCAGCTCAATGCCGATATCATACATATTGAGATACTCGTTGTCGCCCTCCAAATCCTGCAAATATTCCGGACTGACATGGAAACTGTGATAGAGATCGTTGACATCCTTGACTAGTAGCATCGCGCAGCCATAGGTCTGGAACAGCCATTTGTGGGCATCCCAGCTGAGACTGTCGGCCCGCTGCACGCCATCGAGGAGATGCTTGCAGTGGTCGCTCACCAGCACAGAACCGCCAATCGCACCATCTACATGGAACCACATTTCGTATTTCTCACAGACGTCAGCAATCGCATGGAGCGGGTCAATGCTGCCGGTGTTGGTGGTACCAGCGGTGCCGATCACGACAAAGGGGATATACCCCGCTGCCACGTCCTGTTCCACAGCGGCAGCCAATTCCTCCACATTCATGCGATAGTTCTCATCCGTGGAAATCGTCCGAATGCGGCTGGAAGTAATGCCGATGATCCGCAGGCCCTTGGCCACGGAGCTGTGGGTCTGGTCAGAGATATACGCCACGCCCAGATGCAGGGTCTCCTCGGACAGCTTCTTATCACGGGCCGCCGTCAAGGCAGTAATGTTCGCCATGGAACCGCCGCTGACAAAAATACCACCGGCCTTAGGGCCAAAGGAAGCCTTATCGGCCAGCCAGCGGATCACCTGCTGTTCCACGCAGTTGACCGTAGGGGCCAGTTTACTGCCGCCGGCATGGATATTATAGGCAGAGGTCATCACATCGCCCAGCCAGGACACACAGGAAGCAGGACCGGGAACAAAGCCAAAGAAACGAGGATGGTTGTTGTCGCCGCAGTAGCTGAACACTTCGTTCTCCATCTCTTGGACCACTTCATCCACAGGACGACCCTTGGCAGGGATACCGATATTTTCAATTTTCTTCAGCTGGTCTGCATCTGCCTCTTTGATGACCGGCTTTTGCTCAATGACTGCGTGCTTTTTCACGCAAAAATCGTGGACAAACTGATTGACAGCCTCCTCGAGCTGCTGGGTACTCAAAATATATTCTTTTCCTACCATGAGATTCTCCTTTTATCAATCGTATATTGCTTTCTTTTCTCTTTCAGTTTATACTAAAACCATATATTTGTAAAATTCATAAATATAGTATTATATATTACTATTTTCGATAAAGGAGTTTCCCATGGAACTGACTGCCATTGAAACCTTCTTGAAGGTTGCCGCAAACCAGAATATCTCCCGCACTGCTGCGCAGCTGGGTTATTCCCAGTCCGCCGTGACCGTCCAGATTCAAAAATTGGAGAAAGAACTGGGTGTCCAGCTCTTTGAGCGCATTGGACGACGAGTCTATCTCACCCAACAAGGTGCCGCCTTCATCCCTTATGCCAACGAAATCGTTAAAGCAACCCAAGCCGCTCTGACCTTCTCCCAGGAAGCCGCTAAACCCAGCGGCGTCCTGCGCATCGGCGGCGTCGAATCCATCTGCACCGCCCTGCTGCCGAAACTGCTGCTGGAATTTTACCGTCTCTGCCCGGAGGTAGAAGTCGTCGTGCGAGCCGGCCCCACCAGTGATTTGCTGGAACTGCTCAGCAGCAACGATTTGGACGTGGTCTTTACCTTAGATGAAAAGCAGTTCCGACCCGAGCTGAACTGTATTTTAGAGCGGGCCGAGGAAATTATTTTCGTCACACTGGCAGACAAAACTTCTCCGCAAAACGCCGTTGTTCCTGTCAAGGATCTTTGCACCCAGCCCTTTATTCTGACCGAGAATAAAGCCTCCTATCGTTACGAGCTGGAGCGGGCATTGGCGGCGCGGAATCTCTCCGTCCGTCCGATTCTGGAGATTGGCAATACCGAAACCATCATTACACTTCTCCGGCGCGGCATGGGCATTTCCTTCCTCCCCCGCTTCACTGTGAACGAAGAAATCGCCTGTGGGCAGCTGATGGAACTGCATACAGATCTCTCCGATATCCAGATGTACCACCAGCTTCTGTGCCATAAAGGAAAATGGGTCACGCCGCAATTACAAATTTTCTTGCAGCTGGTCCAGCAACATTTTCAATCCTAATACTTCCGAACAAAAAGAGTGCAGTTCCTAAGAACTGCACTCTTTTTATAACAAATACATTACTTTTTCTTAAAACTGTCTTTCAGAGAAACACTGCGGTTAAAGACCAGATGCTCTGCCTTACTGTCGCGGTTATCCAGGCAGAAGTAGCCCACACGCATGAACTGGAAGGTCGGTGCATTGCCGCTGGTACGGTCGGACTTCTTGTCAAAGTCAGCTGCCACCTGTGCCAATGCTTTCTCGACCTTGCAGCCGTTCAGCACGGTTAGGGAATCGGGATTCAGGCAATCCATAAAGTTCTTATCACCGCCATCAGGATCGGCGTCAGAGAACAGATTATCATAGAGACGAATCTCGGCATCCACAGCTGTGGCTGCATCCACCCAGTGAATGGTAGCACCCTTGACCTTGCGGCCGTCAGCAGGATTGCCACCGCGGCTCTCGGGATCATAGGTCGCCAGGATTTCCGTCACATGGCCGTTTTCGTCCTTGACGCAGCCGGTGCAGCGAATCAGATAGGTACCCTTCAGACGGCACTCGGGACCATCGGGATACAGGCGCTTGTACTTGGGGATGGGGGTCTCCAGGAAGTCATCTTCTTCCACAAACAGATGACGGGAGAAAGTAACCGTCCGGGTACCGGCAGCGGGATCATTGGGGTTATTCTCCACCTCAAAATCCTCTACCTGACCCTCAGGATAATTGGTAATGGTCAGCTTGACAGGCCGCAGCACCGCCATAGCACGCTGTGCATTGTCGTTCAAATCCTCCCGCAGGCAGTGCTCCAGGAAGCTGTATTCCACCACGCTGGGAGCCTTAGCTACACCAATGCGCTCGCAGAAATTGCGAATCGACATAGGCGTATAGCCACGGCGGCGCAGACCGCACAGTGTCGGCATACGAGGATCGTCCCAACCGGAAACCTTCCCCTCTTCCACCAGAGCACGCAGCTTGCGCTTACTCATCACAGTGTGGTCAATTCCCAGACGGGCAAACTCGATCTGACGGGGCTTAGCGGGCACATCACAATGCTCCACCACCCAGTTGTACAGGGGACGGTGATCCTCAAACTCCAAAGAGCACAGGCTGTGGGTGATTCCCTCCATAGCGTCCTCAATGGGATGAGCAAAGTCATACATGGGATAGATGCACCACTTATCGCCCTGGCGATGATGATGCATATGGTTAATGCGGTAGATGACAGGATCGCGCATATTGAAGTTACCGCTGGCCAAATCGATTTTGGCACGCAGGGTCATGGCGCCATTCGGGAACTCACCGGCACGCATCCGGCGGAACAGATCCAGGCTCTCCTCCACGGGGCGATCCCGATAGGGGGATGTAGCCGGCACACCGATGCTGCCGCGGTGCTCCTTAAACTCCTCCGGTGTCAGCTGGCATACATAAGCCAAGCCACGCTTGATGAGGTCTTCTGCACACGCATACATCTTCTCAAAATAGTCAGAAGCATAGAAGAAACGGTCATCCCAGTCGAACCCCAGCCAGTGAATGTCCTGCTTGATGGCATCCACAAACTCCACATCTTCCTTGGTGGGGTTGGTATCATCCATACGCAAGTTGCACATACCGTTATATTTCTCAGCGGTACCAAAATCAATGCACAAAGCCTTGCAGTGGCCAATGTGCAGATAGCCGTTGGGCTCCGGCGGGAAACGGGTGTGAACAGTCATTCCCTGGTACTGACCACCCTCTGCAATGTCCTCGTCAATAAAATTGTAGATAAAGTTTTTGCTCTCGGAAGCTTCTGTTGCTTCAGCGGGCGTCTTTCTCTCCTCGGTCATTCTCTCACACTCCTCAAAGTCGTTATTTTGCACAAATGCAGTTATATATTATAACTTCTACCGCCAGAAATTGCAAGAGGCCACTGGGATTCTTTCCACCGCAAACTGCCCAAAATCAACGGCAAAAATCCGCAGTGTTTCGGTTGATGCCAAGGGGACTCTCCCCTGCCCTCTGCTCTGCAAGACACATACTGCTCCAGACAGCGGCACACCTCCTGCACGCGGCTGAGCGGCTGAACGGCAGGGCCAGATTCATACGGATATCATGTACACCGTAGAACGACCGACCATTCTGCCAACCTACGCCTGTCCAGAAGCGAAGTAACATCCCCTGATAAATACATTTTCCTCTATGCGAATCGCACACGCAAAGAGGCAATCCTCCGCTCGCAGACAAATAGCACCAATATCCGCAGACTTTGGTACTGTTTTAAGAAAGTCACTACATCCAGGAAGCAAAGGGCTTCAGCACCGCGCCCAGCATCTTCTGCCAGCCGGGACGGCTCTTCCACTCAGCATAGTCCAGCTGGTGGCTGTGGGCCGTGATCTCCTCCATATCCGCTTGGATTGCACCAATGGCGGACAGATGATAGAGCAGCACGCCACATTCAAAGTGCAGCCGCAGACTACGGTAGTCCATATTGACCGTACCCACAAAGGCTGCCTCTCCGTCCGCCATCACCATCTTGGCGTGGAGAAAGCCCGGCTCATAGCGGTAAATCTTCACATGGTGGCGCAGCAGCACGCCGAAATAGCTTTCCGCCACACAGAAGGCCACAGGATGGTCCGGGATCCCCGGCATCATCAGCCGCACATCCACACCGCTGTCCCCGGCAATGCATAGCGCACGCACCATGGTTTCATCAATCGCCAGATACGGTGATGTGATATACACCCGTTCCCTGCCCCCGGCAATGAGTTGCAAAAAAGCATCCTCCGCCGTGTCTACCGGGTTATTGTCCGGACCATCGCTGATCGCCTGGCAGCATCCCTGTGCTGTTGGGGCCGCTGTCGGGCGGTACGCATCGTGGTCCTGGTCCATTTCCCCGCCCAGGCGCTCCCACAGATAAATAAACTCCCGTGTCAGCCCCCATGCGCCCTGCCCTTCCAGACGAACACCGCCATCCTTCCAGTAGCCAAAACGCTCTACCAGATTGGCATATTCATCGGCCAGATTCACACCGCCGGTATAGACCTTATTTCCATCGATGACAGCAATCTTCCGATGGTCGCGGTAGTTGAAGTAAAGCCGGTTGACATAGTGATGCACCGGATTGAACAGCCGCACTTCAATGCCCATCTCTCCCAGCCGGTCGATCTCTTCCGGCGGCAAACGCAACATACTGCCGAAGTCATCCAGAATCAGCTTAATCTCCACGCCGTCAGCCGCTTTGCGCTCCAAAATATCCGTCAGACTGTCCCAGACCTGCCCCTGCCCCGCAATATAGTATTCCAGCAGGATGAAATGTTCTGCTTTTTGCAAATTTGTCAGCAAATCGACGAGGTATTGCTCTCCCGTAGGCAGATATGTTACCTCTGTATTTTCATATAAGCCATAGCCATGTCGGTCCAGATACGCCGCCAGACGTCCCCACGTGGGATCACTCTTCCGCAGACATTCCACTCGTTCCCGAGATGCCGCTTTCTGCTGATCTGACTCCTGCGGACGAGGAATATTTTTTAGGTCCAGACGCTTTTCCGGTCGATCCCCACTCCACAGGAAGTAGAGCATCATCCCCACCACCGGCACCACCAGCACCAGCAAAATCCAACCCGGCTTATATGTGGCATCTCCCGGACGATTATAGATCCGCAACGCACACAGCACGGCAACGCCTTCCAGCAGTGCATAGGCATAGAAGAATTTCTGCCACAAGACATGAGAGAGCACCGAAACCAACACGATCTGCGTCAGCAGCAGAATCGCCACCATCGCAAGGCGCAGGGCTGCGGATATCCGCCGTTCTGTTTTTTGCTGTATCGCAGGCTTTCTCATATCTTTTTCTCTCCTTTCGACAAAGGCTTGTGTCAAAAAAGGCCATCTGGAACAGATGGCCCTTTTCTATATTAACCGTTTTCCCGCAGCAAATTCTGCTGGATATCCCACAGTTTGGGAGACAGATCCACATAGAATTCATGGGGGTTATCAAAACGCTTGACCTCATCCCACAGAGTTTCCACCTGCTGGGCACAGTACTTCTGAATTTCCTCCAGAGAAGGCTTCTGATAAACAAGCTTTCCCTTCAGGAACACGGGCACCAGCAGTTCTTTTGCGGTGAAGTTGGTCACCGTTTTCTTCTTCCAGGTTGCATGGGGATCAAAGATTTCCATATCCTGTCCTTCGTCCACCTGCTCATCATAAACTGTCATATAATCAGCGATAGCCTTCCCCGTCAGATTACCATAGAAACGGTATACCTTCTTAAAGTGGGGAACTGTGATCTTTTCCACATTTTCGCTAAGCTTGATCTTGGGGATAATCTGTCCCTCACTGTCCTCGACGGCCACCAGTTTATAGACGCCGCCAAAAACAGGCTCGCTCTTAGCGGTAATCAAGCGCTCGCCCACGCCAAACATATCAATGCAGGCTCCCTGCTCCAATACATCACGAATCAAGTACTCATCCAGAGAATTGGACACAGAAATTTGGCACTCCGTCCAGCCAGCCTCGTCCAGCATCTCGCGGGCGCAGCGGGTCAGATAGGCGATATCACCGGAGTCCAAACGAATGCCGCACTTCTTAATTCCCAGAGGCTTGAGCACATCATTAAAGGCACGGATTGCATTCGGAATACCGGATTTCAGTGTATTATAGGTATCCACCAGCAGCGTGGCATTCGTCGGATAAATCTCGCAATAGGTCTTGAATGCTTCGTACTCATTGTCGAACATCTGAATCCAGGAATGGGCCATGGTACCGCCGGCAGGCACGCCAAAGAGCTGATCGGAAATCGTGCAGGCAGTACCGTTGAAACCGCCGATATACGCAGCGCGGGCACCCATGATGGCAGCCTCAGCGCCCTGAGCACGGCGGGAACCAAATTCCAGTACCGTACGTCCGCGGGCAGCGGCAACAATGCGGTTGGCCTTGGTAGCAATCAAGCTCTGATGGTTGATCGTCAGCAGCGTAAATGTCTCGATCAGCTGCGCCTCAATGGCCGGGGCACGGACAATCACCATCGGCTCGTGAGGGAATACAGGAGTCCCCTCCGGAATGGCATAGATATCACCAGTAAAGCGGAAGTTGGACAGATACTCCAAAAACTCCTCGCAAAACAGGTTTTTACTGCGCAGAAAATCAATATCTTCTTTGGAGAAGTGCAGATTTTCTACATAGTCAATTAGCTGCTCCAGACCGGCCGCAATGGCAAAACCGCCATTATCGGGTACCTTACGGAAAAACACATCGAAATAAACGATGCGATCCTGATAGCCCTTTTTGAAATAACCATTGCCCATGGTCAACTCATAAAAATCGCAGAGCATGGTCATATTGAGTTTCTTATCTGTTTTCATGATATTATACCTCAAATCTTTACTTGGGTGTACTGGTCTTATTATATCGTTCCTTCCACATAAAGGCAATTCTTTTTTACGTTTTTACAGATTCTTTCCTAATTGAATCTTTCAGAAACGGCCAAAAGAGCACTACACTATAAAAAAACAGCATGCCCGCAAGCATGCTGTTTCTTTATAGTTCGCTTAGATTTCGTCTTCGCTGTCATTTGCCTCCTCGGCAGCAGCCAGGTCAGAGAGATCAAACTCCAGCTTTTCGCCGCAGTTGGGGCAGCAGATTTCGCCGGCCTCCAGCTCGTCCTCGTTGAAGAGAATCTCTTCCTCGCAGGAAGGGCAGGTGGTCTCAAACCACTCACCGTCGTAATCTTCATCCTCAAAGAGAGTCTCCTCGACCGTCGTCAGATCATCGCTGACAGCGTCCAGACCGTCCTCCATGTCGTACAGGCCCTCTTCCAAATCCAGCATCTTCTCGCTCATCTCGTCCAGAACATCGATGATTGCGGAAATCAGCTTGCCCTCTTTGGTTTCCTTGTCCAGAGCCAAGCCCTCGGCCAGACCCTTCAGGTAAGCAACCTTTTCAGAAATTTCCATGTTTCTGCTCCTTTCGTTTACGATACAGATACAATTACAGCTTGTGCTGCTGATTACTTAGCGCGGCTCAGATACTCGCCCGTGCGGGTATCGATGGAGATTCTGTCACCAATGTTGATGAACAGAGGCACCTTCACCTCAGCACCGGTCTCAACGGTAGCGGGCTTCAGGGTGTTGGTAGCAGTGTTGCCAGCCAGACCGGGCTCCGTCTCGGTGACTTCCAGCTCCATGAAGTTGGGGCACTCCAGACCGAAGATGTTGCCCTTGTAGCTCAGCACCTTGCAGACGGTGTTCTCGGTGACGAAGCGGAAAGCATCGCCCAGCAGATCCTTGCCCAGAGGCACCATGTCGTAGGTCTCCTGATCCATGAAGTAGTACAGGTCGCCATCGTTGTAGCTGTAAGACATATCCTTACGCTCCACGAAAGCCTCCTCGAACTTGGCGGTGGGGTTGAAGGAAGTCTCGGTCACAGCGCCAGTCACCACGTTGCGCATCTTGGTACGCACAAATGCAGCGCCCTTACCGGGCTTGACGTGCTGGAACTCGACGACCTGCATAACCTTGCCGTCCATCTCAAAAGTTTTACCGTTTCTAAAATCACCAGCGGTAATCGTTGCCATATGATAATCCTCCCATTAATAAGAAAATAGCTTTGGAATGACCCAAATTTACTATAATGCTAAAACAGCTTTTTTATTTTACACGATATAGCATTGTTTGGCAAGCCTTTTACACCATTTTTTCCTATCTTTCCCTGAAAAATGGTTTTTACAGGCGCCGCAGCTCCTTGGGCATCTCCATCAAGTCCTTGCATCCCTGCTCCTGCAAGAGCACAACATCTTCGATGCGGACGCCAAAACGACCAGGAATGTAAATGCCCGGCTCCACGCTGAGCACAGCACTGAGCGGCAGGGGTTGGTCATTGCGGGGCGAGGCATTGGGGCTTTCATGCACCTCGACACCTAAGCTGTGTCCCAACGAATGGCCAAAGTATTCGCCATAGCCCTCTGCCTCGATGATTGCCCGGGCAGCGGCATCCATGTCCCGTCCGGTGATCCCCGCCCGGGCAGCGGCAATACCCGCCAGCTGGGCTTTCAGGACAATGTTGTAGACCTTCTCCATCTCCTCTGTCACCTGCCCCAGTGCCACTGTCCGGGTCATATCAGAACAGTAGCCCTCGCAGACGCATCCGAAGTCAAAAGTGATGAACTCGCCCTCCCGGACTTTCCGGTCCGTAGGGACGGCGTGCGGCATACTTCCATTGGGACCGCTGGCCACAATGGTGTCAAAGGACATCTTTTCCGCACCCCGGGAAATCGCCAAATATTGCAGCCGAGCTGCCAGTTCCCGCTCTGTCATGCCGGGCCGCAGCTCCTCCAGCAGCTGAGTGAACGCACTCTCCGCAATACGCTGTGCCTTCACCATGCGCCGCAGTTCTTCTGCATCCTTGTGCTGCCGCAACTGCTGCATCAAGGCTGTCGCAGGCTGCAGCGTACAGTGCAGCCCCTCCTCATAGGTACGGTAGTCAGCCACGGTCATGTAGTTTTCTTCAAAGCCCACGATTTTAGCCCCGGTCAGAGACAATGCCTCGTTGATCCAGCCGACATAACTCTTCGTAGCATCCACACAGCCGATGGCCACATGGTCCATCTTTGCCTCAGCGGCCTCGATATAGCGGGAGTCCGTGAAGAAGAAATTGCCGCTTTTTGTGACCAGCGCCACGCCTCCCTCTTCGTCAGAAGCAAAACCCGTGGTATAAAAGCGATTGGCTGCACTGGTCAGCAGCATGGCATCCAGGCCGAAGCCCTCCAATGCCGCCGCCACAGCGTCAAAATGGTTCATGGTTCTCATTCCTTTCTCATTGCTTTGAACGGTGCCTGCAACGCGTGGAGCACTTTATTCCACGCACCGACAGCGCCGCCCAAAGGTTCCACCATCAGTGCCAGCACATGAGCGCGGTGCGCCCCCAGCACATCGGTCAGCAACTTATCGCCCAGCATAGCCGTTTCTTTCTCCGTAACGCCAGCCTTGGCCATCGCCTCCTGAAACCCCCGGGCAGAGGGCTTGCCGGCATGGCCGACATAGGTGATCCCCAGATCTCCGCAGAAGCGCTCAACGCGGGCAGGACTGCGATTGTTGGAGAGAATCATCACTTCAATCCCGGCTTCCTTCATTGACTGCACCCAGGCAAAAATCTTCTCGTCGGGATCACGGACACTCTTCGGTGCCAATGTATAGTCCAGATCGCTGAGCAGCAGACGGATTCCCTTCTCCCGCAAGAACTGGGGAGTGATCTGCGTGTAGTCGTCAAAGAGACGATCCGGCACTAAAGAAAAGCTCATATTGTTTCCTCGTTTCACATATTCTTCCTATATAGTGTAGCATTAAAACCCTGAGAACTCAAGAGGTGAACCCTGTGCAGCTCTATCTTGCCGCCACGCCGGAGCAGCTTTCCACAGCCCTGGCCTGTACCAACCACATTGTCCATATTCTCTGTCGGATCGGCCCGGAAAATACCCTGCTTGCCCGTCCCTTACCACCGCAGCTGCGGGGTGGATTGCTGGCGCTTTCCGACCGCGATGCTCCCCCGCTCACGCATCCGGAGCAACTATGCCGGAAGCTGCAAAACTTTTGTCTGCGGCGGCATTTTGCCGGGATCGTACTGGATTTCGAGCAGTCCCCACGGCCTGATCTGGCAGCGCTGGCAACACAACTGGACACTTGCCTGCGGCAGATGCACCGCAAGCTCTATGTCCCCGTCTCTTACGCCCGCTATGCCCGTTATAGCACATTCCTCTTATGTACAGCCCTCTCCGGCGGACGGCTGACAGAGCGGCTGACAGAGGCTGCAGAGCAATACGGATCTGCACATCTGGCACTGGACCTCCAGCGGTCGGCCATGGACTTTCCCCTTCCCTGCCCCTCCGGCGAAGGCACAGCACTAACTATTCCGGAACTGCAACAGCGAATCCATGGACGCTGCATCTATTTCTCTGATGCCCTGTGCGCACGCTACTGTACCATGACCCAGTCCTCTGGCACGCGCTTCGTACTCTTTGACGATGCCGACACACTCCGCCGCAAAATGGCTCTGGCCGAGCAAGCAGGAATCCAGGAAGGCTTTTTCATGCTGCCAGAGGTGGAGGACCTGCTTGGTCAGCTGTTTCCGGAGAAAAAGAAAGAAGCTGAACCAACCAGTGGTTCAGCTTCTGAGGAAACAGATTAATAATATCTCTTGTTTCTATTCTTGCGGGCAGCCTCGGACTTCTTGCGGCGCTTGACGCTGGGGCTCTCGTAGCACTCTCTGCGGCGCACTTCAGCAACAATGCCAGCCTTGGCGCAGCTTCTCTTAAAACGCTTCAGAGCGCTGTCCAGGGACTCGCCTTCTTTAACATGAATTTCGGACATCTATTTTCCCTCCCTCCGATGTATCCGGCTCAATCCAGGATACTCTTTAAGAGTCATAGGACATGACTTTAACAGGTAGCATTATAACCAGAATCAAAGATGTTGTCAAGTTATTTTCCGAATTTTTTTCAAAAAAGAGAGGAGATTTTTTGAAATCCCCTCTCTTTTCCTGTCTCGATCGCTGAACGTTCGCTCCGCGCCTTACTTGGCGGGCTTGACGATCAGGTTGATGAGCTTATTCTTGACATGGATCACCTTGAAGATCTGCATACCGTCGGTTGCCTTTTTGACCTTTTCGATCTCCATGGCGGCAGCCACGATGGCATCCTGCTCGCTGTCCGTGGGAACAACTACTGTGCCCTTCAGCTTACCGTTGACCTGAACCGCCATCTCGACCTGAGCGTCCACGGTCTTAGCCTCGTCATAGGTGGGCCAGGACATCTGCATAGCCATCTTGCCATACTTGGCAGCATAGCCCGTCAGTTCCCACATCTCTTCGACCATGTGGGGGGCGAAGGGGCTCAGCAGCAGCATCAGCTGCTCCAGATCACCCTTGCTGCAGCCATTGGCATAGAACTCGTTGACCATGGCCATCAGAGCTGCAATGGCGGTGTTCATCTTCAGATCGTTGATGTCCGCAGTGACCTTCTTGATGGTCTTGTGAACAATTGTCTCATTCTTAGCGCTGATGCTTTCATCATCCGAAGCGTTGTCCATCAGATTCCAGCAGCGATCCAGGAAACGCTTAGAGCCCTTCACGGCCTCGTTGGACCAGGACACAGCCTTCTCGAAGTCACCAATGAACATGATATGCAGGCGCATAGTATCCGCGCCGTACTTCTCCACGATGTCATTGGGGTTGACCACGTTGCCGCGGGACTTGGACATCTTCTCGCCGCCCTCACCCAGGATCATACCGTGGCTGGTACGCTTCTGGTAAGGTTCGGGAGTGTGGACCACACCGATATCATAGAGGAACTTGTGCCAGAAACGGCTGTAAAGCAGATGCAGGGTGGTATGCTCCATACCGCCGTTGTACCAGTCCACAGGACCCCAGTACTCCTCGGCCTCTTTGCTCACCAGCTCCTTATCATTGTGGGGATCCATATAGCGCAGGAAATACCAGCTGGAACCGGCCCACTGGGGCATGGTGTCGGTCTCGCGCTGGGCAGGGCCGCCGCAGCAGGGGCAGGTGGTGTTGACCCAGTCGGTCATCTTGCTCAGGGGAGACTCGCCGGTGTCAGTGACCTCATAGCTGTCCACCTCAGGCAGCAGCAGCGGCAGCTGATCCTCAGGCAGGGGCACCCAGCCGCACTTGTCGCAGTGAACCAGAGGAATCGGCTCACCCCAGTAGCGCTGGCGGCTAAAGACCCAGTCGCGGAGTTTGTAGTTGGTCTTGGGGTGACCCAGCCCCTGCTCCGTGACCC
>RCNI01000775.1_pt1 | contig 18755 bp, 15 predicted proteins | sample 2041151 | NCBI WGS metagenome assembly RCNI01 (sample SAMN09708214, study PRJNA481090) | feces metagenome | isolation source: feces | place: Antarctica: Albino Rookery | reverse complement strand
TGTACTAAAATATGAATTTAAATAATTTGCTCTTCCTACTTCATAATTCATACAAACTGATGATATAAATATCATAATATTCTCTCCTTTATTTAATAAATTTTATTTTAATATCTAGATTTCTTTTTGCTAATTTATTAAGAATATCATTTTTAATTTCTTCTGTAAAATTTTGTCCTTTTACATCCACATAAACTGTATATTTCATATTTTCAAAATTTGGTATATTTTTTGAATCTTTTTTATACTGTTTTTCTATATTACTTACTAATCCAGATCTTTTTTGGCTTGTTTGAATATCGTAATTTTTTACTTGCTCGATTCTTCTTTTTTTAAAATTTATAAAGTCAGGTCTACTACTTCCTTTTTGTCCATAACTTACTTCTACACCATTTATAAAAGATTTTTGTGGTTCAAAACCATCTTCTAATTTACAGAATTTTTCTTGTACGTAAACTTCTGATTCTCTCCAAGTTCTTCTGCCTTGTTTTTCTATAACTTCTGTTGTAGTATCAGTTATACCTTCTACTATAGCATCTTCATCAGTGATATTAACAAGCTTTTTATTATTTTTTTCTATATAAGATTCAGTAATATTTTTTGTGAGCTTATTCTTAAACAGTTTATTAGATATAAAATCTCCAAACTTATCTAAAAGTTTAGCAGATGCTTGGATAAATACAAATCTACCTACTGCTTTTATTACGCCTGCTGCTATTACTTTTCCAAGTGGTGCACCGGCTTCTGCTTGTTTTCCTGCTTCTATTATTCCTGCTACTATTGAATCTACTGCGTCTATTGCTATTCCTATTTGTGGTGAAACCATCGATACTACTATTTCTGTTGTAGTATAAAAAGCTAAATCTAATCCTTCTTGATTATACCATATATTCTCTAATTTATCTACTGCTTTTATAAAAGTATCATATTTTTGAATTTCAGTAGTTTCTTCTATTTTTGGTTCTTCTATTGGTTTATTTTCTACTACAGGTTTTTTTTGTACTACTTTCTTTTGGGTAGGCTTTTCTACTGGTTTTTGAGGCTTTTCATATGCTTCTATTGCATCCCACATAGCTCTTAATTCTACACTATTTTCTTTAAGTCTAGCTTTACTATTTGAATTTAAATACTCGCTTCCTGAAAATTGCTGTGTATTATTTTTTGTACAATTAGGACACGCATAATAAACTGTAATAATGCTATCTTCTTTAATATTTCTAGGTTGAGTTACTGATGCAATAATTGTTTTACATCCATCTTTACAGTGCTCTGATGAGTCTATATGATTTATTCCATCTAAATATTCAATATTTTTATTACCTAATAAAGTTACATATGAATAATTATCTTTACCAATTTCTAGTTTATCTAATTTTCTACCATTTAGAATACTTCTATTATTATTTATTGCTTGTATAATATTAGATTTATTTTCTATTATTTGTGATTTTTCATGTCTTTCTGCTTCTATTGTTGCAATTTCATCTATTTTGATATCTCGTTTTACATATCTTACATCTTCATTTGCAGATTTACCACAAAAAGTACATATTTTAACTCCATTTTTAACTTCTGTATTTTTTCCATGTGCTGATTTGTGTACTTTCTTTTCTACTTTTAATACACCACCACAATCTTCACAAACAGTAAAACAATCATCATCTACTACATTTCCTAAATAACAAGGAAAAGCTTGATTAAAAGTTTCATATGTGTGTTCATGTGCACAATTAGGATTTAATTCATTGAAATCTATTGCATGTACATCTTGTGTAAATAGACTTGTAATTCCTATTGTAAAAGCTAAAAATAGTGCCATAAGTTTACTTAATCTTGCTTTTTTATTTCTTGTTTTTTGGGCTTTTTTAGCTTCTTTTTTACTGTCTTTTTTAATATATATTTTTACTTTTCTATGATCTGATTTTGTTTCACTTGTATTTGTCGCTTTTTCTTTTACTTCTTCCCGTAATTCCTTTACTTCTTCACGTGATTCTTTTACTTTAACGTCCTGTATATTTTCATTATCTAATTGTTCTTCTTTTTCTTCTTTAGAAGTATCATTAGTATTATCGCTATACATTACGTATGATATAAGATAAGCTAAAACTGGTGCACAAATATATAATAATCCTAAAATTGTAAATTTAAATTTACTTGAATATATTCTTTTAAACATTTTTTTATTTCTTATATACACCAAAATAGCATTTATAATTATTACACTATAAGTAATACTTTGTATACCATATGTCATATTTTGTATAAAAGGTATATAAGTTAAATATATCAGTAATGGAAAAAAAGCATACATTCTACTCATTTTAACTGCTTTATATAAGCTATACTCACTATATATAGGTATAAACATTTTAAACCATTTTATATTTAAATTTTTAGCTATATTTATTTTTACAATAGTTAAAAGAATTAAATACATCATAAGGAAAATGTCTGGCAATAAATTTATTAATTTCATTTCTAACATAAAATTACCCCCTCAAATTTGATTGGATCTTAAATTTAATTCAATTACAATTATACCACTTTTTGTAAGTTATGTCAACTCAATTCTTAAAAAACTTTATTTTCTTTTATTAGTAATATTTTAGATAACTAAAACATATACATATATTAAGGTGGTGTTTTTATGAATAAACTTTTTAAAGGCTGTGGTACTGCTCTAGTTACCCCTTTTAAGAATAAAGAAGTAAACTATGAAAAATTAGAAGAACTTCTTAACTTTCAAATAGCAAATAATGTAGATGCTGTTATTGTATGTGGAACAACAGGAGAAGCTGCAACTTTAACAGATGAAGAGAAAATTGCCATTGTTTCTTTAGCAGTTAAAGTATGTAAAGGTAAATGTCAAGTAATAGCTGGAAGTGGCTCAAACAATACACTTCATTCAGTGTTTCTATCTCAAAAATTTGAACAACTTGGTGTGGATGGTTTACTAGTTGTAACCCCTTATTATAATAAATGTAATGAAGAAGGATTATATAATCATTTTAAAAAAATAGCTGACAGTGTTTCAATACCTATCATTTTATATAATGTACCTTCTAGAACATCTGTAAATATATCTCCAAATTTAGTAGCTCGTTTATCCAAAATTTCAAATATTTGTGGATTAAAAGAAGCTAGTGGAAACATATCTCAAGTTACAGAAATAATGTCTAAAATAAATTCAGAAGATTTCTATGTATACTCTGGAAATGATGACCAAATTTATCCTATATTATCTCTTGGTGGTAAAGGTGTAATTTCTGTTGCATCTAATATATTACCATATGAAATTTCTATGCTATGTAAATCTTTTTTTGAAAACAACTTTGAAAGATCTTTAAAATTACAACTTAAATATTTACCAGTTATTAAAGCATTATTTTTAGATGTAAATCCAATATTAATTAAACATAGTATGAATCTTTTAAATTATGATGTTGGAGAACTTAGACTTCCACTTTATGAAAGTTCTGAAATCAATAATAATCTAATATATAATGAACTTAGTAAAATAGGATTAATTTAACTTTTTATTGATTTTTATCGCTTTTTATGATATGATTTGTATTAATTAGGAGGCGATAAAATGCTAAAATATGAAAGATTTAGAATAGATGTTAACGACCAAGGACATTACACTAATACGTATATCGTTTATGATGATGAATCTAGAGAAGCTGTTTTAATAGATCCAGCAACTGCTTCACATGTAAAAGCTTCTCCTATTTTTAAATTTATACAAAGATATTCATTAGATATGAAATGTATTATTTTAACACATTGTCATGGCGACCACATTTGTGGTGTAGATATAATAAAAGAATTACTAGACTTACCTATTTCTATATATTCAACAGATGAACCTGGATACAAAATAGATAATATAGCATATAGTTCTTATTTAGGCCTTCCTCATCCTAAATCACAAATAGATTTTGTTTTAGATGATGGAGATGAAATTACACTTGGAAATTATTCTCTAAAAGTAATTCATACACCAGGACATACACAAGGTAGTATTTGTTTATATGCTGAAAGTATTAATACTTTATTTTCTGGTGATACTGTTTTTGCAGATAGTTATGGTAGAACTGACTTACCAACTGGTTCACAAGAAGAAATGGCCCTTACCCTTACTAACCTAATTGAAAAATTCCCGGATGTTAATTTATGTCCAGGACATGGATGTATGGGAAACATGTCTAAAACTAAAAGATATCTAGTACTTTTACTAGGAATGAAGAAAAAAGATTAACTAAAAAAGTTAGTCTTTTTTTTGTCATTTATTGACTATTTTTTCCTTTTATTATATAGTTAAATAAATTATTATAATACATAATAATTAGCGCCTGAGCAATTTTGCTGACGAGGTTAGTAGTTATCGAAGGTTCGGCGGATGCTACTACGTATGTGAAAACGTTAGTATACTACAAAAACAAAATATTGTAACAAAAGGTATACACACAAAGTTATTTAAATATATTGGCTAAATAGTGTTTTAGCTAATAAATTTTAGCCAATATAATATTGGAGGTTAAAATTATGTGTGGAATAGTCGGTTATATAGGAAACGAAAATGTAAAGGACAATCTTTTAGAAGGATTAAAAAAACTAGAATATCGTGGATATGATTCTGCAGGTATTTGTCTTGCAGATGAATTTTCAACTAAAGTATATAAATCTATTGGAAAGGTAAATAATTTAAAAGAAAAATTAATAGATGTAGATAGCTATGCTTTACTTGGAATAGCTCATACAAGATGGGCAACACATGGAGCAGTTTCGGAAAGGAACTCTCATCCACATAGCTGCAAAGATGTAACACTTGTACATAATGGAATTATAGAAAACTATAAATCACTTGGAGAAAACTTTTCTTTAAAATCAGAAACAGATAGTGAAGTTATAGCTGCTGTAATATCTGAAGAAAATGGTACTAATCTAGAAAGAATACAAAAAGCTATGCAAAAATTAGAAGGTTCTTTTGCACTTGCTATTATTTTTTCAAATGACAAAGAAAATATATATGTAGCTAAACGTTCTTCTCCACTTGTTATTTTAAAAGGAGAAAGCGGAAATTATATTGCTTCAGATATTGGCGCATATAGCAACAAAACAAATAGTTATTTATTTTTAGAAGATAATGAAATTGGAATTGTCTCTAAAAAAGACGTTACCATTTATGATAGTAATTTAAATAAAATAGATAAAAGCTTTTCTACTTTAGATATAGAATTCAAAACAGAAGATATCTCTCCTTTTTCTTGCTATATGGAAAAAGAAATATATGAACAACCTTCTGTAATTATTAAAACCATAAATAAATTAAACGGTATGAAAAAATTAAACTTAAAGAAATATAGCAATATAACTGTTGTAGCTTGTGGTTCCGCTATGCATGCTGGTAATTGTTTTAAATATTTAGCAGAAGAATATTTAAGCATTCCTGTAAATGTAGAAATAGCATCTGAGTTTAGATATAAAAAATTCTTGTTACCACAAAATTCACTCGTTATTTTAGTATCACAATCTGGAGAAACAGCAGATACTTTAGCTGCACTTAACTTAGCTAAAGAACACAATGCACATACTCTAGCAATTGTAAACGTTCCTTTTTCATCTATTGCAAGAGAAGCAGATGATGTAATTTATACAGTTGCAGGACCAGAAATTTCTGTTGCAACTACTAAAGCATATATTGCACAAATAGCAACATTTATGCATATTATTTTAAATGAAATGGAAAATCCAGATATTTTAATGAATGAATTTAAAAAAATACCAGATAAACTAGAATACATTTTAAACGATTTAGAAAATGTACATGAAATTGCTAAAATTCTTTCTAGTAAAGAAGATGTATTTTTTATTGGTAGAAACATAGATAGTGCATTTTGTATGGAAGGCTCTTTAAAATTAAAAGAAATTTCATATATACATAGCGAAAGTTATGCAGCTGGTGAATTAAAACACGGAACTATTTCTCTTATTTCAGAAAATACACCTGTTATAGCTATTGCTACTAAGAAAGAGATTTTAAACAAAACTCTTAGTAATTTAGAAGAATGTAAATCTAGAGGTGCCTTTACTATTTTAATAACAAATAAAAACACAGATGCAAATGTGGATTTAAAATTATTATTACCAGATGTAAATGAATTCTTTTACCCAATTATTTGTCAGGTATATCTACAATTAATTGCCTTTTACACTGCTAAAGAAAAAAAATTAGATATAGATAAACCTAGAAATTTAGCTAAATCTGTTACTGTTGAATAATATAAAATATTATGTTATACTTTAATTATGAGGTGAAAAAATGGATATAAATACTTTTTTAATTATAGTTTTAGCAATTAATGTAGTAACTTTTTTAATATATGGACTAGATAAATTTTTAGCTAAAAAACAAATGTATAGAATAAGTGAAAAAATGTTACTTACTTTAGCACTTTGTTTAGGGGGACTAGGAGCATTTGCTGGAATGCAAATTTTTAGACACAAAACTAAGAAACCCATTTTTTATATAGGAGTACCATTTTTAATTTTTATTAATTGTATTTCTGTATATTATATATTTAAATACATAATAAAATAGTGAGATAAAATCTCACTATTTTTTTATTACTTCTGGCATTGCCATTATACTTTCTTTTGTTATATTTTCCATGTTTTCTTCTGCAGGTATCATACAAGTATATGTTGGTACAATAGATTCATTATTTTCAGTTCCCATAACAAATATTATATACCATTCATTTTTTTCAAATGAATTTGAATATTCATAGTTTACTTTAATATATTTTCCATCTTTTTCTTTTTCGGTAAGTTTATCATAACCTTTTTTAGCTATTTCTTCTGGATTTTTTCCTATTGTAGCACGCATATATTCACTAAGCTTTACCTCTCCTCCTGGAACTTTTATATCTATTTCTCTTTTTTTATTTGGATCTATTTGAGTTGTTTCAAGTTGAGGTAATTCTCCTTTTATAACTTTTGTAACTTCAAAAGTAGCTGTTGTAAAAGGATATTTTATATCTTTACTAAATACTGCATCTTTTTTATCTACTATTTTTCCATATAACACTTTTGTTGCTTTATCGTATAACTCTTCTCTATTTAAATGATTTATTACAAGTTCAGAGGTAACATTTATCTCTTCTAATATTTCTTTTTGTTTATTTTCTACCACATTATTATTTTGTGTTTCTTGTTCTACAGTATTTCCTGTACCAGGTTCTACATTTAATTCACCTATATATGTAGAATTTATTTCTACTATGTGTATTGCATATTTAATTAATAATATAACAATAACTACAATGATAGATGCCCATATTAATTTTTTTTGTGTTTTATCCATATACTACACCTCTATTTTAAATATAACATTAATCTAAGTCCTACATCATTATCTTTAGTATTAATATCTACTTCATTTTTTTGTCTAGAAGCTATAGATACACTACTAGAAGTTAATGTAGATCCGCCTCTAGATATTGAATAGATAGCTTCTCCTTTTAAACTAGGTGTTTCTAATGTATCTTCTCTTACATTGCCTGCTAGATCATAAATATTATTTATTTTATAATTTTCATTTGATCCAGTTAAAATATTTCCTGTACTTTTTTGATAATTTCCTATATCTTGACTTCCATTTATTATTTTATCTTTTAAATATGGATTTGTATTTACAAGCCAGTTAACCATTGAATCCCATGTTGCTCCATACATCATAGCAGTTTGTACATCACTTCTATGATACATATCTGCTGCTATTTGATTTCTTTCTGTTGTAGATAAACCTACACATACTTCTTTTCCTTTTTTAGAAACATAGTTTTCTTTTTCTCTTCCTATTTCATATCTAGATACATAAAATCCGCCATATTTTTTTACACTATCATATATTAAACTAAAATTTTCATCTATATTTTTTAAAGTAGGAAAATATTCATTATTAAAAATTATTCTTTCAAATTCGCTTATGTTATTAATTGGAACCCAAACAAATTCATCTTTTCTCTCTACTTCTTCAATTACAAATCCTGTATCTACAGTTCCCGTTTTATGTTTAAACCCAATTGGTACATATGGGTTAGTTGCACTAGAAGTTATATCTATACTAAATTCTACATCTTTAGCTAAATCTTTTTCTCTTTCTGTAAGAGCATCGTATTTTAAAACCAAATTTCCTTCTTTTATACATACTTTAGATGCAAATGAATTTGGTAAACTTGGTATATATTTTCTCATTCTATCTAATGTTGTTTCTGTTATATCTTCTTTTTTTAAGCCTTCTGTATTTTTTAAAGCTTTTAATATATTATCATTTAATTCTACCTTTAAGTCTTGATAATTTGTTTTAAATCTAGCTACTTTAGCATCTTGTATAGGATTATTTTTTTGTAATGACACTACAACAACGCCTGCTAGAATTATCATAACTATTACTGTTATTATTAAAACTATTAAAGATATTCCTTTTTTATTTTTCATATAATCCCCCTAAAAAAGTATATATTATATTCCTAAAAATTGCAATACTTAAAAAATGAACTTAATTATATAACTAAGTTCATTTTAATTTTATTGTATATATTTATCTTCTAAACTTACGCAATTTACAAAATTTGATGTAGAGTTGGTATCTTTTGTTCCAAGCTGTCCAAATTCATTTTTCCCAGATCCAAACACCTTACCATTAGCAAGTCCAAATATTGAAAATCCTTCTCCAAGTTCAAATTCTACAACTTTTCCAGGTAGCTCTAACTTAACTGGCGTACTATAGAATTTTCCTATTTCTTTTCCTGTTCCAAATTCTCCATTTCTATTATATCCCCATGCATATACATCTCCATTATCTAAAAGTGTAAACGTATTTAAATATGTTGATTTTATCATTCTTGCTTTTCTAGGTAAATCTACTTTAGTAAAATCTTCTACTGATTTATTCAATCCATTTATTTTACTATCTCCATACCCATACACATCTCCATCTGTTGTTAAAATAGCAATATTTTTAAAATATTTTCCATCAGATAAAGTAAACGTTCCATGTATATCTTTTATTTTATTTACAATACTATCTAAAGCTAAACTTTTTAATCTTACTGGATATAATCTAACATCTTCTAATATACTTGGTGGATTTCCTGTATCCCAATCTATATTTTGATTTGGAAATCTATATCCCCAAAATGCTCCTATCATATATAGTCTATTATCCTTTGTAAGAAATAAAAGAACTGGTTCTCTATCTTTAAACATATATATATTCTTTACATCATTTACTAATTTACCATTTGCATATTTAAGTTGTGTAAATTTTTCTTTATTTATAATATTTCCCGTTCCACCTATTCTTCCATTTCCTTTTATGTATACTTTTCCACTTGCAGTAAGTGCTACTTTTGCGTCATTATCCATTACTATTTTAATTACTTTTTCTTTTAAATCTGTATCAATATTTTTTAAATCTTTCCATATATAACCTTCTTTATCTAACAAATTTATTTGATTTTTATATATAGCTATTTTAGATATATTATTTTTTATATATTTTGATTCTATTTGTATTCTATTTTTAGCTGATGTAACTTCCCAATATGGTGAAATTACTTTATTATCTGTATTTGTAAACATTACATTATATATATACTTACTAGGATCTATATTTTTTAATTTACTTATATTAAATTTTTCATATTTTAATATTTTGTTTTTATGATCAAACTTTGCTTCAAAAACTTCGTTTTTATTTTTAATTATTCTTCCTTCTGAATCAATTTCTACATTTTGAATACCTACATTTATATTTTCAGATTTTAAATATGGAAGAAATATTTGATAAATATTTTCTGCATAAAATCTATTTGCACATCTATATATATATCCATCCGTACCTATATATGTAGATAAATTTCCATATTCAGAAATTATAGCACAATTATTTGCAACTTCTTTAAAACTCCCTGTACCATTTTCAAAAGGAATTTGTCCCCACAAGCCTCCACGACCTGTTATATATAACTTATTATCTTTTCTAAAACTTAAATTTTGTCCTGAAAAACTCACTTGATTGGCAAATTTAAAATCGCTATGTTTATTAGTTATATCTATTATATTAGTAAAGAATTCTTTTTCTACAGCAAACATTGAACTAAAATTATGTCCTACTGCATATATTCTTTTTTCATTTCCTAAATTACAAACAAACACTGCATTATTACTTTCTTTATTTAAACTTGGAAAAACTTTTTCAAGTGTATTTACATCAAAAGGTGTATTTATTTTTACAAAACTATTATAGATATTTGTATTTCCTTTGCAAAGTGCTCCATGTACATTACTTCCTGCTGCATATAATTCACCATCAATAGTCTTTACATATATATTTAATTCTCCACACCATACATCTTTTACTTTTTTACCTTTTAAAATATGTACTGGTTTCATTTGAATGTAACTATTTCCTAATCCAAATCTATTACTTGAATTTTTTCCCCAAACATATAAATCATCTTTTGCATCTATTAAAAAAGCTGCCCCATCAATTACCTTAAATATTTTATACCCAGGAAAACTTTTTAAATATTCTACTTCTTTATAACCAGAATAATCATCTACATCTTGTCCAGAAATTGAATTCTTTTGTCCTATTGCTTTTAAATCTCCATTTGCATATAACTTATATGTATTATTTTCTCCTGCAATAAACTGAGCTCCTATTTCTCTCCCAATTGGAAGTACTATATAATTTACTTTTTTATTATATCTTATTCCATCTAAACTAATTAATATGTATTCATTATCCAATGCATATACTAAAAATCTATTTTTATATACTTTTGCACTTGGTACATAATTTGTATCTAACACAAAAAAATTACTAAAATCCACTTTATCTATTGAATATTCCATATCTAAATCTTTAAATGGAATCTGTAATCTAAATATTATTTCTCTTAATTCTTTAGAAATTTTTTGTAAATCCTCTTGTGTAAAAATATTATTTGCTGTAATCTCTTTTCCTTGTTTATCTCTTACTAGTGGTAATAATTTTAAATTTTTTTTACTATTTCCTACTTCTGTTGTTATATATAAATTAATTTCTTCCTCTATTGCTTTTAAATTAGTTAAATTTTTAGCAGTATGTGCTCTATCTATAGGATTATTCTTAGATAGTGATACTATTACTACACCTGCAAGAATTATCATAACTAGAATTGTAATAACAAGTACTATTAAACTTATTCCTTTTCTTTTGTCCATATATTTTTCCTCCTAAAAAAAGTATATATTATATTTCTAAAAATTGCAATAACTTCAAAAAAAAGCACGCATTTTTTTGCGTGCTATTTATTACATTTTTTCTGGACATTCTATTCCTAGTAATTCTAAAGCTATTTTTATAACAGTTGCAACTGCATATGTAAGTGCAAGTCTTGCATTTTTAGTTTCTTTATCTTCTACATTTATTTTGTTATTGTTGTAGAATGAGCTATAGCTTTGTGCAAGATTAATTACATATCTTGCTACAACAGATGGTTCGTATGAAGAAGCAGCTGTTTGTATTGCTTTTTCAAATGCATTTAAGTTTTTAATTACTTCTATGCTATCTTTATCTGCTATTTTAGAATAATTTATATTATTTAAATCTAATTCTTCTCCGAATTTATTTAAAACTGATTTTGCTCTTACATATGTATATTGTACATATGGTCCAGTTTCTCCTTCGAATCTTAACATTTCATCTAAGTCAAATATTTCATCTTTTATTCTACTGTTTTTAAGATCATTAAATATAACTGCTCCAACTCCAACTTGTTTTGCAACTTGTTTTTTGTTTTCAAGATTTGGATTTTTAGCTTCAATTACTGTTTCAGCTTTTTCAATTGCATCATTTAATAATGATTCAAGTTTTATTATATTACCTTGACGAGTAGACATTTTACCAGTTTTTAAATGAACCATTCCAAATGGTACGTGAACTAAATTGTTAGCTTGTTTTTCTTCTATTCCTAATAATTTAGCTGTTTCAAAAACTTGTTTGAAATGTAGTATTTGTTCATATGATGTAACATATATATTTTTAGCATAATTATATGTTCTTGCTCTATATAATATTGCTGCTAAATCACGTGTTGCATATGTAGTAGATCCATTTGTTTTACCTACTATAATTGGAGCCATTTTATCATCTTCAAATTTTACTACAAGCGCTCCTTGAGATTCTTCTAATCTACCTGATTTTTTAAGAATATCTAAAACTTCTGGCATTTTATCTGAATAGAATGCTTCTCCATTGTATGAATCAAATTTACTTCCTAATATATCATAAATTCTTTGGAATTCCTTTAAACTTAAATCTTTAAATCTTTGCCAAAGTGCAGTTATTTCTTCATCTCCATCTTCTAGAAGTTTAAAGTTATTTCTACAAGCTTCTAATACTTCTTCATCTTCTTTACAAAGACTATTTATTCTTACATATATTTTAGTAAGTTCATCAATTGGATTATTTTCGATATCGTATTCTTGTCCCCATCTTTTATATCCTTCTATCATTTTACCAAATTGTGTTCCCCAATCTCCAAGATGGTTAACACCAACTGCATTATAACCTAAGTGATTATATATATTGTAAATTGCTCTACCAATAACTGTAGATCTTAAGTGACCTATATGGAATGGTTTAGCAATATTTGGTGAAGAATAATCTACAACTACATTTTCTCCATGTCCTAAATCTACAAATCCATATTTTTCTTTTTCATTAATTACTTTTTCTAAAACTGTTTTTACCATATCTTCTTTAGAAACAAAGAAATTTAAAAATCCATTTACTGCTTCTACTTTTTCTACTACTGAATCTAAATTTTCAAGTTTTTCTTTTAATTCTTCTGCTATCATAACAGGTGATTTTCTAAGTTCCTTTGCAAATTTAAAGCAAGGCATTGCAAAATCACCTTTACTAGAATCCTTTGGTTCTTCTATCATAGAAATTATATTTTCTATGTCCATATTTAATATTTTAGCTATAGCTTCTGCTATATTTTGTTTTACATTTTCCATTTATATTTTTCCGCCCTTCATTGCATAATTTTTTATAACCTTATATATTTCTTCTCTATCATCATCTACCGCAACAATGTTGCGTCTTCGTGCGTTACATTTTTGACACTCGTATACAATAACTTCGCCTTTTTTAGATGATACTTCAACATTAATAGGTCGTAATAAACCATGACATGTTTCAAGTCTATCTCCTGGATCTTTGTCGACATGTTTAGAACATAAACAATGATTACAATGATCTCTAGAAGTGTACTCTAACTTTTGTACTTCTTTGCCACAGTTTTCACATATAAATGTATTATCGTTTTTTATAAACATGTGCAAAATCTCCTTTCATACTATAATATCTATTATACATTATTTTAAAAAAATTTTCAACTACAATATTAAAAGCAATTATAAAAAATTAAACTTGGAAAATATATCTTATTTTTGTAAATTATATTATTTCACTTGATAAAATATAAAAACAATGATATATTAATTTAAAATTAGGAGGTATTACTATGAAATACGAAAAATCATGTGGTGCTTTTATTTTTAACGATAAAAATGAAGTATTATTAACACAACAAAAATCTGGAATTTGGAATTTTCCAAAAGGACATATGGAAAAAGGTGAATCAGAAGAAGAAACAGCTATTCGTGAAATAAAAGAAGAAACTAATATTGAGGTATCTATAAATAAAAATTTTAGATATGAAATTTCTTATTTACAAAAAGAAGATATGACTAAAACTGTTGTATATTTTCTAGCTAAAGCTAACTCAAATGATGTTAAATTACAAGAAATTGAAATTTCAAATTACAAATGGGTAAATTTTGAAAATGTAAAAGAAAACTTAACATACGACAATTTAAAAAAGCTTTGGGAAAAATGTTATAACGATATTAAAAATATTATTTAACAACTCAAATTTAAAATGTAATAAAAAATGAAATGAATATAATTTGAATTTAAACTATATTCATTTCATTTATTTTTAATCTTTCAGAGTTAAATTCTTATATTATCTCTGAAATTCTATTTATAATAAAATCTATAGGCATTTTTTTATATTTTTTAATCATTATATTTTGATCTAATTCTTCTACTTTATCAGTTTTTTCAGCCATTCCATCTACAGTAATTTTTAAATCTACTTTTTGTCCATATATGCTTCCATTTGTTATAGAATTAATAGTATATGAAATATATCCATTGTTTACAACTTGTCTATATGTCATATCACCATTTATTTTTACATTATTAATAATATTTTCTTCTTCTTCTTTTTTAGTTTCTGTTTTTTCTTTTACTGTATATTCAAAAGTAATATCATTTTCTTTTTTACTTAATAACATATTTACTATCAAATCTTTAACATTTGCTGTTGCATTAATAGATCCATTTTCCATTCTTTTACTTACTAAAGAAATAAATTTTTCTCCATTTTTATATAAGTTAATTAATATATCTTGATTTTTTGTTTTGACATTATATATATCTACTTTATAATCTTGTTTTATATCTTTTCTTGTAACATTTTCAAAATTTATAGCAACTATATTTTGTTTTTCATCTAATGATATAGAAAGTTTAACAGATAAAGTATCTGAAACTAATTTTAATAATGTTTCTTCTAAATCTTTTAATACATCTTCTGCTTGTTTATTATCATCTATATTTAAAGCAATATAGTCATTTAATTCTATCATTAATTTTTTATCTTTTTTAATATTTTCTATTGATTTAGTTACAACTTTTTTTAAATTTTCTTGACTTAATTCTAATGTATATTTATTTGTATCTAAATTTACTAAGTCAACTACAATTCTTTCTTTTTCATAAATTATAGATTTACTATTTATTTCTTTTGCAACTTCTTTTAATATTTTTTGTACATTTTCATTTCTATTTTTCGAAAAAATAATTGATTTTAATATTTTAACTGCATCATTTTTTTCAACTTCTATATATTCATTATTTGTTTTATCATAAAGTGTTACATATGTTTTTAAATCTTTACTTACTGCATGTGCTTTTAATTTTTCTGTATAATTTTCATTAAATATTAATCTTATAGAAGTATTTAAATTATTTTTATTTACATCTAATTTACCTTCTAATTTATTTCTATTTAAGAATCTTTGTAATTCTTTAAATTCTGGTGTTAATAAATTTTCATCTATTTGTGACATTATATTTACTACAAATTTATTTGTAAATATATTATTTACTTGTAAACTTTTAACCTTTGAATCTACTAATGAAAAACTTTTTGCTACTTGTGCAAAAAATACTTTTTTATGCGCATATATTCCGTTATATGCTACTACTGTTAAAACTATAGAAAGAATTATAACTCCTATAATTATTATACTTATTCTACTTGTTCCTTTTTTCATATATATCCTCTTCCTTATAAAATATTTTTCCTCTTGTTTACATATGCATATGTATTATTTTTATACTTAGTTTCTTTTATATCTTTTACAAGCCTCATTATACAATCTAGTGGTTTAGAAACAATATATAAATCTTCTCCTTTAAAATCTATTAATTTATATTCATTATTTTGACATGGCATACTGCATTTTTCTTTATTACTAGATAAAAATGTACCTAATATGCAATATCTAGATGTCATAACAGTTACATAGTTTTGAATCATTTCTACATTATACATTTGAATGAATTTATTTAAAATATATTCGTCTAAATCTGGCATTAACGTAAATTTATCTACACCATATTCTTTTAACAATTCAAATGTTAATATATTTGTTTGATTTAAATTATAATCTGCTACTATTTCTAAATCATATTTAATTTTATATTCTTTTATTTTATCTAGGTATCCTATATTTCCTATTACTATTCCTTTTATATTAGGATATGCAAGTAATCTTTCTAGATTTTTATCTATATATTTTTCTAAATTTTTAAGTATTATATTTGGTAATATAATATATACTTCATTTGCTGCAAATTCTACTACGATATCTTTTTCGTATTTTACAAAGTCCTCTATTTCTATATATATTTTTTCATTTTCATTTGCTATTTCTGTATAATCTTTTTCTCTTTTAAAGTTATATATATATGCTATCTTTTTATTAACATTTTTTGAAATATTAAATTTTTGTTTTTCTAATTCTTTTAATTTTTTTATTTCTCTTTCTAAATTATTATAACACTTTTCTACATTTTTATTTTCTATATATTTTTCTTCTAAATTTGTATATAATGTTCTTCTAAGTTCATTTATTTTAGATACTGGTATATATAACTTTTTATCTATAGTTACATCAAAAGTTATTATATTAAATATAGTATCTTTTACTTTCCTAAATTTTTCTTCTATTTCCTCTTTAGTTATTTCTACTGTTTTAGCTTCTACTGGAATATAATCTATTATTGCCTCAGCTAGATATTTGTTATCCATAGTAGCAATACTTCCATACATTTTCTTATTTTCTTTTATAACTAAATTTACTTTTACATCTGTTTTTTTGTTATATGAATTATCATTTTCATATGTATATTTTAATCTATCATTTAATTCTTTTGATGATGTTTTATATACTATATCTCCTACATCTATACTTTTATTTATATCTCCTAACCATACAATTTCATTTTCTGCCATTTCTTTATTTATAATTTTAAAATCATAATCTCTAATACAAGTTACAATTGTAGATACAATATTTTTTCCGTGTACTTCTATTCCATCATGTAAATTTATTTTTTCTTTTAATTTTATTTTAATAAAGTTTTTTCTTTTTTCTAGTACTTTTCCAAGAACAAGTCCTGTATTTTTAGCTGTTTCTGTACTAATAGAATTAATGTTATTTTGTACTCCTGCTAAGTATCCATATGATTTACCACTTCTATTGAATATTTGCAATAATTCTTTTTCGTCTTCTTTATTAAATAATGTTGTATCTATTTTTTTTCTGTATTTACTTACTACTGTTGCTACATATTCTGGTACTTTATTTCTTCCTTCTATTTTTAAAGATTTTACTCCTGCTTTTATTAACTTTTCTACATGTTCTATTCCGTATATATCTTTTTTACTTAAAATATTCATATCTTTTACTATAGCATTTTTACTATTTCTATAACTTAATGAATATTTTGCTCTACAAGGTTGTGCACAGCTTCCTCTATTTCCACTTCTTTTTCCTATTACAGAACTTAATAAACATTGTCCAGAATAACATACACAAAGTGCACCATGTACAAAAACTTCTACTTCCATTTTTGTATTTTTACATATATTTTCTATTTCTTGTATATCCATTTCTCTTGCAAGAACAACTCTACTAAATCCTAAACTTTCTAAGAATTTTACTTGTTTTAAATTATGTACTGTCATTTGTGTACTTGCATGTAAACTAAGATCTGGTATAACATCATGTATTAATTTTGCAAGACCTAAATCTTGTACTATAACCCCATCTAATCCATTTTTATATAGTACAATTAATTTTTTCATAGCTTCTTCTAGTTCTTCATCATACATTAATATATTCATTGTAAGATATACTTTTACATTTCTTTTATGAGCATATATTATTGCATCTTTGTATTCTTCTACTCCAAAATTTTCTGTCATTTTTCTTGCGTTAAAATCACTAAGTCCCATATACACTGCATCTGCACCATTTTCTACTGCAGCTTTAAATGAAAGCATATTTCCAGCTGGTGCTAACAATTCTATCTTTCCCATTAAGTCTTCTCCTTTTTATTATAGTATATATTAAAAGGTATATTTTTTCAATAATTATTTTATATTTTTAAATTCTAAAATCTTATTTGCATACGAGCAACTTGCAACTACTTTTTTATTGTTTTTTCTAGCATTTTCTAATACACATTCTACAAGTCTTTTAGCAATATTTTGTCCTCTATATAATGTACTTACTTTTGTATGATATATATTAAGCACTCCTTCTTTTTCACTAAATTCACATATTCCTATTTCTTTATTTAAGCTAGTATCTATAGCTACTGCTTTATTTTCTACACATTTAATTTCAATCATATATTCTCTCCTTTTTTTATATATTATATATCTAGAAATTTTAATTGTAAATAAAAAGTAGGAGAACTTTCTCCTACCTTTACTATTTTCTACTTGCAAATCTTATAGATGTTGCTACATCTTCTTTATTTGCTAAATAAAATTCACCATTTTCTGTTTGAAAGACTTCAAAATATAGCGGAAACATTTCTGAAATCTTAGCACAATATTTTTCATCAAAGAAATCTAAATTTAAAAAATTCATATTGTTTAATAAAATATTTCTTAAATGAATAACTATTTGATCATTTTCATTTACTTTATATTTATTAACATCGTAATCCTTTACTTTAGATAAATTACTTGTAATCTTTGCCAAAAGATATACTTGCGTAATATTATTATCTAACTTTCTTGATTTAATTTCTACTTTTCTTACAATCCATTTTGATATAATCATATTTATTCCTCCAAAAAATTATTTATATAGAGTTTTTTTATTTTTAAAAAATTATATCACAGTGTATATATTATGTCAACATTTCTTTTTGATATTTAATATAATATCAAATATATATTTAGTATATTTCAATTCTTATTTTTAAATAAAAGTTACAAAAAAAGAAAAAGCTAATGCTTTTTCTTTTATATATTTTC
>RCNI01000774.1_pt1 | contig 18759 bp, 14 predicted proteins | sample 2041151 | NCBI WGS metagenome assembly RCNI01 (sample SAMN09708214, study PRJNA481090) | feces metagenome | isolation source: feces | place: Antarctica: Albino Rookery | reverse complement strand
CCTTTCCAACCCCATGGTGCTGCTGATCGGTCTTATTTACATTGTTTCCCGTTCTCTGGGTAAGTATGGCGGAGCAAATCTGAGCTGCCGTGCCACCAAGTGCGGCCCTCACATTACCAACTATCTCGGTATCACCCTGCTGCCTCAGGCCGGTGTTGCTCTGGGCATGGCACAGGTTTCCATGATGCTGCAGGAGGGCGCGGTGATCCGCAATGTGGTACTGTTCTCTGTTCTGGTTTATGAGCTCGTCGGCCCGCTGCTGACGAAGTGGGCACTGACCAAGGCCGGTGAAATCCAGCCCGAAGGTAGAACCAACGCCCGTACTGCCAATAAGAGCGAAGGCTGATTCAAAAATCCCAAAACAGTACATCCCCGGTTCTGTTTCAAACAGAACCGGGGATGTTTTACTTTGCTTTTGAAGCAGGGAACCGTTAGAAGAACAGTCAGTCTGCATACTTCTCTTTCAGATAGAGAATCGCCTGACGGTAGCCATCCAGCCCCAGCCCGGCAATGGTTTTTTCACAGTACATTCCGGGGTAGGAAATCTGGCGGAACGGTTCCCGGCTGCGCACGTGGGAAATGTGAACCTCGACCGCAGGAATAGCCACTGCTTTCAGCGCATCCAGAATTGCCACCGAAGTATGGGTGTAGGCGGCGGGATTGATGACAATTCCCTGTACCGTGCCGTAGGCTTCCTGAATCTTATCCACAATAGAACCTTCATGGTTAGACTGGAATTGCTCGATTTCCACCTGTGCCTCTTTGCCGACGGTTTCCAGAAGAGCCAAAAGGTCGGAGAAGGTTTCTTTGCCGTAAATATCCGGCTCACGGATGCCCAGCATATTGATGTTGGGGCCATTGATTACTAGAATTTTCATGGTTCGTTCTCCCAAATCTCCATAATTTTTCGGGCAGTTTCCAGAGGCGTGCCGGTGTTATCTACGGTGTAGTCTGCAAACTGCTGATAAAGGGGCTGCCGCTGGGCAAACATTTCCTCCAAACGGCCGCTTTGAGACAGCGGGCGTCCGGCAGTTTCCAGCAGGGAAAGAGGACGCTGCAAATAAAAGATTTTGCCGTTCTGCCGCAGAAGATCTTCATTTTCCTGACGGGTTATGCATCCGCCGCCGGTAGCAAGAATTTTGCCGGAGCCTTTGCCAAGGTCACAAAGTGTTTGGGTTTCCATGGCACGGAAGGCACTTTCTCCCTCGGAGGCAAAAATCTCAGGGATGCTGCGCCCGAAAGAGTCTTCCAGACAGCGGTCGGCATCCAGAAGGGGCTTCCCGGTGATCCGGGAAAGCTCAGCGCCTACGGTGGATTTTCCGCAGCCGGGCATTCCGATGAGTACGATGTTTTCGGTTTCTTTGCGAAGCTTTCGGTAGATCTTTTCGATTTTATCATCGGAGATTTTTTGCCCGGTAAACCATTCGGCGCTTTCCTTGGCCTGCGCTGCCAGCATATAAAGCCCGTTTTGATACTTGATACTCCGTTTTCGGGCATCCAGCAAAAGACGGGTCATGCCGGGATTATAGATCACATCCAGCACCCCTTCCAGTTTCGGGAAGAGCGCAAGATCGACTGGGGATACCCCTGTGTTCGGGTACATTCCCACCGGGGTGGAATTTACGATGATGCTTACATCGGCATGGCGGGAGAGGTTTTGGTAGTTGTTTTCGCCGGTGCGGGAAATGACTACTGCCTCAGCACCCTGGGCTTTCAGAACAGCCACCGCTGTGCTGGATGCGCCGCCACTGCCCAGCACAAGCACCTTTTTGCCGGAAACTGAGAAGCCTCCATAGCGGAGCATGGCGGCAAAGCCGAAGTAATCGGAATTGTGCCCGATCAGAGTACCGTCCGGGCGGCGGACGATGGTGTTGACAGCCCCCACCGTCCTTGCGGTATCCGAAAGCTGGGAGCAGTAGGGGATTACCGCCTTTTTATAGGGAATCGTCACATTGAGTCCGGTGAAGTCTCCGTTTTTGAGAAAGTCTTCCAGCTCCTCCGGCTCCTTTTCAAAGAGCTCGTAGGAATACCCCCCCAGAAGGGAATGGATCTGCGGAGAGTAGCTGTGACCCAGCTTTCGTCCCAAAAGTCCGCACTTCATTACACTACCTCGCAATAACTGCCGAGGTACTTGAATTCCTCGCACAGGTCATCCAGTTCGCACATGAGTTGGACAAATTCTTCGGAATAGATGGAAGTGTCCAAATCAAAATAGAACATGAATTCAAAATCTCTGTCCGGGATGGGGCGGGATTCCAGCTTTGTGACATTGAGGCCCAAGGCGTAAAGCCGGGCCAGTACCCGGTAAAGTGCGCCGGGACGGTGGTGCAGCACCATCATAATGCTGGTTTTATCGGAACCGGGATAAATTTCCAGATTTTTGCTGATGCAGATGAAACGGGTGCGGTTGTTGTCCTTGTCCTGCACAGAGGGGGCAAGAATATCGAGACCGTAAATTTCTGCGCAGCTGCGGCTGGAGAGCGCCGCTACATCATTTCTGCCGGAGGAAGCCACAATTTCGGCGGCAACGGCGGTATTTTCCACAGGGGTGACAGTTACACCCTTCAGGGTGCTTAAAAACTCGCTGCACTGGTTGATGGCCTGCTCATGGCTATAAATCTGCTTTACAGATGCCAGATCCGTGCCGGGATTTACCATCAGATTGTGATCGACCTTCAGACGGAAGGTGCGGACAATGGAGAAGTTGTGCCGGATCATCAGATCGTAAACCTTTTTCACAGAGCCTGCGGTGGAGTTTTCGATGGGAAGGACACCGTATTGGCAAAGCCCCTGCTCAATGGCAGTGAATACGCTCTCAAAACTCTTAAAATACATGATAAAGGGACTCTTGAAAATCTTTTCACAGGCAATCTGAGAATAGGCTCCCTCCACGCCCTGACAGGCCACGGTGGGAGTTTGGGGGAAAAGATTGGGGGTGTTTTGGATTGCCTGCGTGATCTGCTGATAAAGGGGCGTTTCGTGCTGACTGCGTTTGCTCTGATAACTGCGGCTCAGCTCGAACATCATGGAGTAGAGTACCCGGGTGTAGTTTTCCATATTGGGTCCGGCCTGTTTTCCGACCTCAGCAAGTTTTTCCCGTTCCCGGGCAGGAACATAAATTGGCAGATTATGCTCTTTTTTGTAGTCTGCGATCTTGGCGGAAACATCCATCCGCTGGCAGAAGAGCGAAACAAGCTGCTGATCGATCTCGTCGATCTGACCGCGAAGCTCGGTAATATCCATTTTTCATTACCTCCTGATTTCCCGGCAGTCCGCCAGAAAAGCGTCAAATATTGCAATTGCCGCAGCAGCTTCCACCACGGGGACTGCCCGGGGGACGATGCACGGATCGTGCCGACCTGTGACCTTGAGGGTGACTTCCTCCATTTTGCCGAGACTCACGGAGTTTTGCGGCTTTGCAATGGAGGGAGTTGGCTTTATGGTGCATCGCAGCAAAAGGGGCATACCGTTGGTGATGCCGCCGAGGATGCCGCCGGCGTGATTTGTAAGAGTCACAACCTTTCCGCTGTGAATGGCGAATGGGTCGTTGCATTCGCTGCCTCGGCAGGCAGCGGCACGCTGACCGATGCCGAATTCCACGGACTTTACAGCAGGAATGCCATATAGAATTTGGGCAAGTCTGCTTTCCATGCCGCCGAACATGGGGTCACCCAAGCCTGCGGGGACACCCACAGCGGCACATTCGATGATACCGCCAACGCTGTCGCCGTCGGCCTTGGCAGCGGCAATCGCTTTGCGCATTTCGTTTCCGGCTTCTGTGGAAAGCACGGGAAAATCTTCTGCGACGGCATCCAGCTCCGGAAAAAGGGAATCAAACGGGAGATCTTCTTTCCCGGCAACCGAAGCAATATGCGCTCCGATGCGGATGCCCTGCAGAGACAGCCACTGCTTGCATAGACCGCCTGCAATGCAGAGGGGTGCTGTGAGCCGTCCCGAAAAATGCCCGCCGCCGGCGACATCCTGATAGCCACCGTATTTCATCTGGGCGGTGTAGTCGGCATGCCCCGGGCGGGGGATGTCTCTGAGAGAAGCATAGTCCTGAGAACGGGTGTTGGTATTGCGGATCACAGCGGCAATGGGAGCACCGCAGGTAAAGCCGTCCACAAGACCGCTGAGAAATTCTACCTGATCCGCTTCCTTGCGGGGCGTTGCATATTCTCCGTTACCCGGTGCACGGCGGCTGAGGAACGCTTGCAGGGCTTCCGTATCTACAGGAAGTCCGGCGGGGATGCCGTCCAGCACCATGCCGATGGCAGCGCCGTGGGATTGACCGAAAATGGAGAGCTTTAAGCACTCACCGTATGTACTGCTCATAATTGCCTCCTAACCGGCGGAAATCCCGCCAGAAATTGGGATAGGATTTGTTAACGGCCTCTGCACCCAGCAGAATCACCGGGCCGGTGCAGACCGTTGCCGCTATGGCGGCTGCCATGGCGATCCGATGGTCACCGCAGGAATCCACGGTGCCGCCGCAGTATGGTGCGGCGTTTACAAATAAGGTATTTTCATCGGCACTGGCTTTTCCGCCGAGACTGCGGATCATGCGAAGCACGGATTCCACCCGATCCGATTCTTTCAGCCTGAGCCTACCGATGTTGTGGAACACAGCACCGTGCATGGCACCTGCCGCCACGGCAAGAATGGGCACAAGATCGGGAATGTCTCCTGCATCGATGGATGCGGAGCGTGCAGCCAGCAGGGGGAGAAGTGAGCTTGCAGCCCGATCTCCCTGAGGAGAATTGCTGTCGAGACCTGTTATACTGACGGTACTTCCCAAAGCGGCGGCTGCCAGAAAGAAAGCGGCATTGCTCCAGTCGCCCTCTACGGTCAGTTCTTTGGGAGAGCGGAAGGGAAGACGCCCCGGATGCTCCGGATTGGCAGAGAAACGAAGCATTGCTGATTTCGTCATGTCCACATAAGGTCTGGATTCCAGCTTTCCGGTGATTTGCAGAGTGCTTTCCTCCGGCAAAAGATTCAGTGCCAGCAAAAGACCGGTGATGAACTGACTGGAAACATCCCCACGGATGGTGTATGCGCCGGGACGGAGTTTCCCTTGACAGAGGACACTGTTCCTGGTAGGACGGGAAAGACTACAGCCCATCCGTTTCATTTCTTCCCACAGCGGGGAAAGAGGCCGGTCGGGCAGCCTGCCTTCCAGCAGAAATGTGGCCCTTACCCCCAATGCACCCGCCACAGGCAGGAGAAACCGCACAGTGGAGCCGCTTTCGCCACAGGGAAGAGTGGCAGAAGACGGAATTTCGGCAGCGGGGGTCACCTGATAGCCCTGCGCCGTTCGGTGAATTTCAGCACCGAGAGCTTGCAGGCATCGGACGGTGGCTTCAATATCTGCGTTGGTGTCAGGGCAGTTCAGGGTTACGGGTGCATCTGCGAAGGCGGCGCAAATCAAAAGTCGATGTGCCTGCGATTTGGAGGGAATGGCAGGAATGGCGCCGGATAATTTGCCGGGGAAAATTTGAATGTCCATATCAAAGACCTGCTTCCACGAAAGAATGGAGTTCCTGAACAGGCAGGGGATAAATCGTACAGTTTCCGATGGCTTGGGGCAGAATCAGTCGGATGACATCCCCAAAACGCTTTTTGTCGGAAAGTGCGGCATTTGCAAGGGAGCAAGCGGAATATTCCGTTTCGGTGGGGAGACCAAACATGGCAATGAGGCGGGAAATTTCCCGGGCGGTTTCTTCCGTGCAAAATCCCTTTGCAGCAGCGGCACGGCTGATCAGCGCCATGCCGATTGCGACGGCTCGCCCATGAGAAACGGCAAATTCACTTAAATGCTCAATGCCGTGAGCCAAAGTGTGCCCCAGATTCAGTTTCATGCGCTCGCCTGTGTCAAATTCGTCCTGCATAACCACCTCGCCCTTGAGTTCTACGCATCGGGCAATGACGGCTTCACGGTCAAAATCCAGCCCCTTTTCCGCAAGGTGAGCGAAGAGATCGGGATCATAGAGAACTGCGTATTTGATGATTTCGGCACAGCCGTCCCGGAATATTTCCACAGGTAGGGTGGAAAGGGTGTCAGTGTCGCAGAGTACGAGACTGGGCTGATAAAAGGCTCCTGCCAGATTCTTACCCGCCGGAAGATCAATGGCGGTTTTCCCGCCTACCGAGGAATCCACAGCTGCCAGCACTGTGGTGGGCAGCTGAATATAGGCGATGCCGCGCAGATAGGTGGCAGCGGCAAAGCCGGTAAGATCTCCCACAACACCGCCGCCAAGGGCCAGCAAAAGGTCGTTGCGGGTGATATGATTCTGAGCAAGGAAATTGAGGATGCCCAGATAGGTGTCTCCGTTTTTGCTGGATTCTCCGGCAGGAAAAACGAAGGAAAAAACATGAAATCCGGAATTTCTGAGGCTTTCCTCTGCGTTTTTGCCATAGAGAGGAAAAACATTGCTGTCGCTTACAATTACGGCATTTCTGCCGCCAACCGTGGCAGCGGCCTCCTGTCCCAAGGTGGAGAGCAGCCGACTGCCAATTTTGATTTCATAGGAGCTTGAAGCCTTTAGCAAAACGGTTTTCATCCGTCTACCTCCTCCTTGCGTATTCGTCCTTCCTCCAGAAGCGCTTTTAAAGCGGCAGTATCGCTTTTATTCAAAGCTTCCCGATAGGCGGATAGGGATGCGATGTACTGATCCAGCTCAAAGAGCATATTTTCCCGGTTTTCCATGCAAAGCTGTGCCCACATATTGGCATTGAGCCACGCCACCCGGGTCAGATCTCGGTAACTTCCGGCAGAAAATCCCTTGTGTGCGGATGCAGTGGGGGATTTAATGTAGGCATTGCTCAGCACATGAGGCATTTGTGATGTGAAAGCAATGCGCTTATCGTGCTCCTCGGCGGTGCAGAGGGAAAAAGAACCGAAGCGGCAGGGAGCCAGCGCTGTCTGCACCCGCTCAACAAGCTGCATATCGTCAAATCTGGGGGGAACCAGCACTATGGGCGCGCCCTGAAAGAGGTTGGAACGGCTGTATTTGAATCCGGAAAAATGGGAACCTGCCATGGGGTGTGCTCCTACAAAGGTAAAGCCGTATTTTTTGGCCAGAGGGAAGCAGTGCTTGCAGATTTGTTCCTTAGTGCCGCAGCAATCCATCACCAGAGCGGCAGGGGAGATGTACCGGGCGTTTTCTTCCAGCCATGCAATGCAGCCTTCGGGATAAACCGAAAGGAGGATCAGATCGCACTGGGAAACATTGCTTTCGTCCAGTCTGCCGTGGACTGCCTCTGCCAGCTGGGCAAAGCCAGAGATGGATTCGTCATTGTCGGCGGCCAAAACCTGATGCCCTGCTTTGGCAAAGGCTCTTGCCATGGAGCCACCGATGAGCCCCAGACCCAGAATACCGACGGTCATTGGATGGCCTCCCGGATTTTGCGAACCTTGTCGCAAAGCACATCATACTGTGCCGGAGTGAGGGACTGCGCACCGTCGCAGAGGGCGCAGGCGGGATTGTTATGTACTTCCACCATAATACCGTCAGCACCGGCGGCAGCCGCTGCACAGGCCATGGGGGTCACAAGGCGGGATTTGCCGGTAGCGTGGCTGGGATCTACCACCACAGGCAGGTGGCTGAGCTCATGCAGAACACTGACGGCAGAGAGATCCAAAGTGTTGCGGGTGTAGGTTTCAAAGGTGCGGATGCCCCGCTCGCAGAGAATTACATTTTCGTTGCCCTCACTCATAATGTACTCGGCACTCATAAGAAGTTCCTGCAAGGTGTTGGCAAGTCCACGCTTCAGAAGAATGGGCTTTTTGGTTTTGCCCAACTCTTTCAGAAGATCAAAGTTCTGCATATTCCGGGCGCCCACCTGAATGATGTCAACATCTGCAAAAAGATCCAAGGCGCTGATATTCATAATTTCCGTGATGATGGGCAGACCGCTGGCCTCTTTTGCTTTCAGCAGGAGATGGATTCCTTCATCCTTGAGTCCCTGAAAGGCGTAAGGGGAGGTTCTGGGCTTGAAAGCGCCGCCCCGGAGAATGTTGGCTCCGGAGGCCTTGACAGCCAAAGCAACCTCAATGATCTGCTCCTCGTTTTCTACACTGCATGGCCCTGCAATCATGCCGAAATGACCGTCGCCGATTTTGGCATCGCCTACGGTGATGACGGTGTTGTTGGGATGGAATTTCCGGTTTGCCTGCTTAAAGGGTTCAGAAACCCGCTTGACAGATTCTACGATCTCCAAACTGCCCAGCAGTTCCATATCCACACGGCTGGTGTCTCCGATGAGCCCGAGGATGGTGACCTCCTTGCCGGCGGAAATATGCACATCCAGATCCATGTGCTTGAGCCAATCTACAAGGTGCTGAATCTGGGCAGGGGTGGTTCCGTTTTTAATGACAGCGATCATAGTAACATCTCCTAATAATGAAAAATAGCGCCGCACAGATGCGATCCTGTGCGGCGCCTGTAAATGCTTACAGAAGTGTAATCTTGAAATCTTGGCAACACAAATCGCTATTACTTTTGAAGGTCATAAAAGTAATAGTAGTTATAATAAAACTGTGCGGCAAAGATCATGCTGACCATTGGTAAGCCTCCGATTACTGTAATACCGACATTATACCACGGTTTTTCCATAATGCAAGAGCAAATTTCCGCAGGAAGGGTACGAAAAAGCTCCCGGACAAGCCGGGAGCCGATTATTTTGGGTCAGGCCATCAGTGTGGCAACCACAAGGCTGGTAACATAGACACTGTAACGGCAGTCGGTTTTGACGCTGATGGGGTTTACGGCATACTGGCGGTGATAGAAGCGGATGGCATCCATGATGCTGCCGGCTGCTCTCTGCCGATGGCACCGGCACTGCATAAGATAGGAAAGAAAATAGTTTTGCAGCCGATGCTCGTAGTCCCGATGTTCCTGAAGATTTTTTGGGAAAAAATCATTATGGGCAGAGGTGAAGGCATCCGCCGTATAATGGATCAGCTTTCCCATAGAATAGTAATCCCAGAGATGAAGCCGGCTGCGCTTTTCCAGCCGCTTTGCTACTCTCTGCATATACTTTTCAGCGTTGCCCCAGTTGTGCCCACGCAGCCATTGACTGCGGATGGAGCCTTTGAAATAGGTGGTGGGATTTCTGTCCGGCTCGGTACAGCCAAACAAAAAGGCTTTGCGATATCGCTTGGGGGCTTCTGTAAAATGCTGATGGACAAGGTACTGCCCTAACTGTTGGTGGCTTTTTCCGCGCATGGGGTTCCTCCTTAGGAAAAGGCGGGGATGTGCTTAATATCCGGACAGAGAACTTCCCTCCGGCGGTATGCGTCGGAGGGAAGCGTAATGCCGGGAATTTAAGCAGCTGTGATTTCAAAGTTCTGTTTTGCTACAGATGCGCCGTTGAAGAAAATCTCAACGGTGTACTGGCCGGGGGTTTTCGGCATGAAAGGAATGGTGAGCTTACCGTAGCCTCGGTGCCACATGGAGGACCATGTGCGGCTTTCCGTAGCGCAGCTGACAAGATTTCCGGAGGAATCCCGGATTGCGTAAAGGGTAACGATATTGTCGGATGAACCCTTGTAGTCCCGCATCAGGGTCATTACAAAAGAAGCACTGACACCGGGAGCAAACGAAGTGGTGTATGCGGAATTTGCCACATTGTAGCGATTCCAGTTCGGCACATTGGGAGTGACGCACATCCGAAGGGAGATATCGTCGGCCTTCAGCAGATAGCCGCTGAAAGCGGAAGCTGCGGGAGCCTCATAGGCAAGTGTTCCGCTGAAAACCGATACGCCATTGGCAGCCTGAATCGTGAAGGCATAGTGGCCGCCGGGAATCTGCGGAAGAATTACGCCGCTGGTTCCGTCGCATTTTACTACCTGCTGCTCCATACCGTCAACGGTGTAGAGAAGCAGCCAGCCGCCTTCGGGGGCGGTGCCTTCAAATTTCCAGTTGACCGTCAGCTGATTTTTGTTGGAGCTGTCCACGGTGATTTCGTGGATGGTGACGGAGTTGGCGGAGACATAGGCGCGGGCGCTGGCCGTCATGCTCTCGGCGGTGACTTCTACGGTGTAGGCGCCGTTCGGATCGAGATTTTCGAATACGGCCTTCGGCTCGGTAACGGTGATGATCTGATCAAAGCCTGCATCGTTGTAGCAGCGCACGGACCAGGATGCTACGCTTGCTCCCTCAGGTACTTCCCACACGGCAGTCAGCGAATTTCCGGTGAAGCCCAGAACTGTAAGATTGCTGGCGGTGATGATCTTCGAGGGAACATAGGTGATAGAATCGGTTCCGGACAGATAAAGCTCTTCAACGGGCTTTAGCCGGAAGGTGTATTCCTTACCCACGGTAAGACCGGTGATGGTGGTCATGTGCCCGGAGAAGGTTACCTGTCCCGGAGTTTCATCAGCAGCGGAGTACTCAATCATCCAATCAGAATTTTCAGGACCCTGAACTGTAAAGCTCAGAATTACGGAGCCGTTTTCACTGCCGGTAACGGCTTGGAAGTCGCTGACGACGGTCTGGTTGGGGGTGGTGTAGCTGGTCTGTGTCTTGCCGGTCAGCTTGTGGAAGCCATCGATCTGCACCTGAATTTTGTAGGCTGTACCGGGACGCAGAGCCTCAAAGGAGGCGGCACCGTCTTCGACGGGGGTGCGCAGGGTATTGCCATAGGGATCGGTACAGATCACGGTCAGCAGCTGATCATCGATCTCAGAATTGAGGACGACTGTCAGCTTGTCTTCGGAGCCTTGCAGGTTGATATCCAGCAGGGGCTGTAAGTAGTAATGCTCATAGAAGAGGTAGCCGCCCAGACCCAGAAGAATCAATACCAGCAAAGTGCTGACGGTAATGATGAGCCCTTTCCGGTGACGCTTTGCAGATTTTGCCGGGGTGTCTTCGGACTTTGCGGCAGCCTGAATTTCGCTTTCTTCTGCCGGTGTTTCATCGGTGCTTTCCGATGTGTCTTCCTTCTCTTCGGTATCGGCTTCGGGGGAAGCTTCATCAGAAGGGGAAGCATCGTCAGATTCTTCCGTCGGCTCCTGCACATCCTCGGCAGGAATGGGGGCAGGGATGGGAACCTCAATGGGTTCCGGCGCTACCACAGGATCGGGAAGCTGATGGGCGATAATATCGTCGGCCTGTGCCAGAATTTCAGCGGTATCCAGATTGGCTCCTTCCTCCGCCGGGGAATCAGTGCTTTCTGATTTATCCTCGGCAGATGCTTCGGAAGTTTCGCCCGGGGATTCATTTTCTTCCGGTTCACCCTCGGCTTCATCGGCCGTGGGGGCATCATCGGAGACTGTTTCCTCCTCCGGAGCGGTGTCTTCTACACTTTCGGAAGATTCTTCCGGAATATCAGTGCCTTCGGGAACAGAATCATCGACGGAATTATCCGGTTCTTCGGCGGTTGCTTCTTCTGTAGGAGGTTCTTCCTCTGGGGGAATTTCTTCCACAGGAGCTTCTTCTGCGGGTGTTCCTTCTTCCGAAGCGGCAGTTTCCTCAGCGGGAGGTTCTGCCGGCGTCTCCTGTTCTTCCTGCTCCAGCGCCTGATCCACTTCTGCCAAAATCTGATCGGTGGAAGGCTCGGCATCCGTTTGGACAGGTTCTTCCTCCGGGACTTCTGCTGTCACAGGTACGGGAATGATGGGAACATCGTTTACCTCGTTGCGCTGCAGATATTCCACCAGCGCCTGTCCCATTTGGGTGGGATCCTTCCAGCGCTCTTGGGGATCTGCTGCGCAGGCCTTCAAGATGATCTGCGCCATTTCTGCGTCTGCATAGCACGGAGCCGGGGGACTGTCACTGCTTTCCGGCAGCTTACCGTCATTATAGGCCTGATAGAGAATCCGGCCTACGGCGTAGACATCCATGGTGTCATTCAGCGTGGAATAGGCATCCGGAATCTCCGGCGGGGTGTAGCTGCTGCGGTATTGCTCAGGCAGGGACACATAGGGCAGGGAATCTACCCGTATAAATCCGATGTCTCCGATGCGATACTCCCGATCGTTGCGAATGTAGACATTGCTGGGTTTTAGGTTTGCATAAAGATAACCCAGACGGCGGCACACGGCAAGAGCCGCGCAGAGATCAAGACCCAGATTGACGGCCCCAAGGTGTGTCATTTCGCCGCGCTGCAATCGATATTCCAAAGTCGGCCGATAGGCACCCAGCAGGTAAATATCATATCCTGCCTCGTCCTCCATGGGAACAACCTGCCAGCCTTCATAGGATACAAACCCCTCCAGACGAGAAAGCTGCTGCAAAAGCGCAGCTTCATCAGCAACCCCATCGGCAAGATCCTTAAAATATGCAAGCGCAGATGACTTGTCGCTGAATGCGCCTGCCAACAGCAGGGCGTCCAGCTTGGACTGTGAAGCCGGAATGGAAATGACTTTGACGATGTACTTGCGTTCAGTTTCCATTTGCATTGCGGGGCAGCAGCGGATGCCGTCGTGATTACTGATGGGATCGCCCATAATAAAGCCGTCCAGCAATGGAGAAATGAGCTGCGGTTCAGACAAGTCCTTCGCCTCCTTCTAGTGATATTGATACTAGCTTATATAATAAATTATTTTTTGCAAAAATGCAACTGTAATTGACTGGCTTTTCCGTAGAATATTTGGTAAAGAATTGTCACAGCCGGGAGGAACACTTACAGAGCACCATAAATAAGGAAGTTTTGACAGCTTGCAATCCGTATGTTCCTGTGGTATAATGGCGAAAAAGTATTGGCTCGGGTAACCGTGCCGGATTGGGGGTTCATTCATGAGCAAAATTATCTGCGATGTCTGTGGTACTGCATACCCGGAGACCGCTTCCCAGTGCCCGATTTGCGGCTGTGCAAAGGCTCCTAATGCAAAGAGTGCTGCCGGTGACGATGCGGATCACAGCACAGAAACAACAGAACGCACTTATGTAAAAGGCGGTCGTTTTTCCAAGAGCAATGTAAAGAAATCCGCATCTTCTCAGCGGCAGGGTGAGCGCCGTGCTCCGAAAAACCGCAAGGATGGATCGGGGAATAATAAGACGCTCATCGTAGTGGTATCGCTGCTGCTGGTGGCGATTTTGCTGGTGGTGATTTATATCTGCGCACGGGTATTCCTGCCCGGTGTGACCCATTCTGATCCCAGCGGCCCTGCATCCGAACACATTACACCGAATTCTACGATTGCCGATGATACAAAACCGTCTGTACCCTGCACCGATATCAAGCTCTCCAACAAGCAGATTGAGCTGGCAGAGGAAAACAGCAGATGGATGCTGAGCGTGGAACTGGAGCCTAAGGACACCACGGATAAGCTGGTATTTGCTTCCGCAGATCCCAAGGTGGCTACCGTGGACGAAAAGGGCATTGTGCTTCCCGCCGGCAATGGTGAGACTGTCATCACCGTTACCTGCGGCAGTGTCAGCGTAGAATGTACCGTTAAGTGCACCTTTGGCGATCCGACCGTTCCTCCTGAAACCACCGAGCCGCCGATTGAGGTGCCCGCAGGCTTTGAGCTGAAGCTGAACCGCAGCGATTTTACTCTTGCGAAGAAGGGTGACACCTGGAAGCTCTTCCAGGATACCGACACCGTTAAGGCATCCAATATTACCTGGACGGTAGACGATCCTGCTGTTGCCACCGTGGAAAACGGTGTTGTGACCGGTGTGGGATTTGGCAATACCACAATTCATGCACAACTGGGCGATCAGAAGGTTTCCTGCCTTGTTCGCTGCAGCTTCAAAGATAAGGGAGAGAAGCCGGATCCCAATAAGCCTTCTCCTACCGACGGTGTGAGCATCAGCCATAGCGATGTTACTCTGAAGGTGGGCGAGACCTTCTTCCTGGTGCTCAAGAATAAGGACAGCGCCAAGATCAATGTAGAGTGGAAGGCAAGCGCCGACGGATTCGTGGAGATTGACGGTTCCAAGATTACGGGCAAAGCACCTACTACGGAAGGTAAGCGATGCATTACCGTATCCACTACTTATGAAGGCGAGACATACAGCTGTACGATCCGCGTGGTTCCCAAGAAGTAACAAACGATAAAAACGGCAGCACCTGCGGGTGCTGCCGTTTTTGCGCTCAGTCCATGTCACGAAATTTGCGGAAAAGAATCGAAATACACCAAAGGCCTGCAAGGCCGATGACGGTGTAGATGATCCGGCTGACGATGGATCCGGCACCGCCGAAGAGCCATGCCACCAAATCAAATTGGAAAATTCCCACAAGACCCCAGTTGATGGAGCCGATGATGGTCAGAATCAATGCGATTGCATCCATGTTTTTACCTCCGTTTCCTGCTTTAGGGTGTGGATATCATGCCCACAGCGTATAAAATTATGCATGAATCGTGAAAAATTGAGTGGGCGCATTGCCAAACAGCGACATTTCGGCTATAATAGCCGTATCTTAATTGAATTTGTCGCTTTTATGTGGCGATAAGGATACCCTACAGGAGGAACAGACTATGGAAACCCTTTATGAAGGTGCATACGCCAAAGTGAATTTAACGCTGGATGTTCTGGGAAAACGGCCGGACGGCTACCATGACCTCAAAAGCGTTATGCAGACGATCTCTTTGCGGGATGATATTACATTGGAAGTGAACACCGGAAAGCCTTGGGAGCTGACCTGTGACAAGGAAGACATTCCCTGCGATCATAGAAATCTTGCATGGAAGGCGGCTGAGATTTATTTGAAGGCTACCAACCAAAATGTGGATGGTCTTAGCATTCATATTACCAAGCGCATCCCCAGTCAGGCAGGACTCGGCGGCGGCAGTGCTGATGCTGCGGCGGTTCTGAGAGCCCTCAACCGATATTTTGACAGTCCTCTGTCCATTGCCGCTTTGGCGGAGGTGGGCGCATCTGTCGGAAGCGATGTGCCTTTCTGTGTGATCGGCGGAACGGCCATGGCAGAGGGACGGGGCGAGCGGCTTCGGAAGCTGCCCAATATGCCCGATTGCGTGTTCGTAGTGTGCAAGCCGGATTTTCCGGTGTCCACTCCGGAGCTTTATCAGAAGCTGGATGAAACGGCGATTCCTCAGCGTCCGGACAATGCTGCCATGGAAAGTGCCATCCTTGCGGGAGATCTGGAAAAGGTCGCTGATAATGTGTACAATGTTTTTGACCCGGTGGTGACACAGGATCATCTGGAGCTCAACTACATTAAATCCATCTGCAATTCCTATGGCTCTCTGGGTCAGCAGATGAGCGGCTCCGGATCGGCAGTTTTCGCCATGGTGAAGGAATTTGAGTACGCCGCCGTGATCTGCAATATGCTTCGGGAAAATTATCCGCAGATATTTATTGCTAAACCTGTATATTATTGACAAATGCCGTCCATACTGACAGTAGTTTTAGTATGGGCGGTGTTTTTTATGAAGAAAATCCTGAAATTTGTATGCTTTTGCGCTTTGATGCTGTCAATGGTCTGGCTTGGCACGGTGATTGCCGACAGAAGAGAGCTTCATGACGAAATTATACGATTCCATGTGGTTGCAAATTCTGATTCCGAGGAAGACCAGACCCTTAAATTGAAGGTGCGGGATGCCTTGGTGAAGGAGCTGGAATCCGTTATGGCCGAGATGCCCACAGCGGAGGAAGCTAAGGCCTATATTCTGGATAATCTGGAAAAGCTGAAAGAAATCGCAAACGAGGTGCTGGTGCGGGAAGGATCCGATAAGGCTGCTGAGATTTCCATGGAAGAGGAGTGCTTCGATGCAAGACAGGCCGAAGGCTATACCCTCCCGGCAGGAGTCTATGAATCCCTTCGTGTTACCATCGGTGATGGAAAGGGGCACAACTGGTGGTGCGTAATGTTCCCGGAAATCTCCGAGAATGTAATTGCTGACAAAGAGCCGGATACGGCGGCGGGAGCGGGTTTTTCTCAGGAGACCGCCGGTGCGCTGGCAGGAGAAGAAAAGTATCAGATCCGTTTCTGGGTGCTGGATGCCTTGGGATGGATTCAAAACTGGATCTATAATCTGAACCGGGTGGGATGAAAATGCCCATCCGGTTTAATTTCGATATTTCCCCTATGAAAAGCGGCGGCGGCTGTGTTATAATGTAGACAAATGATTACGAAAGAGAGAGGACGGTGCGCTATGCTGACACTGTTATTGAGCAGGGACTGGGTTGCCTGCCGGAATGCAATTCTCGAGAAAATTCGCGAGGATGTTGCCGCCGAGAAACCGGGACGAATTCTGATGGTGCCGGAGCTGATCAGCCATGATACAGAACGGCGGCTCTGCGCTGTGGCGGGGGACACAGCCAGCCGTTTTGCAGAGGTGCTTTCCTTTACACGGCTTGCCAATCGTGTGGCAGAATATACCGCACAGGCACCGGAACCCTGTCTGGATAACGGCGGTCGGGTGGTTGCCATGGCTGCCGCCACACGGCAGCTCCACAGCCGACTGAAAGCTTATGCTTCTGTGGAGACAAAACCGGAATTCCTCGAAAAGCTTTTGGATGCTGTGGATGAATTCAAACGCTGCTGCATTACTTCTGCCGACCTTCTGGCTGCTTCCGGGCAGACGGAAGGCACATTGGCCCAGAAACTGGAGGAGCTTTCTCTGATCCTTGAAAGCTACGATGCCATTTGCAGCCGCAGCAAGCGGGATCCCCGGGATCGGATGACATGGCTTGCAAATCAGCTGGCAGACAGCAACTTCGGTGAAAACCATGTTTTTTACATAGACGGTTTCCCGGATTATACACGGCAGCATATGGAAATCATGGAGCATCTTATCAAAGTATCTCCCTCGGTGACGGTGGGCTTTAACTGTGACAGTGTGGGTTCTGGCGTGCTGGCTTTTGAAAAGGCAGGGCATACGGCGGCGCAGTTGGTGCGATTTGCGAAAAATGCCGGTGTGGAAGTGGAGATTCTGCCGGTAGATACCGAGGATACCTGCTTGCTCAGAGCCTGCCGCAGTTTATTTCAGGGCTCTGTCCCCGCAGGAGATATGGCAGGCGTGATCACTGCCTACCAGACGGACAGCGTGTATAATGAGGTGGCGGCAGCAGCTGATCGGGTTACAGAGCTGGTTCGTGGTGGATGCCGCTATCGGGATATCAGCATCGTCTGCTCCGATATGGCGCTGTATCAAAACAGCCTGCGGTTGGTGTTCCATCGGCGGCATATTCCCATTTATCAGTCCGGCACCGAGGAAATTTTGCAGAAAACCGTTATCGCCACGGTACTGGCGGCTATGGATGCTGCTCTCGGAGGCTTTGAGCAGCGGGATGTTCTGCGGTACTTAAAATCTGTCCTGTCACCCCTTAGCACGGATCAGTGTGACCGGCTGGAAAACTATGCAATTCTGTGGGGAATTCAGGGAAACGGCTTCCTGAAGGAATGGACAAAGCACCCGGCGGGACTTCGGGGCGTATGGGACGAAGAATCGCAGGAAGAGCTGGCGCGGCTCAACGAGGCGAGAGCTCTGGCGCTGGAACCCCTGCGCCGCCTTCGAAACGGTGTGCAAAACAGCGAAAATCTGGCAGGACAGGTGCGTTCCCTCTATGATTTTCTGGAGGATATTTCTCTGGCGGAGCGCTTGCAGGCTTTGGCGGAAGAAATGGACGAAGCAGGGGACAACCGGGGCGCTCAGATCCTCAACCAGCTTTGGGAGATTCTGCTGGCGGCCTTGGAACAGATGCACGATGTCCTTGGGGAAACCGTTTGGGAGCCGGAGACATTCACACGGCTTTTTACCCTTTTGCTCAGCCAGTACAGCGTGGGGACCATCCCGCCGGTTCTTGATGCCGTTATGGCAGGACCGGTCAGCGCCATGCGGTGCCAGCAGGAAAAGCACCTGATTGTTTTGGGCGCTGTGGAAGGTTCTCTCCCGGGTTACGGCGGCAGCACGGGACTTCTGTCTGATCAGGAGCGGGTGGCGCTGCGGGAAATGGGCGTTCCTCTAACCGGCGGCGCTGTGGAGGGCATTCAGGCGGAATTTGCGGAAATATACGGAGTATTTTGCGGTGCACGGGAAACTGTTACCGTTTCTTATCCCGGCGGTCAGGCTTCCTATCTCTATCGCCGACTGGCGAAGATGGCGGGCGGGGAAGCACAGGCTCCTAAGGATCACTGCGCTGCCATAGCAGATCCGGCAGAGGCCGGAGCCTATCTTGCCCGCTGGAAGGCAGAGGGTGCAGCACAGGCACTGGGCATTTCTGACTGGTATCAGAATGCCAGAAGCCGTGCGGATTTTTCCTTGGGCAGCATGAATGAAGAAAGTGTGCAAAAGCTCTACGGCAAGAAATTTAACCTGTCTGCATCAAAAATCGACCGGCAGGCCAACTGCCGCATGGCATATTTCCTGCAATACGGCCTCAAAGCGCAGGAACGGAAGGAAAGCACGGTGGATCCGGCGGAGTTCGGAACCTATGTCCATGCGGTCTTGGAGCATACTGCCCGGGAGGTTATGGAGCGCGGCGGATTCCACAAGGTATCTTTGGAGGAAATCACGGAAATTGCAAAGCGGTATTCTGAGGATTACAGCCGGGAGAATTTCAGCCAGCTGGATTCCCAGCGGCTGCAATACCTGTTCCAAAGAAATATCCGGGAACTGGAATTCATTGTGGAAGACCTCTGGAAAGAGCTGTCCCAGTCTAAGTTCTGCCCGGAGGAATTTGAACTGCGGTTCGGCCGGGACGGCAAGCTCCCCGGCGTAGAGATTCCCGGCGGCGGTGTGGTATCTGCCCTCTCCAATGTGCTATGGATGCTTGTAAGCGGACTGCCGCTTGCCATTGAAGCATGCCTGAACGGGGTTCTTCTGTGCTGCACCATTATCGGCAT
>RCNI01000773.1_pt1 | contig 18774 bp, 20 predicted proteins | sample 2041151 | NCBI WGS metagenome assembly RCNI01 (sample SAMN09708214, study PRJNA481090) | feces metagenome | isolation source: feces | place: Antarctica: Albino Rookery | reverse complement strand
GCAGAAAGTCTATAATGCCAGCCATAATATCAAGCAGGCAGTAAAGAAATCGCTGCTGCCTGGCAGTACCATGTTCGAAAATATGGGCTTTCGCTATATGGGCCCGGTGGACGGCCATGATGTCGATATGCTGACGGAAACGCTGCAATGGGCCAAGGAACAGGACGGTCCTGTGTTGGTGCATGTCCATACGGTCAAGGGCCGTGGTTATCGCTTTGCACAAGAAGATCCGGGGCGTTTCCATGGCGTTGCCCCCTTTGATGTGCTGACAGGAAAACCCCAAAAGCCCGGTGGACCGAACTTCTCTCAGGTATTCGGCGAAACGTTGACAGAGTTGGGCCGTGCAGACAAGCGTATCTGCGCCATTTCTGCCGCTATGGTGGACGGCACCGGACTGACACCTTTTGCTAAACTTTTCCCGCGGCGCTTTTTTGATGTAGGCATTGCGGAAGGCCATGCGGTAGCTATGGCGGCCGGTATGGCCAAGCAGGGACGGATCCCTGTCTTTGCCGTCTATTCCAGTTTTTTGCAGCGTGGTTATGATATGCTCATCCACGATGTGGCCCTCAGCGGCCTTCATGTGGTCTTTGGCGTGGATCGTGCCGGCCTGGTCGGTGCTGACGGTGAGACGCATCATGGCTGTTTTGATCCGATTTACCTTTCCTCGGTCCCCGGTATGACGGTACTTTGTCCTGCCAGCTTTGCCGAACTGCGGCAAATGCTGCATTACGCAGTGGAGAAAGTGCGTGGCCCTGTGGCGATTCGGTATCCCCGCGGCGGGGAGGGCGATTACCGCGCTTGCTGCGGCAGCGAGGCCGCTACCGTGCTGCGCAACGGCAATGCGTGTACCATCGTCTCCTATGGAATCCTGATCAACCATGCGTTGGCTGCGGCTGATCTGTTGGAGGAAAAAGGAATCCATGCCCGGGTGGTCAAACTGAACCGTATCACACCGCTGACGGAGGAGGATGTACGCAGCGCACTGGAAGGCACAGAATGTCTGCTGGTGCTGGAAGATTGTATCCAGACGGGCTGTGTTGGACAGCGGCTGGCTGCCCTGGCAGTGCAGGGGGGATTTGCCCCGAAACAACTGATTTTAAAAAATTGTGGCGATGCCTTTGTTCCTCAGGGAACCGTAGCACAGCTGGACCATGCGATGGGTCTGGATGCCGAAAGTGTTGCCGCGTCTTTGGAGGAAATGCTGCATGAGCGCTAAAACACGATTGGATGTATTGCTGGTAGAACAGGGTTATTTTGAAAGCCGCCACAAGGCGCAGGCTGTGATTATGAGTGGCATTGTCTTTGTCAACGATCAGCGGGTGGACAAGCCCGGTACTTCCGTTCCCAACGATGCCAAAATCGAAGTACGGGGCCATACGCTGCGCTATGTCAGCCGCGGCGGCCTGAAGCTGGAAAAAGCTATGAATACATTTCCTCTGACACTGGAAGGGAAGATTTGCGCTGATATTGGCGCCTCAACTGGTGGCTTCACAGATTGTATGCTGCAAAATGGCGCTGCCAAGGTCTATTCGGTGGATGTCGGCTATGGACAGCTGGATTGGCGTCTGCGCAATGATGAGCGGGTGATTTGCATGGAACGGACCAATGCCCGTTATCTTACGCACGAGGAGATCCCGGATGAGTTGGATTTTGCGTCCATTGATGTTTCTTTTATCTCGTTGAAGCTGATTTTCCCGGCCTTGTATGGTCTTTTGAAAGATGGTGGTGAAATCGCTTGCCTGATTAAGCCGCAGTTTGAGGCCGGCCGAGAGAAAGTGGGCAAAAAGGGCGTTGTCCGTGATCCTGCTGTCCACCTGGAAGTGCTGGAAAACTTCCTTGTCCATGCAAAGGAAAACAACTTTACAGTTGTTGATGTAACTTACTCTCCTGTTCGCGGTCCAGAGGGGAATATCGAGTATCTGGGCTACCTCCGCAAGGAAAATGCCCCCAATGGTATCTTTGATCTGGCTTCTATTGTCGAAGCATCCCACAGTGATTTGAAAGACTGAGAGGAAAGTATATGAAGAAAGTCATCCTTTGTCCTAACCCCTATCGGGATAATAAATTGGCCGTTGCCAAGAAATCCAAGGATATTTTGGATAGTCTGGGCTTTACCACCTCTGTCTGCTTACCTTTTCACCGCGATGGTTATGGTGATGAATTGGGTGTTCCGATCCGTCCCTTGCAGCAGGAACTGAAGTCCGCCGATCTCTTGATTGCCTTTGGTGGCGATGGAACGATCCTGCATTTGGCTCGTACCGTAGCCCTGCACAGTGTTCCCATTCTGGGAATCAATCTGGGCAGTCTCGGTTTCATGTCCGAGCTGGAAGGCAACGAAGTGGGACGGTTGAAGGACCTTGCCGAGTGGAACTTTGAAGTAGAATCCCGCATGATGCTGGATGTGATGGTCCTCCGGGATGGACGTAGTGTCTATAACAACATTGCACTCAATGAGGCTGTCATCTCAAAAGGCTCTGTTGCAAGAGTTGTAAGGCTGGGGATCTTTACAGAAGAAGGGCCCTTGACCCGCATTGGCGGCGACGGCGTTATTGTCAGTACGCCGACCGGATCGACGGGATATTCTATGGCAGCCGGTGGCCCTATTGTAGAACCCACAGCACGCAATATTCTGATTACCCCCATCTGTCCGCACTCCACACGTTCGGCATCCTATGTACTGGATCCCGGTCATGTCATCACAGTGGACGCAGCGGACGCCAACCGCAAGTTTGTTTATCTCTGCGTGGATGGCAGTAAAGCTTTTTCGCTGAAAAACGGCGACCAGATTCGGGTGCGTCAGTCCAAGCACACCACCAAGCTGGTACGCCTGTCAAAAAAGAGTTTTTGTGAAATTCTGGATAAAAAAATGGAACGGAGGCTGTGAGCATGAAAAATGATCGTCAAAATCAGTTGCTGCAGATCATTACGGAGGAGAGCATCGAAACTCAGGAGCAGCTGCTGGAGCGGCTGCAGGCCCGCGGTATTAAAAGTACCCAGGCAACTATTTCCCGGGATATTAAGGAACTCCACTTAATTAAAGCGCCTGCCGGTCAGGGACGGTATCGCTATGCTGTTTCGGCCCACCGCACAAAATTAAATTTTGCCGATCGTCTGCGTACGATCTTCAAAGAGAGTGTTTTGAGCATTGACTATGCCCAGAACCTGGTCATCATCAAGACGATGCCGGGTTTGGCGCAGGGGGCAGCCTCCGCGCTGGATGGCATGGATATTAGCGAAATGGTGGGCTGCCTTGCCGGTGATGATACGGTTATGGTAGTGATGCGCAGTATGGAAAACGCATCCGATTTCACCGTGGAGCTGAAGGATATGCTTCAATAAACGCTGCCTGATTCGGAGGAAACTAAGATGCTGCAGTTGCTTCATATTGAAAATATTGCCATCATTGAACGAGCTGACATCACCTTTGAGCCGGGGTTCAATGCGCTGACTGGTGAAACTGGTGCCGGTAAATCAATTGTGATCGATTCGCTCAGCGCAGTGCTGGGACAGCGTGCTTCCCGTGAGCTGATTCGTACTGGCAGCCAGAAGGCTTTTGTCAACGCCAGTTTTACGGAAGTTCCTGCTGGTGTATGGGAGCAGTTGGGCGTGGAACCGGAAGAAGAGCTTCTGCTGCAGCGGGAGATTCATGCCGACGGCAAGAATGTCTGCCGCGCCAATGGCCGTCCCTTGACCGTGACCCAGCTGCGGAGTGTCGGCAACAATTTGCTGAATATTCACGGGCAGCACGACGGGCAGCAGCTGTTGGATGAGGAACAGCATTTGGTTTATCTGGATGCTTTTGGGCGTGTCGCCCCGGAAGTCAGCGCCTATCAGGAGAAATACCATGCATTACAGGCGCTGCGGCGCAAAATTCGCTCTTTGCAAATGGATGAAGCGGAGAAGGCCCGCCGTATGGATACCTTGCGCTATCAGATTGAAGAGCTGGAGAGAGCTAAACTGCAGGACGGGGAAGAGGAGAATCTGATGACCCGCCGCAGTTTCCTGCGCAACAGCGAAAAGTTTATTTCTGCAGTCAATGGAGCAGACTATTGCCTCAATGGCGGCGAAAGTGACGATGGTGCCCTGACACTGCTACGGCAAGCACAGGATGCGATTGGTACGGTTAAAAATCTGGACAGCTCCTTTGCTGAGATGTACTCTCGGATGGAGAATTTATACAGTGAGCTGTACGATCTTGCTGATACAGTCCGGGATCAAAAGGAAGGTTTTGATTTTTCCCCCCATGAGTTGGACGAAGTGGAGAGCCGTCTGGATCAGCTGTACCGCCTGAAGAAGAAGTACGGTCCCACCGTAGAAGAAATGATGGCGTATCTGGAACGCTGCCAGCGTGAGCTGGATGACATGGAATATGCGGATGATACCCTCCAGCGACTGGAGAAGCAGCAGGAGAAAGCATATCAAGAAGCACTCGCTGCCGCAGAAAATCTCTCTGCCCGCCGCAAGACTGCGGCTAAAGAGATGGAAGCACAAATTCTGTCGGAGCTGCAGCAATTGGATATGGGAAAGATCCGCTTCCAAGTGGATTTTGCGCCCCAGGAACTTTCGGAAACTGGTATGGACAGCGTACGCTTTTTGATGTCTGCCAACTTGGGTGAAGAACTGCGTCCTATTCATAAAATCGCCTCTGGCGGTGAGTTAGCCCGCATCATGCTGGCCATGAAGAATGTTTTGGCGGAGCAGGATCAGGTGGGCACGCTGGTGTTCGACGAGGTGGATACTGGTGTTTCCGGCCGCGCTGCCCAGAAGGTGGCAGAGAAGATGGCCCGGATTTCCCGCAAGAAGCAAGTGCTGTGTGTCACCCATCTGCCGCAGCTGGCTGCGATGGCAGATACCCATTTCTCTGTGGAGAAGGGCGAAGCGGATGGCCGGACCTTTACCCGAGTGCAGCAGCTGGATCGGCAGCAGCGCCGGGAGGAACTGGCACGGCTGACAGGCGGCGCTCATGTGTCGCAGGTCATGCTTTCCGGTGCGGAAGAACTTCTGGAAGAGGCGGAGAATTTCCGGAAAACCTTGCCTTGAGTGGTTGACAAACGGTCAATTTCTGTCTATAATAGCGGCATTAACAATTGTATGATGTTACAGCGACGAAGGGAAGAAGTAACCTGTCAGCTGCCTGCAAAGAGAAGTTCCGGTTGGTGAAAGGAACAGAGGCTGCGACATGGTGAATACATCCCGGAGCAGCCTTCTGAACGCACCTTGCGGTGTCAGTAGGGATGTGTCGGGTTCGCCCGTTATAGCGACAGGGTATGTTTGTACCCGTTAAGGCCGTTTTCCGTGAGGAAGCGGCGAACATGAGGTGGTACCGCGATATTTTATCGCCCTCTGTCGTATGGCAGGGGGCGATTTTTTTCATCTTGGCTCCTGCCGAAAAACACAGTGAGACAAGAAAGGAAGAATGAAACCATGGGAATCTATGAAGAACTGGTAGAGCGCGGCCTGATTGCACAGGTCACCAATGAAGAGGAAATCCGCGAGATGGTCAACAACGGCAAGGCCACTTTCTACATTGGCTTTGACTGCACGGCTGACTCTCTGCATGTAGGCCACTTTATGGCCCTGTGCCTGATGAAGCGTCTGCAGATGGCTGGTAATAAGCCGATCGCTCTGATTGGCGACGGCACGACACTGATCGGCGATCCCTCCGGCCGTACCGATATGCGCAAGATGCTGGATGAGGAGGCAATTCATCATAACGCTGAGTGCTTTAAGCGTCAGATGGAGCGCTTTATCGACTTCTCCGACGGCAAGGCCATGATGCTCTATAACTCCGAGTGGCTCAAGCCTCTGAATTACATCGAACTGCTGCGCGATGTGGGCGCCTGCTTCTCCGTCAATAATATGCTGCGTGCTGAGTGCTACAAGCAGCGTATGGAGAAGGGCCTGAGCTTCCTGGAGTTCAACTATATGATCATGCAGAGCTACGACTTCTACTATATGTTCCAGCACTATGGCTGCAATATGCAGTTCGGCGGCAATGACCAGTGGTCCAATATGCTGGGCGGTACCGAGCTGATTCGCCGTAAGACGGGTAAGGATGCCCACGCCATGACCATCACCCTGCTGCTCAACAGCGAAGGTAAGAAGATGGGCAAGACGGCTTCCGGTGCCGTGTGGCTGGACCCCAACAAGACGTCTCCCTTCGAGTTCTATCAGTATTGGCGTAATGTGGACGATGCAGACGTTCTCAAGTGCATCCGTATGCTGACCTTCCTGCCTCTGGAAGAGATCAATAAGATGAACGACTGGGAGGGCGCCCAGCTTAACGAGGCCAAGGATATTCTGGCCTACGAGCTGACCAAGCTGGTCCACGGTGAGGAGGAGGCTTCCAAGGCCCGCGAAGCATCCCACGCCCTGTTTGCCGGCAAGGGCAGCAGCGAGAATATGCCCACCACCGAGCTGACCAGTGATGATCTGGGCGGCGGTGCCATCGGTATCATTCCTCTGATGGTCAAGTGCGGCCTGTGCGCCAGTAACGGTGAGGCTCGTCGTCTGATCCAGCAGGGCGGCGTGTCTGTCAATGACGAGAAAGTCACCTCCATTGATACGACCTTTGGTCTGGAGCAGTTTACCGGCGATGGTCTGGTGATCCGTAAGGGCAAGAAGGTGTTCCACCGCGCCGTTTTGGTCTAATCTGAAACAGTGACAAAATTTTCAAGAAAAACCGCAGCATAGTCTGCGGTTTTTCTTTTGAAAAGGGATTGAAAAGCAGAGCAAACTGGCCTATAATAAAAAATTGCGAAAATGAAAAAATAATGGTTATAGGATGATAAAATGAGAACAAAAGATTTTGATTTTGAATTACCGCAGGAGCTGATCGCACAGACACCGATCCAGCGTCGTGACGCATCCCGCCTGCTGGTACTGGACAAGAATACGGGTGCATGGGAGCACCGTCATTTCTTCAATCTGCCGGAGTATCTGCACCCCGGTGACTGTCTGATTCTGAATAACTCCCGTGTCCTGCCGGCCCGTCTGCTGGGCCATCGTCTGCCCGGCGGCGGTGCCTGTGAAGTGTTGCTGCTGATTGATCGCGGCAATGATACCTGGGAGTGCTTGGTGCGCCCCGGTAAGAAGATGCGCCCCGGCGCCAAGCTTTCCTTTGGAGACGGACAGCTGACGGCCGAAGTGACCGAGGAGCTGCCCGGCGGCAATCGTCTGGTGAAGTTCCACTATGAGGGAATCTTCCTGGAGGTGCTGGATCAGCTGGGTAAAATGCCTCTGCCTCCTTACATCAAAGAGGAACTGCAGGATCGGGAGCGCTATCAGACTGTTTATTCTAAGGTCACCGGTTCCGCTGCCGCCCCGACGGCTGGTCTCCATTTCACCCCGGATCTGCTGGAGAAAATCCAGGCTATGGGCGTGAATATCGGCTATGTGACCCTCCATGTGGGCTTGGGAACCTTCCGCCCCGTGAAGGAAGATGAGATCACAGACCATGAGATGCACAGTGAGTACTGCGTGATCCCGCAGGAGACAGCGGACCTCATCAACGAAACGAAGCGTCGCGGCAATCGGGTCATCTGCGTAGGGACAACGTCCTGCCGTACCGTGGAGTCTTGGGCCAAGGAGGATGGCACCATGGAGGCCAGCGCCGGTTGGACCAATATCTTCATCTATCCCGGTTACCGCTTCAAGGTGCTGGATGCGCTGGTGACTAATTTCCACCTGCCTGAGTCCACCTTGATTATGCTGGTTTCTGCTCTGGCAGGCCGGGAGCATACTTTGGCCGCCTATGAAGAGGCTGTCCGCGAGCGGTACAGATTCTTCTCTTTTGGCGATGCCATGTTTATTGCAGATCTGCATAAAGACGAGAAATAATACGACGAAAAGCCCTGGAATCTACGATTTTCAGGGCTTTTCTTTGGCGCTTTTACGCATACCCAAACGTAAAGCACTGGTTCACGTTTGGTTGTAATGTAGCTGGTATGGATCTCCATTGAACGTAAAGTACTCTGTAAAGGAAAAGGACCGCCGCCGACTGAAAAAAGATCCCCGAGCTGAGAAGTCCCTTCTTGAACAGACTTGGCTGCTTTCCGCTTATTTTGACCATGGAATCAGGCGAGTGACTTGCAAAAAAGGGACGGTTCTGTTAAAATAATAGAATCAATTTGCCTTAAAGCGAGGCACATTTTAGCGGTCTTTTCTCCTCTCTCGGAGTAAACGACCGCCTTCCTTTGCAATTCTGACCCATTAAAGGAGTTTTGAGATATGTTTAAAGTAATTAAGAAAGAAGGCCGAGCCCGACGAGGTGAATTTCAGTGTGCCCACGGCGGCGTGGTGCAGACCCCCGTCTTTATGAATGTGGGTACCCAGGGTGCCATCAAGGGTGGTCTGGATGCCTTTGATCTGAAGGAGATCGGTTGCCAGATTGAGTTGTCCAATACCTACCATCTGCATCTGCGTCCCGGTGATGATGTGGTGCGGCAGATGGGTGGCCTTCATCAGTTTATGCGTTGGGATGGTCCTATTCTTACCGACAGCGGCGGCTTTCAGGTTTTCTCTCTGTCGAGCCTGCGGAAGATTAAGGAAGAAGGCGTCACATTTGCCTCGCATTTGGATGGACACCGGATCTTTATGGGCCCGGAGGAGAGTATGCAGATCCAGTCCCATTTGGGTTCGGATATTGCCATGGCTTTTGATGAATGTGTGGAGAATCCTGCCACATACGAGTATGCCAAGGCATCCTGCGAGCGTACACTGCGCTGGCTGGAGCGCTGCAAGGTAGAGCACGATCGACTCAACAGCCTGCCGGATACGGTCAATCCTCAGCAGATGCTCTTTGGCATCAACCAGGGCGCAACCTTTGCCGACCTACGTATCTGGCACATGAAGGAGATTGCCAAGATCGACTGCGACGGCTTTGCTATCGGCGGTCTGGCCGTAGGCGAGCCTACCGAGGTCATGTATGAGATGATCGATGCCGTAGAGCCGCATATGCCGGCAGACAAGCCCCGGTATCTGATGGGTGTGGGAACGCCTTCCAATATTATTGAGGCTGTCGCCCGCGGCGTGGACTTCTTCGACTGTGTCATGCCTGCCCGTAATGCTCGCCACGGCAAGCTCTTTACCTGGCAGGGAACCATGAATATCAAAAACGCCAAGTACAAGCTGGACGAGCAGCCCATTGACCCCGAATGTGACTGCCCGGTCTGCCGCCGTTTCAGCCGTTCTTATATCCGCCACCTCTTTACGGCGGAGGAGATGCTGGGAATGCGTCTGGCGGTGATGCACAATCTGTACTTCTATAACAAATTGGCCGAGCGAATCCGGCAGGCACTGGACGCGGGAGAATTCGAGGCGTTCCGCCAGGAATACAGTGAAAAGCTGTCAAAACGCATTTAATTGCAGAGAAGCCCTTGCCAAACAGGGGAATATTTTGTATAATGTTTATTACATTTTGTAAAAAGGAGTTTTTTCAATGTTTAATCTGATTGAAACTGCACACGCTGCCAGCGGCGCCGGCGCTGCTGGTGGTATGGGCTCTACGATTATGATGCTGGTCATCATGATCGCCATCTTCTACTTCTTCCTGATTCGTCCTGAGAACAAGCGTAAGAAGGAAGCTGAGCAGATGCGCGGCGCTCTGAAGAAGGGCGACTGGCTGACCACGATCGGCGGTCTGTATGGCCGTGTGGTGGCTATCAACGATCAGACTGTCGTTCTGGAGACCAGCGAGGATCGCGTCCGCGTGGAGTTCCTGAAGTCCGCCATCAGTGCTGTGGGCACTCTGGAGGAGCAGGCTGCTGCCATGACTCGTACCCGCAAGGAGAAGAAGGACGCCGCCAAGGCTGCTGAAGACAAGGCTGAGAAGTAAGTTTTCTGCATAACAAAACCTCTTTCGAATATGCTTCCATCGAGAAGTAGTTCGAAGGAGGTTTTTTATGTCTATTTTCAAAGAGTTGCTGCACCGTCGTTTTTGGTTGAGTGCAGCCGTATTGCTGTGTGCCGTGTTGTGTTGGAATGCGCTGGGGGCTTGGCTGTGTACGATCGGATGGCTTCCGATTCCTTGGGCCCGTTGGTGGGTTTTGAGCAGTTGGATCATCGCCGGTTTTGCTGGCGGAAGAGTACTGGGGCAGGGGAGAGAGGGGAGTGTTCCCCGGGCACTGTTCCTGTGTTTGATTATTTACGGGGTCATGCTGGCTCTGTCGCCAATTCTTGTTGGTGCAGCACCCGGATGGCTCACTTGGTGGCAAATTGGCTTAGCCCTGCTGGGCGGGGCCGTATTTTCCGGTTTGCTGGGACCAGTAAAAAAGCGCCGCCGGAAAAAGAGTGAAACTGGAAAGCCGATACAGCGAAGCTTTCGCTAATAGCTTTCCGCTGTTGTGAAAATTACCAAAAAAGCCCTTTTTACAGATTTAGCTGTCCTCCAACAGAAGACAGATTTCATTTTGCAGGATTGACTGCATTTTCAATATATAGGGGAATTGCTGCGGTAACACTGCCTATATATTGCTGTTTTGACAGAAGTGCCTATTCGCAAATATGTCTCCGTCTACGCGATTTACATAATTAGATTGACATAACAATTTTACATAATGCACAAAAAAATTAAATTATGTTGAAAAGACTTGCGGTTTTGGGCACTTTGCCCTATATTTATAAATACATTGGTTCGTTCAGTTATGATGTCTATTTAGCGAGCTTGTCTCATAGGATACACCGAGGTGAATCTGGATGAAGTTTGCTAAGACAATGCACACCCGGAATTTGGAAAAGCCGTTCCGGAAGTGCCTGACGATCCTGTGTGTCTTTTTTATCGCAGGAATTTTCCTGGGGCAATGGGTACATGGTACCGCTTGTTCCGATGAGAAAGAACAACTGCACGCTTATCTGCTGTCGTATGCCAAACTGCTGGCGCAAAGCGGCGGAGAATCCGCTTCTCCAGGCTCTGTACTACTGGTATACTTCCGCTATCCTGTGGCGGCGTTTCTCTTGGGGTTTACCTCCCTTGGGGTCATTTTGCTGCCAGCACTATGCTTATTGCAGGGATTCTTTCTATCTTACTCCGTGGCGTGCTTTGCTACGGCATTGGCTCGTGAGGGCGTTGTGTTGGCATTGTCGGCATTTGGCATTCGTTGCCTTGTGACATTGCCGTGCATTTTTTTGCTGTCGGCATGGGCTCTGGAGATGGCGGCCGCTCGCTGGCAGCGCCAGTCGGAGCGAAAACGCCCCGAAGGTCCGATCTGTGATTCGGTGTATCTTCTGCGATTTCTTGTGTGTGTTTTGATATTACTGTTTGGAACGGTGTTGGAAAGATCCATCGTTCCTAAAATTGTTGCACTGGCGTTGGCTGGTGTTTCGTAACTTTTGGAGAGAGGAGCGTATGACTATGGTGGATTACATAGCCGATTATCAGGACTATTTAGCAAACGAAAAGCGCGTTTCTGCCAACACGCTCAGCTCCTATATGCGGGATCTGAAACAGTTCCACACCTGGCTTTTGGAAAGCCATATCGCAGATATGCGTTTAGTGAAAAAGGAGACGGTAACGGAATATTTGGGCCACATGGGTGCTATTGGCAAGTCGCCCGCCACCATTACCCGCTGTACGGCATCTATCAAATCCTTCTATAACTATATGATGCTTTCCGGTTTTGTGAAAACGAACCCCGCCAAAACCGTAGCGACAGTTAAGGTGGAACGCAAATACCCTGAGATCCTGACGAATAAAGAGGTCGAACTTTTTTTGGAGCAGCCTAAGTGCATCGACGAAAAAGGCTATCGTGACCACGCTATGTTGGAACTGCTTTATGCCACTGGCATCCGTGTTTCCGAGCTGATTGGTCTTAACGTGGAAGATGTTAACCTGACGCTGGGAGTCATTCATTGTCATGGACGGGATAAGGTACGCACTATTCCGCTGTACCAGGGAGCCATCCATGCCTTGCAGGATTATCTTCAGGATATCCGTCCTCGTATTATTGCTGATGAGGATGAAAAAGCACTCTTCGTCAATATGAACGGTACCCGCATGAGCCGCCAGGGTTTTTGGAAAATCATCAAATACTATCAGGAGAAGGCAGAGATCGACAAGGATATTACGCCGCATATGCTGCGCCATTCCTTTGCTGTCCATCTGCTGGAGAACGGTGCTGACCTGCACTCGATTCAAGAGATGCTGGGACACGCAGATATTTCTTCCACCCAGATTTACACGCAGGTAATCAATAAACAGCTCAAGGATGTATATCGCAAGGCCCACCCTCGCGCCTAATAGCACAGACTGAAAGGAAAACTGCTGTCCAGAAAGCATTGGATGGCAGTTTTTTATTTGCCTTTCCGCCGCTGATTTGGTATACTTAGTAAGATTATGGAGGAAGAGACAATGCGTATTTTAGGAATCGATCCCGGCGTTGCGACCATTGGCTTCGGCCTCATTGAGGCGGAGGGCGGACGGCAGCAAATGCTGCGTTATGGCGCTATCACGACGCCCGCCGGTCAACCGCTGGCTACTCGTCTGGTACAAATTGCTGATGATATGGCAGAGCTGCTTCGTCAATTTCAGCCTGATGAAATTTCTATTGAAGAGCTATTTTTCAGCAAGAATATCACCACCGGTATTGCAGTGGCCCACGCTCGTGGTGTGATTCTCTGTACTGCTGAACGGATGCATATTCCGATCTATGAGTATACCCCCATGCAGGTCAAGCAGGCCGTGGTGGGATACGGCTTGGCCGAAAAACGGCAAGTTATGGATATGACAAAACGTCTTTTGAAGTTAAAAGCAGTTCCCCGACCGGATGACGCCGCCGACGCATTGGCTCTGGCAATCTGTCACGCCCGCAGCGCTACCAGCTTGCTGCGCCGCTGTGCTCCGGATGTGAAAGAAACTGTATAAGGAGAACCCTTTATGTTTTATTATCTCAACGGCACCGTGGCCGAAACCGGCCCGAATCTTGCCGTCATTGATTGCGGCGGTGTGGGCTATGCCTGTGCTACCACCAACTACACACTCTCTCAATTAACGAAGGGGGAAAAAGCAAAGCTGTATACCTACCTCCATGTGCGTGAGGATATTTTTGATATCTACGGTTTTGCCAGTCAAAGCGAGCTGAACAGCTTCAAGATGCTGATTGGTGTCTCCGGGGTAGGACCTAAGGCGGCACTGGCAGTGCTGAGTTCTACCACGCCGAATCAGCTGGCGATGGCAATTGTTACCGGAGATGAGAAAGCGCTGACGTCTGCTCCCGGTATTGGAAAAAAGATTGCACAGCGCATCATTTTGGAGCTGAAAGATAAGCTGAGCAAAGAACAGAGCCATTTCACCGTAGACAACAGCTCTGCGCCGATCCCTGTGCAGACCGATAAGGCCAGTGAGGCGGCGGCGGCACTGACCGTCTTGGGTTATAGCTCTCAGGAGATTTCCGTAGCACTTCGCGGGCTGGATCTGGCCGCCCTATCACTGGAGGAAATCATCCGTCAGGCGTTGAAGCGGATGCTGAAGTAAGGAGCAAACATTGTGAGTATTGATTTCGGAACTGACATTTATGAAGAGCCCATTGTATCCAAATCCTTTTTACCGGAGGATACGGCGGAGGGCTCCCTACGTCCTCGCACCCTGCAGGAATATATCGGTCAGAAAAAGGCCAAGGAAAACCTGTCTATTTACATTGAGGCGGCCCGTCGCCGCACAGAGTCGCTGGATCATGTTCTGCTCCACGGCCCTCCCGGCTTGGGTAAGACCACACTGGCAGGGATTATTGCCGCTGAAATGGGCGTCAATATCCGCATTACCTCAGGCCCTGCCATTGAAAAACCCGGCGATCTGGCAGCACTGCTGACCAATCTATCAGAAAATGATATCCTGTTTGTGGATGAAATCCATCGGCTGAATCGTTCCGTGGAAGAAATCCTCTATCCTGCTATGGAGGACTACGCCATTGATATTATCGTAGGCAAAGGCCCTTCGGCGAACTCCATCCGCCTGGATCTTCCCAGGTTTACGCTGATTGGTGCCACCACACGGGCAGGCTCGCTGTCTGCTCCGCTTCGAGATCGCTTTGGCGTGACATTGCGTCTGGAGCTTTATACTCCGGAAGATCTGGCGCAAATCGTCACCCGCAGTGCCGGGATCTTGCAGGTTCCTATCGATGCGGAAGGCGCTATGGAGATTGCACGTCGTTCCCGTGGCACGCCCCGTATTGCCAACCGAATGCTGCGGCGGGTCCGTGACTTCGCTCAGGTAAAGGCGGATGGCGTGATCAGCAGGGAAGTGGCTGACATGGCACTGCGTGCATTGGAGATCGACTATCTGGGCCTCGATCCGGTAGACCGCCGGATGCTGCGGGCTATTATTGAAAATTATGGCGGTGGTCCCGTTGGCCTGGAAACCTTGGCCGCCACCATTGGTGAGGAATCCGTCACATTGGAAGATGTCTATGAACCCTATCTGATGCAGATCGGTTTTCTCACACGGACGCCTCGAGGCCGCTGCGTCACACGCAAGGCTTACGAGCATCTGCATATGGATATGGGTGAACAGGAGCAACTTGAATTTTAATCGAAAGGCAGATTACTATGGGTAAATTATTTGGAACAGATGGTATCCGCGGTGTTGTAGGTGTTAACCTGACGGCGGAGTTGGCTTTTCATGTAGGACAGTCTGTGGCCACGGTGTTGCGATCCGAAACAGGCCACACTCCCTGCATTACAATTGGTAAGGATACGCGTATTTCCTCGGATATGCTGGAAGCCGCACTGAGTGCTGGTATCTGCTCTGTGGGCGGCAATGTAGTTCCTCTGGGAACAATGCCTACCCCTGCCGTGGCTTTCTTGACGGTACAGGAGAAGGCGGATGCGGGAATTGTCATCTCTGCATCCCACAACCCTTATGAGCACAACGGTATCAAGGTGTTTAACGAAAAGGGCTATAAACTGCCCGATGAGATGGAGCAGCGGGTGGAGGAACTGATTCTTACCAAGGCACCTATGGATATCAAGACAGGCGGCGACATCGGTCGTATCATTCCCGTGCGTCCTGCACTGAAGCAGCATTATATCGATCATCTGCTCTCCACAGTGGATGCAGATATGCGTTCTCTGCGCGTGTTAGTAGACTGTGCCAACGGCGCTGCCAGTGCCACGGCACCCGACCTCTTTGCGCGTCTGCCTTTGCATGCTGATTTCATGCACAAAGACCCTGACGGCATCAACATCAACAACGGTTGCGGCTCTACGCATTTGGAGTCTCTGTCTGCTGGTGTTGTCGCAGGGAAGTATGATCTGGGCATTGCCTACGATGGTGATGCTGACCGCTGCCTGCTGATTGACGAACTGGGTAATACCATCGACGGCGACAAAGTGCTGGCAATTTGCGCAACTATGATGCGACAGCGTGGGACTCTCAGTGGCGATGCCATCGTTGCCACCGTCATGTCCAATCTGGGCTTGCATGAGTTTTGCCGCAATCACAACCTGCATCTGGTCTGTACTCCGGTAGGTGACCGCAATGTGCTGGAGAAAATGTTGGAGTGCGATTATGCAATTGGTGGTGAGCAGTCCGGACATACCATCTTCCGCGCCTACGCCACCACCGGTGACGGCGAGCTGACCTCTTTGCAGTTCCTGCAGGCTTTGTGTCAGTCGGGGAAGAAGGCCTCGGAGCTGGCTGGCTGCTGCCAGCAGTATCCTCAGGTGCTGATGAACGTGGCTGTTTCGCACGAGCGCGGCGTCAAGGAGGCCATTATGGCTGATGAAACCATGTGGCAAATGAGCCGTGATCTAGAGGAATCGCTTCATGGCGAGGGCCGAATTTTGATTCGCCCCTCTGGTACGGAAGCATTAATTCGCGTTATGGTAGAAGCCAAAACCGATGAAATTGCTTCTTCTGTGGCAGAAACTTTGTCTGATTACATAAATAAACTGTCAAACAAATTACACTTTTGACAAATTTTAACGGATGACTTGACAAGTTATTTAGTAAATAGGTATAATAACTCATGGCGAATCGTAATGAAGCAATGTATCATGATCTGGAAAACCTGACAGACGAGCAGTTATGCTCGCTGCTGCAATCCGGGAATCGGCAGGCAGAAGAAGTTCTGGCCTCCCGGCATCACCGTTTGGTGCGTTCCTGTGCCCGTCCATATTTTTTGGTAGGCGGGGATACGGAGGATTTGTTGCAAGAAGGGATGTTTGGCTTAATCAAGGCCATGCGCGAGTACGACGAAAGTCGGGATGCGTCTTTCCAGACCTTTGCTGGGACCTGTATTCGCCGCCGTTTGTATACCGCCATCCGGGCGGCGTCCAGCGGAAAGCATATTCCTTTGAACGAATCGGTTCCCTTGAATCCCTCTTTCTTTGAAGCAAGTCCATCTTTTGCCCAGGGTGATCCTGAAGTACTGATGATTGACAGAGAAAAGGCCGCCAGTTTATTGGAGAACACACGCAAGCAGTTGTCCGAATTCGAGGTTAAGATTTTAGGGTTTTATTTGGAAGGGCTCACCTGTCGTGAGATTGCACAAAGGGTGAGTAAATCCCCGAAATCCGTGGACAATGCGGTCCAGCGTATCCGCCGCAAAGTAGCGCGGCATCTTTCATCAGGCGAAATCAGCAAAAGCTGAACGCATATAATTTTCTCAAAGTGAGGGTAAAAATCATGTATGAAGACAAGACTTTAGTATGCAAAGAGTGCGGTAAGGAGTTCGTGTTTACTGCTGGTGAGCAGGAGTTCTACGCAGAGCGCGGCTTCCAGAACGAGCCCCAGCGCTGCAAGAGCTGCCGCGATGCTCGCAAGAACGCTGCTCGTGGTCCCCGTGAGTTCTTTACTGCTACCTGCGCTATGTGCGGCGGCGAGGCCAAGGTTCCCTTCGAGCCCAAGAGCGATCGTCCTGTGTATTGCAGCGAGTGCTTCGCTAAGATGCGTCAGAACAACGGCTGATTCTCTTTGCTGAACAATCATATATGAAAAAGGGCGTGTTGCAAAACACGCCCTTTTTTACAATATCCGGAAAGATATGTATTGAAATAGCTGATATTTTAGGATATACTATATTAGCAAATAACAAATGGAGGTTATCAGTATGATCGAGATTACCAAGGATACTATCATCGGTGATATTCTGGACATTGCTCCTCAGACCGCTCCGATTTTCTATTCCATTGGCATGCACTGCCTGGGTTGTCCTTCTTCCCGCGGTGAGACCGTGGAAGAGGCCTGCATGGTTCACGGTATTCCTGTGGACAAGCTGCTGGAAATCGTCAACGAAGAAGCAAACAAGCCCGTAGAATAAACGAGAAAAGAACGCATACGGCGAAAGCTGTATGCGTTCCCTTGTGTTTCAGTATAATTTCTGCTTAAAACGCGGTATATAAACTATGTTCGCTCCGGCAGGCCGGGATTCCATCAATTCCACCCGGTCGATGATACACGTTGGCTGTCCCAACGCCATCTCTGCTGCGCGCTGTACTAGGGTATTACCTGGGCAATAACGGCGGCACAGTGTCAAATGCGGACAAAACTCCCGGTCTGGCAGGGAAAAGCCGTTTGCAGTAAGGGCACGGCTCACCTGTGCCTGCAGATCTGCCAAAGGCTGCGTGAGCACCGCACCTGCCCAGTATAGGTCGCCAAAATGACCGATCCCGGAGAGGGTCACTGGAAAAGGGCGGGTGTGGATCTGCTCGATAGCATGGATGGCATCGGTCAGTCGCTCTGTCTCACCAATAAATGCCAGCGTCAGATGGAAGTTTTCCGGCAGTGAAAAACGGCCATGCCCCTGCTGGCGCAAAACATCCTGTACACGCAGAAGCACCTGTCGAACTTCGGTTGAGAATTGAATCGCAACAAATAAACGCATACGGAGCCCTCCTTTGTGTCCATTGTATCACGAGAGAGGGTTTATTTAAAAGAGGAGAATGGAATGGAGAAAAAACAGTTACAGCTGCAGCCCCGTTTGCAGCTGCTGGCCGATCTGGTCCCTGTGGGTGCCCATCTGGCCGATATTGGCACCGATCACGGCTATCTGCCCGTTTGGCTCTTACAGCAGGGTCGTATTCGCACCGCCATCGCCTCTGACGTAGGGGAGGAGCCGCTGCAGCACGCTCGTCGTACCGCATTGGAGCAGGACATCACGGACGTGGACTTTCGCCTGTGTGATGGCCTGCGTGGTATCCAGCCAGAGGAAGTGGACACTGTCGTTATTGCCGGTATGGGCGGCGAAACGATCGTGCATATTCTGACCGCCGCCCCGTGGACAGCCGATGGACGCCACACGCTGTTACTCCAGCCTATGACAAAAATCGAGTGGCTGCGGGATTGGCTGGCAAAAAACGGATATCGCTTCACTGCGGAGCGCCTGGTATGGGATAAAGATTTTCTCTACCCCGTGATGCAGGTCACCGGCGGCAAGCAGGCCCCTTTGACGGAGGAAGAGCAGTACGGCGGTCTATTGCTGGACGATGATCCGTTGTATGGAGAATATTTGCAGCATCAGATGGACCGTCTGGCACGTGCAATCCAAGGCATGAACCGCTCCGCCAATCCAACCAGCCATGAAAAGGCCAGACAGTTGGAATCCCTTCGTCTGGTTCTGGCCGCAAAGAAGGAGCGTTTGTAATGATTACAGTACATGACATCGAACATTATCTTTTCGATTGGGCACCCAAGGAACTGGCTGCCGATTGGGACAACGTAGGCCACCTGGTAGGGGATGTCGATGCGGAAGTAAAAAAGGTGCTGATCTCTCTGGATATTACCGAAGGAGTGGTGGAAGAAGCCATTGCCCAAGGTGCAGATTTGATTATATCACACCATCC
>RCNI01000888.1_pt1 | contig 18783 bp, 16 predicted proteins | sample 2041151 | NCBI WGS metagenome assembly RCNI01 (sample SAMN09708214, study PRJNA481090) | feces metagenome | isolation source: feces | place: Antarctica: Albino Rookery | reverse complement strand
GAAGCCCTGAATTTGAAGATTATCGCTTCTGGGAACTGGCACCTTCCATCTATGCCCCTGACGGCACCCTGCTGTACGAGCCCTACCCCGTGGAACCGTAAGCCTGCACAAAGGAGGCACTATGACCGAACAACAGCTGAACGCTTCATTGACCGTCCAAAAGCACTATTTTGCTTCTGGTGCCACGTTACCCTTCACCGCACGAAAGCAGGCCCTACTGCGCTTAAAGGCAGGGCTGGCACGGCACCAGGAATCCTTACTTGCCGCACTGCAAACCGATTTAGGCAAAAGCCGCACCGAAGGCTACCTGTGCGAGATTGGGCTGGTATCCAGCGAACTGGACTGGATGCTTCGCCACCTGAAAGGTCTGATGCGGGACCGCAGCGTATATACGCCACTGGCGCAGTTCCCTGCAAAAAGTCTGCGCAGCCCTTCGCCGCTGGGCTGCACCTTGATTATGAGCCCCTGGAATTACCCGGTGCTGCTCACGCTGGAACCGCTGATCGACGCACTTGCGGCAGGCAATACTGCTGTACTGAAACCCAGTGCATACGCCCCTGCCACCGCCGAGGCCCTGCGCCGTTTGGTAGAAGATGTTTTTCCGCCCCAGCTGGTCTTTTTAGTCACCGGCGGCAGAGAGGAGAATCAAGCACTGCTGCGGCAAAAATTTGATTTTATCTTTTTCACCGGTGGAAAAACCGTCGGTCGGCAGGTGCTTCACGCCGCAGCAGAGCATCTGACCCCGGTGGTGCTGGAGCTGGGCGGAAAAAGTCCCTGCATTGTGGACGAAACAGCAAAAATTGATTTAGCGGCTCGCCGCATCGTTTTTGGCAAGTTCCTCAACTGTGGGCAGACCTGTGTTGCCCCAGACTATATTCTGTGCCACCGCTCGGTGCAGAAACCGCTGATGAAAGCCTTGAAACGGGAAATCACCCGACAATTCAGCGCAAATCCGTTGCAGAATCCTGCTTACGGCAAAATCATCAACCGCAAACATTTTGACCGACTGATGGGACTGCTTTCTTCCGGGTATCCCATCTGCGGCGGTACCGCTGACCCGGACACCTTGCAAATCGCCCCCACCGTGCTGGACGAAGTGTCCTGGGACAGTCCTATCATGGACGAAGAAATCTTTGGACCGCTGCTGCCCGTCCTGCCCTATGATGAGCTGACAGAGGCGATTGCACAAATCAATGACCGGCCCCATCCACTGGCCCTGTACTTGTTCAGCACCGACAAACGGGCGCAGAAAGCTGTATTGTTCCAGTGCCGCTTTGGCGGTGGCTGCCTGAACGATGTGGTGGTACACCTTTCCACCAGTCAGCTGCCCTTTGGCGGCGTGGGCGAAAGTGGCATGGGGTGTTACCATGGCAAAGCCGGATTTGAAACCTTCAGTCACACCCGCAGCATCCTAGACAAGAAGAATTGGCTGGACCTGCCCATCCGCTACCAACCCTACACCAAAACCAAGGAAGCACTGCTTCATCTCTTTTTGAAATGAGGTGCTATTGACCATCAAAAAAGCCGATGCGAGTATCGCATCGGCTTTTTTGATTCATGGTTACTTGTTTGCAAAGTAGGCATTCTGGACAGCCAGCAGTACGCCTGCACGGCTGGCAGCAAAATTCAGACCACCCTGCAAGTAGCAGGTATAGGGAGCACGCAGCGGGCCGTCGCAGCTCATCTCAATGGTGCTGCCAGAGGTAAACGAACCGCTTGCCATGATGACCTGATCGGTATACCCCGGCTCCTCACTGGGCTGGGGGCTGACGTAGCTGTCTACCGGGCTTGCGTTCTGAATACCAGTGCAGAAGCCAATCAAAGCTTCTGCGCTGCCGGAGTCGAAGCTGGTGACGATGTCGTTGTGGTCCTCGCAGTAACGGGGCACCGGCTTTACACCGCACAGCTCCAGCAGGCACTCTGCATAAATAGCAGTCTTGATGGCAGAACACACCACGCCGGGGGCATAATAGAAGCCCAAATACATATCACGCAGGGTGTCCAGTGTGGAGCCCAGTTCCTTGCCCAGGCTGGGGCCCATCAGACGGTAAGCACACTGCTCCACCAGCTCTTTTTTGCCAGCAATGTAGCCGCCAGTGGGGGCAATACCGCCGCCGGGGTTTTTGATAAAGCTGCCCACGATCAGGTCTGCACCTGCCTGGGACGGCTCTTTCGTCTGGGTAAACTCACCGTAGCAGTTATCCACGAAAATAATAATATCCGGGTTTGCTGCCTTTGCGGTGTCCGCAATTTTGCGAATGGTATCCAGATCAAACGCAGTGCGCTGCATATAGCCACGGCTGCGCTGAATGTGGCAGACCTTGGCACCGGGAGCCTTCTTAGCGATCAGCTCGTAATCCGGGGTCATGTCGGGCTTCAGCGGAGCTTCGTCGTACTGGATGCCGTAATCCATCAGGGTACCATTGCCCTTGCACTTGCCGTCCAGACCGATCACGCCTTCCAGCGTGTCGTAGGGGCGGCCGGTGGCAGCCAGCAGGGTGTCACCCGTGCGCAGCAGGCCAAACAGGGCCACTGTCAGGGTGTGAGTGCCGGACATGAACTGAGTACGCACCAGAGCGTCCTCCGTGCCCATCACCTGAGAAAAGATTTCTTCCAGCTTATCCCGTCCGGTATCCCACAGGCCGTAGCCGGTGGTGCCCAGCATGTGGGTTTCGGACATATTGGTGTCGGTAAAGGCTTTCAGCATTTTCAGCTGATTGTAATCCCGGACTTCTTCCGCCTTTTCAAAATAAGGGCGGCACAGCTCCATGGCTTTCTTGTCCAGTTCCAATACTTCAGGCTTAAAATCAAAGAATTCGTTCAGCATATTTTTCCAATCCGTATGTTTCTTTCGTTATTCTGCTCGATCAGTATATACCGTCCGGGTCCCCCAGTGGGAGAAGCCCAGTCGGTTATACAGGCGCACACGTTCTTCCTTTGCCAAAAACAGCACCTGCCAACCCTGTGCTGCCAGCGTGTTCGCCAGATAAGGGATCAGCCATCCGCCGATGCCCCTGCCTCGCATTTCCTCCACGGTCTCGCCGCAGGCAAGGTATGCCTGCCCGTCCTGCATGGCGTAAGCGCCCACGGTAGCAACGATGCGGCCGTTTTCTTCCAGGGTCCACACCAGTGCTTTGCCGTGGTTGCGCTTGGTACAAAGCTCGGCGTAAAAGTCATCCCGCTGCTCCGGGTCCTCGCCAAATACCAGCTGTGCCACACCCATGGCAGAGGGCTGCTCGTTCAAAGTCAATCCTTGCGGGCGAGGCAGCAATAGCAGCTGTTCGCCCGGCTGAATCCCGTACAGATGCAAGGTTTCTTTGGGATGCCACCCGGTAGGCACTGTGCCGTCCGTCAGCAGGATATGCTTATCCAAAAAGGACAAAAAGCTTGCCAGCTCATCCGGGTCAGCGGTTCCGGTCGCAATCACCTTTTTCCCATTGGCATCCAGTGCAATATCCTCGCCGGCAAAGTATCCGCCGCCCGCCTTGCCAAAGAGTTCCAGCTGTACCGGCATGACACAGCCGAAATACAGCTTTCCCTGACAGGCACGGCGATACCATTCCGCATAGGTTTCGTTGGTTACCTGTGCAATCATTTCAGCTCCTGTACAATCTGCTTGTAGTGGCGGCCGCGCACCTCAAAGTTGGGGTATAGATCAAAGGACGCACTGGCAGGCGACAGGCTGACCACATCACCGGGCTGTGCTGCCTTGCGAGCACGATGGACAGCGTCCTCCATGTTTTCTGCATATTCGATCACCAGATCGCTGGCAGCAAAATTCGGATGGGCACGCAAAGCTGCCTCGATGCGGGGACCGGTAGCACCCATCAGCACCAGATGCTTGACGTGTGCCAGAATCTCCGGTGCCAGCGGCTCGTAGGGAATCTTTTTGTCGTAGCCGCCTGCAATCAGGATGATTTTCTGGTCAAAGCTGCGCAGACCTGCAATAGTGCGCGTAGGGCTGGATGCAATAGAGTCATTGTAGTAGGTAACGCCGTCCAGGGTGCGCACCGGCTCGATACGGTGCTCTACGCCGGTAAAGGTGCTGCCCACCTGACGAATGACCTCCGGCGGAACCAGACCCCAAACCGCAGCTGCGGCAGCCAGCAGGTTTTCGATGTTGTGCAGGCCGCGCAGCTTGATTTCGTCCTCGTGCATAAAGGGCGTGACAGTGCCCTTTTCAGCCATGCACAGCATACCATCTTCCCGCAGGAATGCACCGTTATCGGTTTCGTGCAGGCGGGTGAACCAGACCTGCTCACCCTTGCAGTCTGCCTGCATGCTATTGGAAATGGCATTTTCAAAGCCCAGCACCGCACGGCAGGGGGGCTGCTGATACAGCAGGATGTTCCGCTTTGCGTCCACATACTCCTGCATATCCTTGTGGTGATCCAGATGGTTGGGGGTCACGTTGGTGACCACAGCGATCTGGGGGCTCTGGCGCATACTAATCAGCTGGAAGCTGGACAGCTCCACCACAGCAATGTCGTCCGGCTGTACCTCGGGCAGCATGGGCAGCAGCGCTGCACCGATGTTGCCGCCCAGATGAACCCGGCGGCCTGCTGCCTTCAGGCACTCGCTGATGAGGGTGGTGGTAGTGGTCTTGCCGTCTGAACCGGTCACCGCAATGATGGGGCAGGGGCAGAACTGGAAGAACAGCTCTACCTCACTGGTCACCATCGTACCTGCTGCAATAGCATCCTGCAGCGGTTTCTGGTAATACTCAAAGCCGGGGGTTCGCATAATAATATCCTGACCGGCAAATCCGTCCATATAATTTTCGCCCAGGCTGAGCTGCACATGGCAGTTCTTCAGTTCTTCGGCGTATGCGCCAAAGGCTTCCAAATTGGGCTTTTTATCGCACAGCGTGACCTGTGCGCCCAGATCCGCAAAGATCCGGATCAGTGCTTTATGGCTGACGCCTGCACCAATAAACGCTACTTTTTTGCCGCGCACCAGCGCAGCCAGCATCTCCTGTTCCTGTTGCATCTGCATAACCTCTTTTCTGTTGTCATACCCATACATGGTGTATTATATCCTATCCGAACCGCATGTGCAACGGCTGTCAACACAAAAACAACACAGAGTTGCCTTTTTCCCCGTCTTTTGCTAAAATAAATTGTTGAGACATATGAGAGGAGTCCTGCTTATGAAACGGCTGTTCCGCGCACTCGGCTGTGCCCTGCTGGCATTGGTCCTGACGGGCTGCACCTCCGGCGGAAAAACCATTAGTTTTACCTGGTTTGCCGATCAGATTCCCAGCAATCTGGACCCGCAGCTGGCCCAGACCAGTGCTGAGATGATCGCCTGCAAACATTTATATACCGGTCTGTACCAACTGGATGAATCCGGCGAATTGCAGCCGGGCTGTGCTTCGGCGTACAGTCTTTCCCCCGATGGCTGTACCTACACCTTTACCATTCGCCCTGATCTGTACTATCAGGCCGCCCGCGGCGAAACCACCAGCTACGCCATTACCGCAGAGGATTTTGTCTTTGCGTTCCAGCGGCTGTTCCGCCCCGAAACCAAATCTCCCTATGCACCTTCTTTTTTGAGCGTCGCCGGTGCTTCCGACGTGCTGGCAGGTGCAGACCCGGCCTCGGTTCTGGGTGTCTCTGCACCGGACCCGTATACACTGGTCATCCAACTGGATGCGCCGGACCCGGGCTTTGTGGAAAAGCTAACCCTGCCCGGTGCCATGCCCTGCGATCAGGAATATTTTGAATCCACCCAGGGCACCTATGGTCTGACCAAAAAGACCTTTTTGTCCAACGGCGAATTTTATTTGTACAACTGGACCGGTGACGGTTTGTTTTTGCGTCGTGAACCCAATGGCACGGCGGTGAACAGCCTGCGTCTGGTCACCAATACCAACCCGGTAGATACCTCCCCCATTGATCTGGTGGAAAACGAAAAATGTACTGCTGTTACCGATCTGGGCAACAACCCCACCGAACTGCATCAGATTCCCTACTCCAACACCACCTGGTGTCTGCGCTTTAACGGAAAGAGTATTTTTGCCAACGATGCACTGCGGCAGGCCATGACCTCTGCCGCTCAGACTGTGCCGCTGCCGGATAATCAGCAGCTGTACGGTGCTGTGGAAGGCATTGTGCCCAACGGAGCCAGCGTAGATCTGATGGACTACCGCAGCCGTGTGGGCAATCTGATGCCTGCACCGGTCGATGCGGCTGCACTCTGGCAGCAGGCCGTTGCACAGCTAAAATCCGGGCAGCTGAAAGGACTTTCCCTGCTGGTGCCGGAAAGTGCCGACCGGGATTACGTGCAAAACCTAAACAGCACCTGGCAAAAGCAGTTCGGCCTGTTTTTGAACGTGGAAACGGTGGACGACGAAACCTTTGCCCGCAGATGCTCCGGTAAAAAGCCGGATTTCACCGTTGCCTTGATGCCGGTCCAATTGACCATTCCGGACCCGACTTTGCTGCTGACCCAGCTGGCAGATCAGCTGCCTGAGGGCGGCAGCTCTTATGTAAATCAAATTCCCCTGCCCGCAGATGCTGCGCAGGGCGGTGCACGCATTGATGCACTGGGTCTGTTGGAACAGCAGCTGATCGAAAGCTGTTATTTTGCTCCCCTGTACTGCCAGAACGCACGCCTTTTGGTAGATCCTTCGGTGACGGGGCTGCAATTCGACCCCTTTGGCCCCACTATCAACGTGACTTGGGCTCACCGCAGCGAATGATTTTTTGACAAAAAAGCCCCCGGAAGCGGCATTACCGTTTCCGGGGGCTTTTCTTTTCTTGTATAAAACCGATCAGGTCATTGCTGCGCCGTCTACGCTCAGCACCTCGCCGGTAACATAGCTTGCCATGTCACTTGCCAGGAACAGGAAGGCATTTGCCACTTCCTCCGGCTCACCAACACGGCCCAGCGGGATGGGTGCAGAGATGCGCTCTACCAGTTCCTTCGGCAGAGCTGCCACCATGTCGGTACGGGTGACACCGGGAGCAACTGCATTCACGCGGATGTTGTCGTGGCCCAGCTCACGTGCCAGAGAACGGGTCAGACCGTTAACAGCAAACTTGGTAGCGGGATAGCCGCAGCCGGAAGGCTGACCGTACAGGGAAACCATGGAACTGGTGTTGATGATAACACCGCCGCCCTGCTTTTTCATTACGCGGGCCGCTGCCTGAGAGCCAACGAATACGGTCTTCAGGTTCACGTCCAGGATCTTGTCGAATGCCTCCACCGGATACTCGGTCAGGGGCTCACGAGCAGAAATGCCGGCGTTGTTGACCATGATGTCCAGCTTGCCGTACTTTGCGACGGTCTGGTTCACCAGATCTTCAACCTCAGCGGGGTCGCTCAGATTGGGATGCAGACCCATCACACGGTCACCATACTCTGCCAGCTGTGCCATTGCCTTGTCCACCGTCTCCTGACGGCTGCCGGTCAATACGACACTTGCGCCATTATCCAAAAAAGCTTTGACCACGGCCAGACCGATACCACGGGTACCGCCGGTAACGATTGCTACTTTACCTTCCAACAGCATAAAAAATCTCCTCCTGCTATTTGGTGTTCTATGTTATTTTGCATTATACCGCATCTAAAGCAAAATGGCAATAATATTGTATGAAAGTTTGCAATTTTAGGCAGTATCGCATAATTTTCGCATCGTTTTGTTTCTGACCCTATGCTATAATGGGCGCATAGAAAGCAGAGGTGGTTTTATGAATAAAAAATACTGGAACCGAAAATTCAAAGGGATTGGTCTTTTGCTGCTTTTGATCCTGTTTCGTCTGTGCTGGTCCATATCGAACATGATTTTGATTCCGGCCGGACTGTTCGCATTTGCTCTGCTTCTGCTAGACGATGTGGATGACTAACCCGGGCAGACTGCAAAGCAGTTCACCCATCCCGGCACGAGCCTTTTCATCTGGAACCAAAAACCGCAGCTGAATGCAGCTGCGGTTTTCATATTGCAATGCCGCCCAGTTTGCACACAGGCTATCATGCGTTTTATGCTTAATGGGGCAGACGGCTCTTTTTGGGCTTCAGCGGCTCGATGGTGCCGTCCGGACGCTGGATGCTGGTATTGTCCAGCTGGCTGCGCAGGCTGTTGCGAAAGCTCGCAATATACTCTGCACGCAGCTGTGCCTGCTCGGTCTTTTCGGCTTCGGTCAGACCTTCCGGCGTACGGCTCTTGCGTGCCAGCTCATTGATGCGGTCGATTTTTTCCTGTTTCATCGCAAAATCCTCACTTGCTCTTTGCCTGTTCTATCCCACCGATTATACCAGTTTTTTTGCGGTTTGCAAACAGATGTGCTATAATAGGCCAAAATGCCCACAGAAGAGAGGTTCCCCATGGCAAATCCTGAAAATTACGCCCGTCAGCTGGACGAATTGCTGAAAACGCTGGGCGACACTCGCCCCACTTTGCTGCTGCACGCCTGTTGTGGCCCCTGTTCGTCCGCCGTGCTGGAAAAGCTGAGTGCTTATTTTGACATCACCATCCTGTACTACAACCCCAACACCTGGCCTGCGGCAGAATATCACCGCCGGGGCGAGGAGCTGGTCCGATTTATCGAACAGTCCCACCCGCAGGGCGTTTCTGTGGTGGTAGAAGACTATCACCCGGAGCAGTTCTATGACGCCATCGAGGGTCTGGAAAACGAACCGGAACGAGGCGGTCGCTGCACGGTGTGCTATCGGCTGCGGATGGAAGAAGCCGCCCGCTACGCCAAAGAACATGGCTTTGACTGGTTTACCACGACCCTGTCCATCAGCCCCCATAAAGATGCCGTGCGGATCAATACCATCGGCAAGGAGCTGGAAGCCCAGTATGGGGTCAAGCATCTGCCCGCCGACTTCAAAAAGCAGAACGGCTATCTGCGCAGCTTGCAGCTGAGCGAGGAATACGGCTTATACCGGCAGGATTACTGCGGCTGTGAATTTTCCGCCCGGGCACGCCAGGCCGAAATCGACAGCAAAAAATAATGGTCCAAACAAAAGAGCGGCGAAACAGAAATTCTGTTTCGCCGCTCTTTTATTATCAGATTTCCGGAGAAGTCTTAGCGTCCACGACCGGCACCGCCGCCAAAGCTGCCACCGCCGCCCATGCCGCCGAAACCACCGCTTCCACCGAAGCCGCCACTGCCGCCAAATCCGCCGCTGGAGCCGCCTCGACCGGAACCAAATCCACCGGTGTTGCCACCGCCCATACCGCCAAAATCACCAAATCCGCCGTTGCCGTTATGGGGTGGATTGTAATAGCCGCCATAGTAACGGCGTCTGCGGTATCCGCCCGGAGGGCCCCAGATAAAGATGGGGAATCCACCGCCGCGGGAATGTCCGCCGGGGCCTCGGAACATACTCACAACCACAGCAAAAATAACTATCCAGGCCAGAAGGACCAGCAGATTTTTCCAAAAGCCGTTACTCTTTTTGTGGCCGTTGCCGTACAGGTCCACACCATACTGATCTGCAATGGTTTCCGCAATCTCTGTAACAGTATCCTTTACGCCGCGGTCATAATTCTTCGCAACAAAGGATTTTTCCATCTTTTTTTGCAGCAGCATGCTCAGCTCGCCACTCAGGCGAGTGCCTTCCAGGCCCTTGCCCAAAACCACAAAGTAGTCGCCGTCCTCAAACTGTACCGACGTCCGGGTCAGCAGCACCAGCACACCATTGTCTTCCTTTTTGTTGCCTACGCCCCAGGTATTGAAGGCTTCTGTAGCGTAGTCCTCGGTGCGCAATATGCCGGTTTCGTCCACGGTGAGCACTGCAATGGTGGCGCCCTTGCACTTTTTCTGCAAGGTGCCATTAACTTCATCCATCCATTGCTCTGTGGAATCGGACAGCATATCCGCATCATCCACCACGGAAACCCCGTAGGGCAAATTCGGCAGCTCTGCCAGACCGGCAGCCTGCACCGGAACAATCAACACAACTGCCAGCAGCAACGCCAGCAGCCACTGAGAAATCTTTCTGTGTTTTTTCATATTTGACTCCTATCCTGAAAAAGATGGGAAATGTTATTCTATCATCTGCCGGCACCGCCGCCGTGGCTTGAGCCACCGCCCATACCGCCAAAGCCGCCACCGGAACCGCCGCTGAATCCACCGGAGCTTCCTCCGCCGCCAAAGCCACCGAATCCACCGGAACTACCGCCATGGGAACCGTCGGAACCACTGCCGCCGCCACCTCCGAAATGGAAGTGACCGCCGCCAATATGTACGCTAAAGTTTCCGCTGATGATTCCCGCCAGAATCGGCAGGAAAAACAGCTGGAGCAGCCAGCGTTTGAAGTAGATGGCCCCCAGTACGGCAATGAGGTAGAACCGCTCGCTCCAGGATGTGGGCCGGGGTGCCGGCTTGGGTTTGGGTTTGGGCGAATCAGGCATCGGGTGTACTTCGCCTTCCTCATACAGCTTATGGATAATGTCGCCAATATGAGGAACCGTTTGCTCAACAGCGGCATCATAATTTGCCTCTGCAAACAAATCTTCCAGATTCGTTTGCAGCACATGGCTCAGTTCGCTGCTCAGGCGGGTGCTGTCCAGACCATCACCCAACACGGCATAGTAATCACCGTCTGGATGCTTCGGCGAAGTGCGGCTCAACAGCAGCAGAACACCATTATTTTCGGTGCGGGCACCCACACACCATTCGTTGAAGGCTTCGGTGGCATAGTCTGCCACCGACAGCGGTGCCACATCATCCACAGTTAGCACTGCAATGCATGCACCTTGGCAGGTCCGCTGTAACTCTCCGTTATACTGGTCCAGCCACTGCTCCGTTTCCGGGCTAAGCATGTTGGCCGCATCCACAACGCACTGGTTTTCAGGCAGCTCCGGCAGGTTTGCCAGGCCTTCGGCTGCCACGGACAAGGTCAGCAGTAACACCGCCAGCACCAATGCAGAGAAAACTCTGGCTTTTTTCCACATCACCATTCGCCTCTTTTCTTAGGCAAAGGGCTGCACGGTACCGCATCCCCACAGGGCTCCGATCACATTAGCCGGGAACCGATTGATTTGTTCGTTGAAGCTCTGAGCGTTTTCATTGTAGTGCAGATGCTTTATCGTATTGCCTGCACTGGAAAACTGGGAATATGTACTCTGCTCCGAGCCGGTCTGATTTTTTTCATCTTCCGGCACGGTATCTTGTACCTCTGCGTGCAGCAGATTGATGGCTGCTTCCAATGCGATATCTGCATCATACAGGGCAGCCGGGTCAGCCTTTTCGGAAATCGCAGCTTGCATTACTGCCAATGCAGTCTGTGCCTGGGACACCATATTGGGCGAAACCCCGTCAAACCCCTGCGCTGCCAGAATCGTGTTATTTGCTTCACTCACCCGTTTGGCCAGCATAGCCGCCATGGTGTACTGACTGCCGCTTTTCACGTCCTCTGCCACACCCTGGCTAAAGCTGTCCCGCACACGGGTGTACTGCTTGTGCAGCCGTGCGCCACTTACGCCGAACACACTCAGGCACATCACTACCGCCAGCACTGCCGCTGCTGTTCCCTGATTTTTCAGAAACGCAGGCAGGGCATTTTCCAGCTTAGACAGCTTTTGCTGTACCGGCGTCAGCGGGCGTTCCGCCTTTTTCTGTTCTGCACGATAACTGTCCGCAGAAAAACCGCCGGGGGCTGTGTTTTTCTGCTTTGAAAAATCTGCATTTGCCATAGCTTATCCTCATGCTCTGACTAAGCGGATCAGGTCCGATTAGCCACTTCCAGCATCTTGTTCTTCAGTTCGTCCTCAATGCGGGTCAGTTCCTGCTCGGCCTGGGTACGCTTCTGGCGACCCTCGTTCTGAATCTTATTCAGTTCGTCCAGCGTTTCGATCAGGCTCTTGTTGGTCTGCTTCAGGGTTTCCATATCCACGATGCCACGCTGGGACTCCTTGGCGGTTTCGATGGTGCCCACCTTCAGGATGTCCGCATTCTTCTTCAGCAGATCATTGGTCATATCGGACACAGCACGCTGAGCTTCCATTGCCTGCTTGCTGTGTGCCAGACCCAGTGCCAGCACCATCTGGTTCTTCCACAGCGGAATGGTGTTGACGATGGTGGACTGAATCTTTTCGGCCATCATGTTGTCGTTGTTCTGGATCAGGCGGATCTGGGGGCCCATCTGCAAGCTGATGTTGCGGGTCAGCTCCAAATCATACAGCTTCTTTTCAAAGCGGTCGCACATATCGTTCAGGTCCCGTGCTGCCTGTGCATCCTGGGGCAGACCGGAAGCCTGTGCCTTGTCCATTGCGTCTTTCAGTGTGGTCTGGCGAATGATTTCCAGCTTCTTTTTGCCAGCCAGAATATACATGCTCAGTTCCTTGAAGTACTGCATGTTCAGCTCGTACATTTTGTCCAGCATGGCAATATCCTTCAGCAGGGTCACCTGGTGGCCCTCCAGCGTTGCCTGAATGCGGTCCACGTTTGCTTCTGCGCTGTCGTAGCGGTGCTTCAACTGCTGGATCTGCACGCCCTTCTTTTTGAAGAAGCCCAAAAAGCCCTTGTTCTCCTCAGCAGCATCAAAGTTTTTCAGCTCGCCGATCAGATCGGTGACCATATCGCCCACTTCGCCCAAATCTTTGGTGCGCACCTTGCTCAGTGCGGTTTCCGAAAAATCGCCGATCTTCTTCTGGCAGGCAGCACCGTACTGCAACACCTGCTGACTGTTGGTCACGTCGATTTTCTCCACAAACGCATCTACAACAGCCTGTTCCTGGGGATTCAGTTCGATCACTTCCTCCACAGATTTTGCTTCTTCCTTTACTTCCGGGGCAGGTTCTGCCGTGGTTTCTTCCTCAACCACCGGATCCAGGGTCAGGGTGGGGATCGCCGGCTGCTCCAGCTCCAGGTTTAATTCTTTATTTTCTTCCATAATGTGCGTCCATCCTTTCTGCTCCATTATTTGCAGGTCGCCGGTAAAGTACCGTGCTTACAATCCCTGCCCCTTCATCAGATTCTGGAGTACCTCCAAATCTGCCGAAAGGTCCATGCTTTCTGCCGCATACAGGGCATCCAGCTGATTTTCAAATGCAGATGCGATCTGCACCGCATTCTGTTCTACGTCTTGCTTGACAGAGGCGGCGTTTTCGCCTCGCACGCCCTGCCGGGCCAAAGCAGCGTACTGTTCCAGCACTCGCACGGCATCCGGCAAATAGTAATCTGCAAAGCGGCGGGCGGCCTTTGCCTTGCTGGGATTGCGCTCCACCACTTCCACAATGCCCCGGCCAGCCCGTTCCATACGGTCCATAGCAGACGACAATTCCGGGTCAGGCAGGCGTTCGTTCAGTGCATGGAGGGTATCCAGTTCCTTTGCCATAGCAGTCAGCATCTGGTCTACATCGTCCACACCGGTAGAAAACTGCATTTCCCGCAGGATGACCCGGGGCGGGCAGACCTTTTTGGCGGCGGCAAAGGCTGCCGCACTGAGTACCGCTGTGCCAATCAGCACCGGCAGCCGATACAACGGAGCTGCCAGTCCCATGATCAGCCACACCGCCGACGCACCGTACCAGGGCAGCACGCTGGGTTTCTCGATCCGTATGATCTTACTCATAGTTTCATCCTCTTACTTGTATTTCTGTGGAAAGCCGTCGCGGTTCGGCGGCTGGGTTTAGGTTATTTTACAATGTTTTCCGGTTTTGTACAAGTACTTTCTCAGGGCCAAATTTCATCCAGCAGCGCCACAACACCTTCATGCTTGGCATCGGCCAGCACACGATCTGCTGCATCCTTCAACTGCTGCGGTGCATTGCCCATGGCACAGCCCAGACCTGCTGCCTGAATCATGCCGATATCATTATGTCCATCTCCGGTGGCAACTACCTGTTCCATAGGGATATCCAGCCGCTGGCACAGCTGCTTCAAGCCCTTGCCCTTATCCACACCATGATGCATCACATCGTAGCTGCACCAGTCGCCCAGCTCGTACACATTGGCAATGGGCATAAATTCCAGACCCAGATAACCGTATTTTTCCTGGAACCGTTCCAGACCGTCCGGCGGGAACATCAGGAAAGCCGAATCCGGCATACCGTCCAGGTGGCGGTCCTGATCCTCGCCGTCCAGCAGACTCAGACCGGTACCTGCTTTTTCCAGTGCGTCAAACTGATCCTTCACCTGATCGTAGCCTACATAGGCATAATAGCCGTCCGAGAATGCAAATTGCAGCGGATAGTCGTAGTCCTCACAGAAATCCACCAGAACATACATTTCTTCCGGGGTCAAAGGCTCCTGATAAATGGTCTGGCCTGTGGCATCCACCACGTGAGCACCGTTGTTGCACACCGCATAATCATATTTCATTTTACCCAGCAGCTGCTTGGTTGCCCGCAGACTGCACAGCGCACGGCCGGTGCAGATCACAAATTTGCTGCCCTGCTGTTTTACACGGCGGACTGCGTTTTCCACCGCCGGGCGTGGGCCGGGTTCGCCCAGCGGAACCAGAGTATTGTCAAAATCGCTGGCATATAATGTATAGTGTTTTTTCTCCATGAAGGTTCTCCTTACCTGTAGGTGGTTTCCTCCACAGTATAGCACAAAAAAATCCGGTTTGCGCGGATTTTCTGTCGCACAAACCGGATTTTTCAGGATTTTACCTTTTCCGCACACATTCCTGTGTACACTTACACAAACAGCATGACCATCTGGATCAGAATACCAGCCAGAGAACCGGTTGCCCACAGCAAACCGGTGATGAACCAATTCTGCTTCCAGCTGCGGTTGGTACGCCACAGAACGGCCAGACCAATGCCTGCACCGGTGCAAAGACCTGCCACCAGGCTGGAGAAGCGAATAACACCTGCCAAGTACATCTGGGTCAGCAGCACGCTGGCAGCACAGTTGGGGATCAGACCCACCAGAGCCGCAACCATGGGCTGGAACACGCCCAGGTTTTTCAGGGCAGCTGCAAAAGCGTCATAACCGATCCATTCCACAGCCAGACCAAACAGGATGCTGAACAGAATGATGAAGAAAATCAGCTCCAGTGCATGGCGCAAAGCAGCACGCCAGATACTGGTCCGCTCGCTGCCCTCGTGCTCGGTGTGGCAGTCCACTTCTGCGGCGCTGCCGGTATAGCCGCCGCGCAGACCACGGGGCAGCACACCACGGATCACACCGTCCAGCAAGAAGCCAATGCCCAGCGCATACACCACCTTGATGCCCAGCAGAATACCCAGCATGTTCCACTGTTCCGGCATAGCTGCCAGCAGTGGGATAGCCTCATCACTGGTGGACAGGAACACCGCCAGCAGCGTGCCCAGGGTAATGACCTTGGAGGAATACAGATCTGCCGCTACTGCGGAAAAACCACACTGCGGCACACAGCCCAGCAAAGATGCTGGCAAAAAGCCCCAGCGGCCGCTGCGTGCCAGCGCGCGCTCGATGGATGCGCCGTGTCGGCTTTCAATAAATTCAATCAGCAGGCAGGCCAGATACAAAAGCGGCAGCGTAGTCAGTGCATCCATCAGTGCATGGTTCATGACGTGTGCCAGCACATGGGGCAAAAACGACTCTAACAGTTCTTCAAACACGATATCAGTGCTCCTTCCTCAAACAGGATTACCGGTTATAAAAAGAAAGCAGCCTGTGCAAAACTGCAACAGGCTGCAATTTCGTAACCATACAAAAATTTGTATTGCTGCGATATTATATCCTATTTCTGAGGCTTTTGCAATACCAATTTGCAAAAAGGTTGCAAATTGGTATTGATGGTTCAATACTTCTTTGTCATCACCACGGCAATGCTCATCACAGTCCATGCCAGCTGGTACAGCAGCACGGCAATCAGGCTGATGGTGTTCAGACCGCCGGTAACGCTCAAGAGCAGTCCAATAATCACAGATACCACTGTGGATACCAACTGGACCACGCTGCTGCTGCGCTGGGCTTCTTCGGCACCGGCAGCAGCACGCAAGCCCCCTGCCATACTGACAAAACCACCCAGGTGGGACATACAACCCACCTGACCGGGCAGATAGCCCACTGCCGGCTCCAGACGGTGCATCTCCTCACCGTTCAGCAGTTTGATAAAGCCCGGTTCCAGATGATACACTTCTTCGATGCGTTTTTCGGTCAGAGTGGGGTCCTGTGCTGTAATCAGCAGACGAATGTTTTCCTTGTGCATCAGGTTCAGCATGTGTGCCACCTGACGGGTGCCCTTGTACCGGAACAGGAACATGGCATACAGCTTACCCGATACTGCCAGATACAGCACATGACTGCTGCCGTTCTTGGAGTAACGATTTTCGTAATCCAGTGCAGGCAGGGGAATCCCTTCTTCCTGCATCATCTGACGGGTGCCCAATACCACACGGCAATGGTCGCACCAGGCCACATAACCGCGACCCACACGATGCTCCAGATCCTTTACCGGATAGAGTATATCGGTATTGTTTTCGATCATACCGCGGCACAGGCCACCCAGAGTGTTGCAGCCAGCGATCAACACGCTGGTAGCGTACAGGATAGCCGAGTCGATCCGCTCTTTCTGGAAGGTCTTGATACCGTCCAGATAAGCGCACATCGGCGGGAACAGCTCCGAAGCATCCACCTGAAGCACATCCACTTCGCCCAGCTTTTCAATGGCAGGCCAGCCAGGGACCACAGCCCCTACCCGACTGGCGGCATGCTGCATCATCAGGGTAGAAACGCCCTGCAGCACCAAAATGCCCAAAGGCGCACCCAGACACAAAATTCCTGCCAGAACCGTACCTGCTGTTACCGCAGAGCCACCACGCACCAGATCGATCACTGCACCCAACAGAGCGGCACCGCCCAGCACACGGGTGAGCAAAACAGCCCGGTAATCACAGTGGTGCGGTGCTGCACTCTGTGCTACAAAACCTTTCAGGATGGTACCCGGTCGATTCAGCAGAACTGCCGGGTCGTCTTCTTCCAGACCCTGGCACAAGACTTTAGCCAGAGCTCGGTCCTCCAAACGATAGGCCGTGGAATGTTCCACACCGGAGGTCATGGATGCAAAACCGTTCTGATCTACACCGGCGGACATCCGTTTGCCCAGCAGGCCCATGAATACTGTGAGGGCTGCAACGCCCGCAAAGATGGTCTGCTTGGTGGGGTCAAAGGTGTTTTGGAAAATCAGAATCAGCAGCAATTGCAGCAGGGCACCAAAAACGGCCAGTGCAGACAGGCCGTCCACCGTGGGACGCTGCCCCGGCAGAATACTCTGCACGCCCTGCAGCAAGGCAGGGCCATTGAGCAAAGCGCAGACTGCCAGCAAAATCAGATTTACACACAGCCAGGTAGCCGGTGCAGAAATCGGATCTATGCCGGTCACAATGCCCTTGCCATACTGGGCCAGCAAATCCATGCCCAGCAAAGCTGCCGTCAGGATACCGGAAATCGCCGTAAGCAGCGTCAGCTTTCCGCATCGCTTTTGCAGCATTTCCAGCACCAAAGGCGCATCCTCCGGTGCGTTGTATTCTTCCACCGGCAGCGGTTCTTCGGTGCCCCCTTCAGTTTCGTCGGCTTCATCGGTTTCGTCAGAAGCTGCCTCATCCTCGTCCAAATTTTCTGCCGGGTGCAGCAGACGGCTGAACCAGCCCTTGCCGGGCTTTTCGTCCTGCTCCTGTGCATCTTCGTCTTCGGCAGACAAATCTTCGATGGGTTCGTCAGAAGGTTCTTCCTGCGATTCGTCGGACAGCTCCTCGTCGGAGGTTTCCTCGTCATCCGCTTCGTCCAGCCCCAGCATATGCAGCATCCGAGCAAGCCCATGATGCTTTTTCACCTGCTGTTCGGGAATTTCGGCGGTGGTCATTTCTTCCGGCTCGTCTGCTTCCTCTGGTTCGGTCACCGTTTGCGGAACGACATGGTTCACAACTACCTCTTTGGTATCCTCCACGTCCTCCTGGGTAATGTCCTCCTGGTCATCATCCAGACGAATCTCCCCGGTGGGTTCGGTTTCCTCCGGTTCTTCCGGCTGTTCCGGTTCCGGCTCACTGGAGCTGTTGTTGGTTTCTTCCGGTGCCGGCTGTTCTTCGGGTTCCGGTTCTTCCAAAAGGGAAACTTCGCCTGTCACTTCCGGGGCCTCCGTCACCGGTTCAGATGCTTCGCCATCGGTCAGATTCAGCTCGATTTCTACCGTATCCTGAACTGCGTCCTGCTCGGAACATTCCACCGAGTGTGTAGGTTCTTCCACTTCTTCGTCCACCAGCTGCATAGAACTTTCCGGAACTTCTTCCGTTGCGTGGGCATAAATATCTGCCAGCATCGCATCCAGCCGGGATTTTCCCGCAGCGGCTGCGGCGGTCTGCTCCCGCAGGCGGCACAGCTGAGGCGTTTCTTCTGGTTCTTCTTCCTGCGCAGTGTTTTCTGCATTTTGCTCTGGCTTACCTTCCAGCGAAGAAATACGGCTCAACAGTTCATCCACCGAAACAGCCTGCTCAGCGGTACGATTCATAAATTCGTGTGCCGTCAGACCGGACCTTTCTTCTGTCGTGGATGCACGGTCTGTTTTGGTCTGCCCGCCCTGTGGCAGAATCGTTACAGGCTCTGCCTTGGGCTGCCCCTCTGCGGTATCTGCCCCCAGAAAAGAAGTGGTAAAGTCCTGCTCGGGTGCCTTTTGTTTCTGCGCATTGTCCGATTTCAGCTCTGTGGCAAAGGAATCGTCAGCTGAAAAGCCGTCTTGTGTTTGCTCGGATACTTCCGGTTCCGTCTTGTTATTTTTACGGCGAGACCAGGGCCAGCGACCCTTCTTCCTTTCCGGTTCCGGTACAACTGCTTCCTCCATCGGAATATTGCCTGTCATATGGCGCATATCATCCGGAATGTCAATCACCGTACTGGT
>RCNI01000772.1_pt1 | contig 18789 bp, 16 predicted proteins | sample 2041151 | NCBI WGS metagenome assembly RCNI01 (sample SAMN09708214, study PRJNA481090) | feces metagenome | isolation source: feces | place: Antarctica: Albino Rookery | reverse complement strand
GTCTAATCGTTTAAATTATTTAATAATTAAAGGTTTTATGGAATAAAAAAAATAATATATTAGGTATAAGATAATTTTTTTAAAAAAATGTTTGACAAAACAGTATAAAATTATGTATTTTATTGTATTAAGTTTTTAGGAGGAAAAAATTGTATGGCAATTGATTTAACACCAATTGATAATTTTCTTAAAGCGGGGACAGATATATTATTTGAACATATAGTTTTATATATATTTGTTGTTGTTGCCGTAGTATTTACTTTTTTAATACGTGGTTCTCAATTTAAATATATGTTCCATGCAGGCAGTTTATTGTTTTCTAAACACCATGGCGGCGGAACATCTGGTTTTGCAAGTTATGCAATAAGCACAGCAAGCCGAGTGGGAACAGGTAATATGGCTGGTATTATGGGAGCAGTATCTGCAGGTGGTCCTGGTGCATTATTTTGGATGTGGATTATGGCTTTATTTGGCAGTGCCTTAGCATTTGCCGAAGCTACTCTTGCACAGTATTACAAAGAGAAAAATTCATTAGGTCAATATGTGGGTGGTGCATCTTATTATATTAAAAGTAGATTAAAACTTCCTTTTCTTGCAGGTGTATTTGCAGTCATTATGATTATTACATATACAGCCTTTAACGGAGTTCAGGCAAACACAATATCAAAAGCCTTATCAGGTTCTTCTTACGGTATAAGCACAGGTTTAACAGGTGTAATATTAACTATAGCTGTAGCTTTTGTTTTATTAAACCCAGGTAGAACAGCTATTATTAAGGTATGTATGTATATTGTTCCTGTAATGGCTATACCATTTTTATTATTTGGTTTAATTGTTGTAATTATGAATATATCAGAAGTGCCTCATATGTTTTCTGTAATTGTATCACAGGCATTTTCTCCTGATGCGGTATTTGGTGGTGCAATAGGAACTACTATTGCAGTTGGTTTAAAACGTGGATTATTCTCTAACGAAGCGGGTATGGGTGGTGCACCACACGCAGCAGCAGCAGCAACAACTCCACACCCTGCACGTCAAGGTTTTATTCAAATGTTTTCAGTATTTACAGATACATTACTTATTTGTTCTGTATCAGGTTTTATACTTTTACTTTCTCCTGAAGCAATGGTTGAAGCATCTAAACCTGCAGCAGAAAGAACAATAGAAGGTATTGCACTTATGCAGTATGCTATGCAGACGCATTTTGGTGTTTTTGGGGAACATTTTATTACGCTTTGCGTTTTATTATTCTCTTTCAGCTCTATTTTAGGTAACTTTTTCTATATTCAAACAGGCGTAACCTCTATTAAAGATTCTCAATTTGGTTATTATGTAGTAGTTGTAATGACATTATTACTTGTATTAGGTGGTTCTATTGCTAAATTAGATACTATATGGAATTTAGGCGACTTTTTAATGGGATTTTTAGCACTTCTTAATATATCAGTGCTTATATTCTTATATAAACCAGTTATTGCCTTATTAAACCATTATATAAAACAGTGGAATCAGGAAAAAATCCCTGTTTATATTAAAGGTGATTTACCTGAGATAGAATCAGACGCTGTAACACAGTGGGATGGTTCTGATGCTGAATCAGTAAAACAGTAAATAAATAATACAGGGGGTTACATAAACCCCCTTTTTTTAGGTAGAAGTATGGATGAATTAAAAGAAAAAGCAGCACTTTTGCATAGTCAGGGTTATAATTGTGCACAATCAGTATGTGCTGTTTTTGCAGATAAGCTGCCCTTAGATGAAGATACCTTATTTAAATTAACTGAAGGTTTTGGGGCAGGCACTGGTAATTTGCAGGGCAGCTGCGGCGCACTTTCTGCTGCCGTTATGATTGCAGGGCTTTTTAACAGCGGTGGAAAAGACAGTGAGAAAAAAACAAAAGGACAGACATATAGATTAACTTCTATGATTAATAAGGAGTTTGAGAAAAAAGCAGGTGCTATATACTGTAAAGATATAAAAGGAGTTGGCACCGGTAAAGTTTTACGTAGCTGCGACGGCTGTATTGATGATGCTATAGACATAATAAGAGACCTTATTTTTAAAGACCAGCAGTAATGCTTTTTTATAAATACTTAATGGCACATAAATTGCTATAAAAGAAATATAAGTTTTATATTAAGCAATTAGGAAAATAAGTATTATTATGGAGGCATATAATGGATATTACTAAAATGAATATGGATGCTTTAGATGTGTTAGAATCTGATGAATTTGGCACACTTTTAGATGCAGTTGAGTTAATGGCAAAAGCACAGGGTAACTTAATGTCATTACAACGTTCTGTGGAAGAATTGAAAGATATGATGGATGAATCAGCTAGTGCTAAAGATGATTTATCAGTTATGGAAAACGCAGTTATTTATAATACTATTGATAATATACAGGATTTAGTTGATAATTTAGTGGAAGATTTTTCCATAGGTAAAATTTAATTATTTAATGTATTTATAATTTTTTTTGGGGTTTATCCCCATTTTTTTATATTTATTGATGTAAGTCATTTTTTTCTCCGTGTTATTATGTTATAAAGTATATTATAATCGTAATATATGGAGGAAATATATGGAAAATCAAATGTTTTGTTATCAGTGTCAAGAAACAGCAGGCAATAAAAGCTGCACAATAAGCGGTGTCTGCGGTAAAAATAATATAACATCTAATTTACAGGATTTACTTGTTTTTGTAACAAAATCACTTTCAGCAGTATTAAGACAGGCTAGAAAAGAAAATTTAACTGTTCCTAAAGAAGTAAACCATATAATCAGCGAAAATCTTTTTATTACAATCACTAATGCTAATTTTGATGATGAATCTATTAAAAATGCCATAGAAGATACATTAAAAATAAAATCAGAATATTTATCAAAATTAAAAGATACATCTTTATTAGATGCGGAAGTTAAAGCAAATTATAAACGGGAAGAATTTGATGAGGCTGCACTACATACTTCTTTTTTAACTATTGAAAATGAAGATATAAGAAGTTTGGAGGCTTTAATAACTTTTGGTTTAAAAGGCCTTGCTGCTTATTTAAAACATGCTAATACACTTTTAGCAGAAAATGAAAATATAGATATTTTTCTGCAATCAGCATTAGCAGATACTCTTGATAAATCAAAATCAGCAGATGATTTAGTAGCTTTAACATTAGAAACAGGTAAATACGGTGTGGAAGCTATGGCACTTTTAGATGGTGCTAATACATCAAATTACGGCAACCCTGAAATTACGCAGGTTAATTTAGGTGTTAGAAATAACCCGGGTATATTAGTATCCGGCCATGATTTAAAAGATTTGGAAATGCTTTTAAAACAAACAGAAGGCACAGGGGTGGATGTATATACTCACTCTGAAATGCTGCCAGCACACTCATACCCTGCATTTAAAAAATACAGCCATTTTGTAGGCAACTACGGTTCTGCATGGTGGAATCAAAAAGAAGAATTTGAATCATTTAACGGACCTGTTTTACTTACTACTAACTGCCTTGTGCCGCCAAAATCATCTTATAAAGATAGAATATACACTACTGGTGCAGTTGGTTTTGAAGGATGCACACATATTCCAGGAGAAATAGGCCAGGAAAAAGATTTCAGCCAGATTATAGAACATGCAAAAAAATGTGCAGCACCAAAAGAGCTTGAAACAGGCAGTATTATAGGCGGTTTTGCACATCATCAAGTGCTTTCATTAGCTGATAAAGTAGTGGAAGCAGTAAAAAGCGGTGCTGTAAAAAAATTTGTAGTTATGGCAGGCTGCGACGGAAGACAAAAAAGCCGTTCATACTATACAGAATTTGCACAAAAGCTTCCAAAAGATACTATAATCTTAACAGCAGGTTGTGCAAAATATAGGTATAATAAATTAGATTTAGGGGATATTGGTGGTATTCCTAGAGTGCTTGATGCAGGACAGTGTAACGACTCTTATTCATTAGCTGTTATTGCATTAAAATTAAAAGAAGTATTTGGACTTGAAGATATTAACGATCTTCCTATTATATACAACATTGCATGGTATGAACAAAAAGCAGCTATTGTATTATTAGCATTACTTCATTTAGGTGTAAAAAATATCCATTTAGGGCCTACTTTACCTGCCTTTTTATCTCCTAATGTGGCAAAAATATTAGTTGAAACTTTTGGAATAGCAGGTATAACATCAGTAAGCGAAGATATGAAATTATTTTTTGGTGATTCTGTATCAAATAAGGAATACGATAAAGAAATGATTGTATCAGATATTTTAAAAAGCAACCCAAAAGCAGAAGATATTTTTAAAGAAATGGGCATGATGTGTTTAGGCTGCCCTGCATCATTATCTGAAAGTTTAAAAGATGCCTGCGAGGTGCATAATCTTTCTGTTGATGATGTGCTTGCAAAATTAAACAATTAATATAATTGAGGTAATCATGAGTGCATTTTTAGGACCTATACATTTTATAATGTATGATAAAATTCAGCTGCAGAATCAGCTTTTAAATCAAATAATATTATATGCTGAATCCATAGGTATAAAAGACATATCTAAACAGCTGGACGAAAAATGTGGTGTTAATGAAACTGCACCGCTTGAAAGTGTAATAGATCAGTCTGCTATTCACAACTGGTTAAACAATCAGGTGGTTATATGTGAAAGAAGACTTGCATTAGCATTAAAACTTATTCTTGAAAAAGATAAATCAAGCCTTGAGAAAATAGGGGAAATATTTTATTCTCAAGGTGAAGAAAAAAGGCTTGAGTGTGCTGAAGTAATTGTAGTTGATGAACTTTTTAAAGTGTTAAATTTAACTCTTTTAGACGGTATGCCTTGTGATGCAGGAATAAATGTTCAAAATATGGATGGTTCTGAAGTTATGTGGGAAGTAAATTTAGATACTCACGAGCCATACTATAAAGAGATTTCAACAGATGTGGATAACTTTCTCTTTTTAAGAGATAAATGGCTGCAGGGATTTTTTGCAGATAATTCCAATATTGAATACACAAGGCTTGCAGGCAATATTTTTAAAATAATGGAAGTGTAATATGAGTAAAATAGTAGAAGTGCTTATGCACGAACATGAAGAAATAGTTAAGTTTGTGGAACAACTTCGTAATATGTGCCTTGAATTTGTAGTAAACGATAAAATAAATATTAGCGATTTCAGGCAGGCAGTAGAATTTATAAAAACGTATGCAGATGAAAGGCATCATCAGAAAGAAGAACAACTGCTTTTTAAATCCATGATGGATATTTTAGGAAAAAAAGCAGAAAATTTAATAAAATATGGTATGCTTATAGAACATGATTTAGCAAGATACCACGTAAAATCATTAGACCAGGCTTTAACAGATTATGAAACATCAAAAACTAATGATAACAAATTAAATATACTCTGCCATGCTTTAGCATACTGCGACCTGCTTAACCGCCATGTATATAAAGAAAATAATGTGGTTTATCCTTTTGGGGAAAGAAATCTTCCAAAAGAGGAGCTGGATAAGTTAGATATTGAAGTAGTGGAGTATGAAAAAAAATATTTATAAAATTATGTAAAATTATATTAGAGTTCTCAATTTTGAGAACTCTTTTTTTATGTATTTTTAGCTGTTATAAGGAATTTCTAATTGAAATATACTTAAATCATCATCTTTTGTAATAAAAAGTTTACCATTAATATGCTGTTCCACAAGCATTTTTGTAAAAAATAATCCAAGCCCGTCGCTACTAAATCTATTTTCACCAAGAGCATAATAAGGTTCAAAAAAATGGGTTATTTCATTATCTGTAAGCTGTATACCATTATGGCTTACCTGCATTATAACATTTTCTGCCTTAGTAAAAAGTTTAATTTTAATCATACCCTGATATTTATTATCAGGACACATTTTTTGGTATTCCTGTATTAAATGGTTGGCAGTAATAATTATTTTTGTAATAATTTGTTTAAGAGCAGCAGGTTCTGATTCCACAATTAAATCTATAGTGGAACGGTCCGCATATTTTAAATAATCAACTCCATTAATAAAACATAATACGTGGGACATATCTAAAATATCTTTAATAGAAATGAATGCTTCCCTTAATATTGCAGGAATATGTATAGTTTCAATAACATTATCATTTTCAGCATCTATAATACTTTGAAAGCTGTCAATTATATTAGACATAAAGTTAATGTGATGCATAGACTGATCAACACTTTCTTTTAAATAGTCAGAAGTTAATTCTTCATGGATATAAGCATCATATATATCCTGAACGGTTATGCCAAGAGCATTAAGAGGCTGACGCCAGTAGTGAGCAATTGATATTATCATATCACTCATGGAAATAAGCCGTTCTTGATTTTGAATATATTTTTCCTGTTCCATTCGTTTTTTTATTTCACTTTCCACAAGTTCTGTTAAGGAAACATTTTGTTCTTCTGTATGTCTTAACCTTGTAAAAACATTAACTTTTGCGAGTAATTCCTGCCCTATGAATGGTTTTATCATATAATCATCGGCACCTAAACCATAACCCTTTAATCGCTCATTAATATCACTTTTTGAAGAAAGTAAAATTATACGTATATATTTAAATTTATCATTATTTTTGATTTTACTAAGAACATCAAACCCGTCCATATCACCCATAATTATATCAAGCAATATAATATCAGGTTTAATACCAGGCAGAATTTCAAGAGCCATTTCGCCGCTGTCTGCTTCTACAGTATTAAAATCATAATCAGAATTTGCAAATACTGATTTTATAAGCATTCTAATAACAGGGTCATCATCTACAATTAATATAGTAGAAGATTTTTTCTCTTTTGTTTCCATGCTGTTATATACTCCTTTACATTCCATATCCATTATTACATAATTTTTGAATATTGAAAAGTTAAAATATAATAAATCATAATTTTTCCATACAAAAATGTAAAAAATATCATATTGTTTATTTATTCATTTACTTTTTTAGTAATACATTATAAATATATAGTATGGATAAAGGTTATGAAGATATAGGTTTTGCTAAAATTGACCATAATAGGAAAAAACGGTTAGGGTATCCAGAAGTTATATATGGTGTCGGCAAAACTTTTGAACAAACTGCATTAATATTTAAAAAAATTGTAGAAAGTGGAAATACAGCAGTATGCACCCGTGCATCAAAAGAAATGGCAGAATACGTTATTTCTCAAGTTAATGGTGCAGAATATATTAGTGAAGCGTCTATAATATTATACATTAATGAAAAGAAAGAATTAACAGGTAATGTATGTATCGCTACAGGCGGCACGTCAGATATTCCTGTAGCAGAAGAAGCAGCAGTAATACTAGAGACTTTTGGCAGCAAAGTAGTAAGGCTTTACGATGTAGGGGTGGCAGGTATCCACAGGCTTTTAGATAATGTGGATATTTTAAATCAAGCTAACTGTATTATAGCTGTTGCAGGTATGGAGGGTGCACTGCCTTCTGTTATTGCAGGGCTTGTATCTGTGCCTGTTATTGCAGTGCCTGCTTCTGTTGGGTATGGTGCTAATCTTGGAGGCATTGCAGCACTTTTAGGTATGCTTAATTCCTGTGCTGCAGGGGTTAGTGTTGTGAATATTGATAACGGTTTTGGTGCAGCACATCAGGCACATCTTATAAATCTACTTGCAGAGGGTAAAAAACAGTTATGATAGATTCATCCTGGATATTTACACAAATTGATAAATTTGCATCTATTGGCGGAAGTATAAGCGGTGTAAACAGGCCTGCGTTTTCTAAAAACGATATTGAAGCAAGAAGTTATTTAAAACAGCTTATTTCTTTAATAGGGCTTGAATATAGAGAAGATACTTTTGGGAATATATTTGCACTATATAGTTATGGGCAGGAAAACAGTATTATAGGCACAGGTTCTCATATAGATACTGTTCCAAATGCAGGAAAATATGACGGTGTATTAGGTGTGGTATCAAGTCTTGCAGTTATAAAAACTATGAAAGAGAAAAAAATCAAAACAGTTCATCCTGTTGAATTAATAGTTTTTCAGGCAGAAGAATCAAGCAGATTTGGACATTCTACTATGGGTTCAAAAATTATAGCAGGCAGATTAGAACATTTTGTGCAGTGGGAACAAAGCCTTGATAATGAAGGCATTACCCTTGTAAGAGCTATGAAAGAGGCAGGTTATAATTTTTATGATATTAATCAAAGTGTGGTAGAAAAAGACAGATATAAATACTTTTTAGAGCTGCATATTGATCAAAGTAAATCTTTAAAAAATGCAAATGTTCCTGTAGGTATTGTAGATAATATTGCTGCCCCTTTAAGAGTGAGGGTTACAATATTTGGGGAATCAGCCCATTCTGGTTCTACTGCTATGCGGGATAGAAAAGATGCACTTGTTATTGCAAGCGAACTTATTTTAGCTGTAAGAAATATATCTTTAGCATACGATGAACGGCAGGCTGTTGCAACAGTGGGTAAACTAAATATATATCCATCTGCTATAAATGTGGTGCCTGGCACTGCTGTTATGTATATAGATATTAGGGGTATTAACAGCAAAACTATAGAAGAATTATTTGGAATAATCAGGGCAGAATCTTCTAAAATTGCACTTAGGTATAAAGCATCAAGTGAAATAGAGCTTTTAAGTGCAGAAAGGCCATGCACATTAAATAATGTGGTAACTGATACTATAGAAAATACATGTGTAGAATTAAAAATACCTTATATCCATACTGCAAGCGGAGCAGGTCATGACACTATGAATATGGCAAATATTACAGAGTGCGGTATGATATTTGTCCGTAACAGTAGCGGTGTAAGCCACCATAAAGACGAAACTATTTTAAAAGAAGATATAGAGAAAGGGGCATTAGTGCTTTATAATACCCTTTTAAAATTATCTCAGCGGGTATAAATATGAAATATTACTATTTTCACGGATACGGCAGTTCGCCTGAAGCAGAAAAAGCACAGGCTATGAGACAGGTGCTGGGCGACAATAATGTTTTAGCACCTGATTTTAATGTTACACCGGATAAGATTTTTAAATTATTTGATGATATATGTTCTGAAATCGTTACTTCTAAAGAAGAAGTATGTATTGTAGGCAGCTCGTTAGGTGGGCTTTATGCTTTATATGTATCATCAAAAATTAATTGTAACACTATTTTATTAAACCCGGCATTATTACCTATGGTAATTGTTCCTAAAATTGAAGAAAATGTGCCTGTTAAACCTGTTATTTTAGCACAGCAGCTGGCAAGCTATTCTTATGAACACTATAGTAAAGATAATGTTAAAGTATGGGTAACAAATGACCCGCTTATAAGTCATAAAGATTTAACTAAGCCATTTTTCCATAAAGGGTTAAAAGAGTATATTGAATTTGATGAAAATACTGCATCAGGCCATGAATTTGCAGGGTTTAAAAATGTATTTGAAAAATATATTAACAGTCTTCCTTAGTATTATTTTCATTTTTCTTTCCTATAATTTAACATATGCTGCAAGCCGTATTTTACAGGGAGAGTTTTCTTCTCTTGAGGGCAGGCTTATACTTTTAGCTGATGTTAATAAAGAAAAAAGGCTTATAACTGTTGATTTAAGAACATGCACTCAGCAAAGCAGTATTAAGCTGGATAATAGTATTAAGCAGATGATAGTATCAGAATATTTACCAGGCTATATTGCAGCAGGCGGCAGCAGGCTGATGATTTATAATATTGCAGATGGTAAAGTAAAGCAGTCGTTTGATGATTTTATACGCCCTGTTAATATTATAAGTCAGTCAGATATGGGGGAATATATTGCTGCAAGCGACGGTGTTACTGTAGGTTTATATCAGTTTCAAAAAAATGGGCTTGTAAAATTATTTACGAAAGAGTTTTCAGGAAGTGTGGCATCTGTATTTCCTGATATTGAATCAAATACTTTATACGTATCAGAACGCAGCGGTAAAATTTCAGTCTGGTCATTTTCAGGTAAATTAGAAAAAAATATAAATATGGAATTATCTATTTCAGCTTTAACATACGATGAAAAAACAGGTTCATTTTTAGCATCCACAGGAAAAGGGTTATACTCTTTAAATAAAGATACTTTTGCACCTGAAAAAATTTTAAACGGTAAAATATTATCTGTTATGGTAGAAGAATATTCCAGCAGACTGCAGGTTATGACAAATCAAGGTTATACAGTTTATGATTATCCTGCTATGCGCGCAGTTATTAATTTAGAGGGCATAAATGGCAGTATTATTAAAAGTAATGCACCAAATGTGGCAGCTGTCAGCGGGTTAAATTATATAAGGTTATACGATCTTAAAAAAAATATCCATACAGCAACTATTGCAGTAGATAGTCTTGGTATGGTAAACTTTTTTCCACCTTCTATGGAGTATGGATCTAATATTTCATCATCATTTATAGCAGCAGCTGCTAATTCTAAAGAAGAAAAACAAGCTTATAATAAAGACAGAGTGTGTGCCCCTGTTGCTGCTATGGTAGCAGGTGTTTATATGCCTGATAATTTAGGTGTGGCAGATGTGAAAGTTAATGAAATTAATGACCCGTATGCAGTAAATATTCCTGATCCTGCTGCACCAAAGCAGGTTAATTCACCTGTATTTACTTTTAAAAGCGGTAACTTATCTGTGCCTGAAGTAAAAGATAATACTAAAGTATCAGAAGTGAAATTTAATGAACATAAATCAAATGTTACTATGCCTTTAGAAACATCAGACCCTAAGAGTCCGAAAGTAAAAGATATTGGAGAATTAGTATCATCACAGATTCCAAGCTGGGTAGCAAATAGAAAAAACCTGCCTAAAAATAATGCAGTAGCTTCTGCAGGCAGTGAAGATGCAGCAGTTATAAACGCAAGAAAAATTTTAAAAAATAACCTTGTAAAAGAATCGCTTACTTCTATTATTAAAGATGAATCACTTAAACCTATTGTAAATACAGAAGGCAGGCAGAGAGTATTATGGCAGTCTGCTGCAAAAGCAGTAAACAGTATGAAAATCTTAACGGTAGATACATGGAAATCTCCTGCCGGACAGTTTTATTTACATGTTATAGCAGATGATGCTGCACTGAAAGCAAAAACGAAAGAGTTATTAAAAGAAGAAATAAATAATTATTTAAATAATGGTTATGAAAAATATATGAACGAACAGCCTGTATCTATAGAATAAATATTATTTGTTATTTAAAATAAACTTAATAAATTTTTTAATTTCAGGAAGTTTTGCAGTCTGTGCTTTATCTATTAATACAAGGCTGAATTTATTTAAAACGTTTAATGTTCTATATTCTAATTTAAGGTATGCAAGTGCTTCCCCTGTTTTTTTCTCTAAATGGCATGGCACAGCAAGGCATGCGTATTTAGACATGGAAATAAGCTCACATGTGCCAACAAGTTTATATGTAAACATTTCAATACCTGCAGCCATATCACATAAAACAGTAGCAACCACAGCGGCTTTTTCACAATCATCTTTAAAAAGCTGTTTACAGTATTTTCTTACTTCTTTATGTTCATCTTCTTTATATAATCTTGGGCTTGTTTTACTAAAACATTCAAGGCTTATAGGTTCTATTAAGTAATATTTTTCTTTATCAGTATAAACTGCTACAATACGGGGCAGAGGGGAAGAATAATCTACACCACTAGTTAAAATTTTTAACCCCATAGAACGCATAGTATTTGAAATAGTTTTAATAAATACGGATTTAGAAAGAATTTCTTTTTCATTCATTTTCTTATACCCCTGATACCCTTATGTTTTTATTAAAACATTTTATGCAGTTTGTCAATCTCTCTGCATGCGTTTTCATAAATTTCCTTATCTTTTTTACTTAATAACTTAATAACAGGGCTGTTATCAAGAGATGAGCTGCTGCCTGCATTATTCTGCACACCTGCCTGATTATTTCCTGCATATCCACCTGTATTATTTGGAATATAAGAGCTTGATTGTAACGATCTTTCAATATCAGGTAAAACATCTTTCATAATATTATTAATAATATCATCAGCTACTTTTAAAGCCTGTTTTTCAGCATCAGGGTTATATGATACAGCACCAGGGTTTAATGGGGGAAGTGGTGATTTTGCAAAATACTCAGGCGGGTTACCGTTTCTATCTAATATAGTAGAATCAGCATGTATGGTTGCAGGCACTATACTTTGCGTACTTCCTGTATTACCACCACTGTTAATATTATTAGAATCATTATTATTTAAATTATATTTTTTCTTGCTTGATGGAACTCGCCGCATATTATCTATTAACTGATAAGGGTCATAAACGTGTTCTACAAACTGTTTATTAAGCATTCTTCTAACAGGTTTTTCTGCCGTTTCTTTCCCGGCATTCATTTCCGATTTTATTTGGTTTAATTGTTCTGGGTTTCTATGAATATTATTAGCTTTTTGTAAAAGCTGTTCCACACCTTTTTTCCCCTGTGCTATATTTTTCATTTTATTAATAAGCTCAGGGCTTACATTTTTATTAGATGCCACAGCTTTACCATATCTACCCGGATCCATAAAAAAGGCTTTTTTGCGTATTTCAGGGCTAATATTTGGGTTTTCTAAAGCTGCTGTTCTTGCTGATTCTTTTACTAAATCATTAGGTTCTGCCACCCAGTTTTTAGGAAAAAGTTTATTAATTTCTTCTACAGGCATATTTTTATGTTTATAAGCTGTATTTTTTACAACAGGACTAGAATCATTTGCAAGTTTTTGTATAATGTGCTGTGGTGTATTAGGGTTTAAGGCAATACCTTGTCTAACGCATTCATCAGGGTTATTAATATTATATATTAATTCATCCACAGTAATACAAGGGTTAGCCATATATTTTTTATTAAATTCGCAATCCCTGTTTTTACCTGCTGTTATTTTTCTCATAATATCAGGCGATATACCAGGGTTTTCCATCATTTCATCATGCAGTCCTGAAAAATTACTTAATTCTTCCATCATATTTTGTGGAATAGATGGGTTTTTAGCCAGGGATTCCAGCACTTTATTAGACGGGTCTTTTGATAATCGTTCTAATACATCAGGCGGCGTATTTGGGTTTTCTGCAACTGATGCACGAATAGCTTCATTATCAGATAAAGATTTATCACGAAGAATATTAGAAGGGATAGATTTATTTTTTAAAGCAGAAGTCTGAACAGGTGTATTTGCCAGCTCATTTATATATTTTTCTGCAAGCTGTGGGTTTTCTGAAATTATTCTTAATAGTTCGTCATCTTTTTCATAACCATTTTTAAGCCCTTCAAAATACCGCTGTGCAGCATTATTTAATATTTCCTGTTCTATTTTTTCTTCCTGGGGTGATTTATAGTCATTAATTTTTTCTTTAATTTCGGGGTATGCCGCAGCACCTGCACCTATAGCTGTGCCTAAAAGTGCAGCAGTAGCAAGTTTTTTTAATGATGAAGATGGTTTTTTAGGAAGTTCTAAATCAATTTTTTCTTCTTTTTTAGAAGCAGCCTGTTTTTTATCACTATAAGGTTTAGCAGCAGGTTTACTTTCTATATTTGAAAGCTGATTTAATGTATCTAACTTTTTCTTTTCAATATCTTCTGCTTTTGGTTTAATATCTTCCTGTTTTTCTTTATTTTTTTCTTTTACAATAGGATTTTCTACAGGATTTTTTTCAGTATTATTTTCCTGCTGTTTTGCCTTTTCCCTTTCTTCTTTTGCTTTTTCTTCCTGTTTTTGCTTTTCTAATTTATCATTATATTGTCCTACTATTTTTGCAGTATCATGTTTACTGATACCTGCAACCACATATCCTGGAAAAAGCTGATAAATAGACGGTGAAAGCCCTTTACTCACTAACAGTTTTTCAACCATATCAATATCTCTTGACGGCACAATTAAAGCAGAAGCAGGGTTAGAGTTTACGTTGTTATTATTAGTTAAAGTGGGAATAAGGTCATTTTCTATAATATTTTCCCATTCTTTATCCGCAGTTTTTCCTGCAGGTTTATCAACAGCCACAGCAACATAACCTGAATCGTGTATTGTATCATACATCTCAAATTTTTGAGTGTTTTTAGATACACCTTTTTCTGCCAGTTTTGTTTCTATGCCAAACCTGTTAAAACTGTCTGTTATATCATCAATAAATTTGCCGTTACTTTTAAAGAGCATAAATACTCCATGAAATACTGTTTTTATATGGGGCAGAAAGCCCCATTATTATTTATTTACCGCTAATCTCTTTATATATTCCTATATAAAGCTCTGCAGAAGTAGACCATGAATAATCTTTTTTCATAGCCTGTTTTATCATACTTTCCATATGTTTTGGTCTGTCAAAATATGTAGATACTGCCCAGCCCATAGTGTTATATAGTGCAAATGGGTCAATATCATAAAATTTAAAACCTGTGCCTGTTCCTGTATCTTCGTTATACTGTTCAATAGTGTCATCTAAACCACCAGTTGCACGAACAACAGGCAGTGTGCCGTATATCTGGCTGTATAACTGATTTAAACCACATGGTTCATATAAAGAAGGCATTAAAAAGAAATCACTGCCTGCTTCTATTAAGTGAGACCTTTCTTCGTCATAACCTATATAAGCACCGATTCTGCCGGGATATTTTGCAGGCAGCCCGCCAAAATACCACTGTGCATCTTCATCTCCCGAACCTAAAATAACCACCTGACATACCATAGTATTTATGGCACGTTCAACAGCACCTGCTAAAAGCCCAAGTCCTTTTTGTGCTACAAACCTGCCTATAAAAGCAAAAAGCGGTATATTTGGTGCATCATTTAAATCAAACATTTTTTGCAGTGCTTTTTTATTCGCTTTTTTACCTGCTTTATACGTTTTAATATTATACTGTTTTGGAATTAAAGTATCTATTTCAGGATTCCATACATTTGTATCAATACCGTTTAATATGCCGCATAAATCAGCAGAGCGGCTTATTAATAAATCATGAAGTCCGCTTGAACCAATAGGCCCCATAATCTCATTAGCATATGTAGGGCTTACAGTAGTTATTTTATCAGCAAAAGCAAGCCCGCCTTTTAAAATATTTAATCTGCCAAAAGATTCAAAAGCACCGGCATTAAAATCATTTAAATAAATTTTAGCATAATCTAATACAGAAGCATCAAAGTTACCTTGATAACCAATATTATGAATAGTAATAACAGAGCGGGTGCCCCAGAAAAAAGCATCTTCGCCGCATTTTAAGTAATAGGGGATAAAAGCAGTCTGCCAGTCGTTAGTGTGGATAACATCAGGCTGAAATTTTAAATCTTTTGCAAGCTGCATAGCAGCACGGCAGAAAAAAGAGTATCTGTATGGATTATCGGCATATTCGCCGCCGCTGTCATGGTAAATACCTGGTCTGTCAAAATATTTATTAAATTCTATAAAATAAACATGGTTGCCGTATGGTTTTGTAGTATGGTAAACACTATACCATTCTTCACAGTTACCCATATGGACACAAGCCATATCCATAACTTTTTCAAGTTTATATTTTTCTCTATCTACTTTAGAATATAAAGGCATAACAGATATAATATCAATACCTTTATCTTTCAAAGCAATAGGAAGTGCAGAAGATACATCTGCCAAACCACCTGTTTTTGCATATGGTGCTATTTCACTTGCCACAAATAACACTTTTATCTTACTTTTTTTTGAATTCATTTACCCCTCCATTGCTTATTTACTTTATCATACTATCATAATTAATTTTATTTTACAAGTAGGGGTTTAATAAAAAAAGGGGCATAATAATTACACCCCTGAAAAATTTTATATGCTTTTATTTTCCGTATATTTTTTTTATAACATCAGTATTTTTCCACATAAAAAAGCCTAATAAAATCGTTAAAAACTCACCTAATGGCACAGCAGTATAAAGCCCTGTATTATTAAAGAAATAAGGCAGTGTGTATATAAATATAACAGGCAGTATAAGCCCTCTTGATACACCTACTAATACAGAGTGAAGCGGTTTTTGAAAAGCTGTAAATGATGAACTGTATATTATATTTAACCCTATAAATAAAAAGGCATATTTTACATATACTGCAAATTCAAGAGTTAAATTAAAGGCTTTTGGGTTAGTATTAGAGTTAAGTAGTAATCCAACCATTTTTTCTGGTATAAAAGTGAAAAGTAAAAACATGGTAATACCTATTAAAAACACAGTTATACGAGATAATGATATAATTTTTTTAATTCTATCATATTTTGCAGCACCATAATTAATAGATAATAAAGGAACTAAAGAATCTCCTATTGCATAACACAGCATATTTGTAAGCCATAAAGCAATATTTATAACAGCTATAGCTTCCACACCGTGAGTGCCTATCTGGGTAACCATAATATTATTAAAAATATACACAACTACAGCAACAGAAGTTTCACTTAATAATTCTGATGAACCGTTATAAGCTGCAAAAAGTATTTCCCGCCATTTGCCTATTTTTTTTGTTAAATATAAGTTACCTTTTTTTAGTAAAAAATGAAAAAGCAGTATTATGGTAGAAGATACAAAAGAAAGCCCTGTGCCTAAAGCAGCACCTTCTATACCCATATCCATGTGAACTATAAATACATAGTCTAATACAAAGTTTACAACAGCTCCGGTTATTACAGCAATAGATGCTAAATACGGGTTGCCGTCTGTTCTTGTTATTACAGAAAGAGAGTATTCCACAGCCTGAAAAAAGAAAAATAAGGCTATCATTTCAAGGTAAGGAACGGCATACACCATAATCTCATCATTTGCTTTAAGCATCCTTGCAACCTGTTCACTAAAGCCGTAACATGTAACTGTAAAAAAAAGGGAAAATCCTGTAACAGCAATCATAACTTTTGTAAAAACAGCTGATGCTTTTTGGTATCTTGATTCCCCAAGGTATGTGCCTATTAATACAGCAGCACCTATGGTCAGCATAATAGCAATACCATAAATTACTGTAACAAGCGGTATAATTATATTTACAGCAGCTAAAGCTACACTGTTTACATACTTGCTTACAAAATATCCATCCACTAATGATACAGAACTCATAGCAACAAAGCCAACAACATTAGGGAAAGTAAATTTAAAAAAAGTTTTATTTATGTCGCCGTTTATAATTTCTAAATCTTCATGTTTTACCATTTTTTAACTCCTGTGTAGTAAATATTTTTTTGTTATTATAAATAATAAAAGGGCAGTTATAAATGTAGCTGCCTCACTTAAAGGCAGAGTAATATAAATACCATTAAGCCCTAAAAATTGTGGTAGATATATTATTAGTATTACAGGTAGAATTAAAGCCCTAAGAGAAGCAATAATGGCTGATTCTTTAGGCCTATGCATTGCTGTAAAAAATACAGAATAAACCATATTAGCACCACTAAAAAAGAATGCCCATTTTACAAAATTCATAAAATTAATTGCCATAGCAAAAGTGTTAGAAGATACATCTGTAATAAAAAGGTGAGTTATTTCTTTATTGTAAAATGTTAAAATAATAAAAATAATGATACCGTTTATACTTGTATAAATAAGTCCGATATTTAGAAGTTTTTTTATTCTCTTAAAATAGCCTGCACCGTAATTTGTAGATATTAACGGGTTCAAAGTATCTGCTGCACCATAATTTATCATATTGCATATCCACATCATATAGTTAATGGCAGAAAAAGCAGCCACCCCTTCTTCCTGTGCATATTTCATCATAATATAATTAAATAAAGCCATAGATATACCAACAGATATTTCATTTAAAAATTCAGAAAGCCCGTTATAGCTTGTTTTAATTATTTCAGCAAAGTTTTTATTCTGCAGACTTATTCGCAGAACGCCTTTTTTCCTACAAAAATGGAAAAGTAAAATAATAAACCCTGCACTATATGATATACCTGTTGCATAGGCCGCACCTTCTACACCATATCCATAAACACCTATAAAAATATAGTCTAAAATAATATTAATAAAAGCACCGGTTATTAAGGCAAAAGATGCAATAAATGGAGAACCATCCACCCTTGCAAAAACAGAAAGGGCATAACCTATAATAGAAAATATAATAAAGGGGATAAGACTTCTTATATAAAGCACAGATAAATCAATAGTTTTTTCACTTTTTGCCATAATGTATATAATATCGTAGGCAAAAATATATGTGATAACTGAAATAATAATAGATATAATTGTTATCACAAGCAGTGATTTTGTGTAAATATCACATGCTTTTGGAATATTTTTTTCGCCTATATATTTGCTTGAACTTACTGCACCCCCTATAATAATCATCATAGTTAAAGCCCATATAAAACTCAAAAGGGGGTTGGCAATATTTACAGCAGCAAGGCTTAATTCGCTAACGTAATTACCTATAAAAAAAGCATCCACCACACCGGCAGAGGATATAAGCACAAGGCTTAATATATTCGGAACTGCAAACTTAATAAAAAGAGGCAGCTCTTTTCTTGTTAAAATTTCAGATTCATTTGTTTTCATTTTTTTCTCTGCTAAATAAGCTTATGGAAGTATAAAGATATACAGCCAAAAGAATAAGGATATAATAATAAGATTAAAAAAGCCGTAAAAAATATGGCTTAGTTGAAAAGAGGTGGTTTTACAAAAAACCTGTCAAATGCAAGATTAAATGATAAGGTATAAATTTGATTAATATTCATTTTTCTAAATTCCAAGTTTTATTATATCTATTTTTTCATCATAAGTCAAACATATTTTTTTTATCATTTAATATTATTGTTAAATTAAATTTTATT
>RCNI01000791.1_pt1 | contig 18797 bp, 16 predicted proteins | sample 2041151 | NCBI WGS metagenome assembly RCNI01 (sample SAMN09708214, study PRJNA481090) | feces metagenome | isolation source: feces | place: Antarctica: Albino Rookery | reverse complement strand
GGCAAGGGCAAGAACCTGAACAAGGGTATCGTATGGGTGGCTCGCCGGGTACCCGACGGCTATGTGTCGGCACATGCCAATCAGGCACGTATTACGACTTTCCCGTTGAACGATCCCGAAAACTGCCTCTATGCAAAAGACGTGATTTCATTCGCCCGCAAGATGGGGTATTTCGAGGGTAAGGATGAGGAGTTCAGTTTCTCGGATGCTTATGCTCCCGCCGATTTCGCATTGCGTGGTTGCGAGGCTCGTGTATGGTCGTTCTTCCGCACGGTAGCCGACGGCATGGACCGGTACGAGGATTACGCCATGGGTCACAACCCCAAGAATAAGATGCCGTTGTGGGTCAAACCCCGCACGAAGGTATCGCCCAAGACCGTGTTCGACTGCATGCGCGACCACTACGAAGGTACCAAGATGGATATGACGACAGACCTCGGTGCAGGCGGTCACAACTGTCCCTACCGCTGGCGTCCGATGGACTTCGAGGTGGACGGCAAGAAATACGTGAACGAGCGTGCCACCGCAACCCAACAGACGGGTTTCTGGTTCGTTGCGCAGGCTCGCCCCTATGTGGAGAAGGATCAGGGCATTCTCTGGTTCGGTGTCGATGATGCCGCTACGTCGTGCCTGACACCGATCTACTGCTCGTCGAATGAAGTTCCCCAGTGCCTGAGCCTGAACAACGGTTCGATGCTGGAGTATTCGGATACGTCGATGTTCTGGTTGTTCAACCGCGTGACCAACTTCGCTTATATGCGTTACGACCTCATCTCGGCCGACATCCGCAAGGTGACCGACCTGTGGGAGAACTCGAACTTCGAGGAGGTGAAGAAGATCGACGCCGAGGCTGCCAAACTGACGGGGGCCGAGCGTAAGAATTTCCTCTCGAAATACAGCGTACGCAAGGCTCAGGATCTGTTCACGCGCTGGTCAAAACTCAACAACTACCTTCTGATGAAATACATCGACGGTAACGTGAAGAGCGAGAACGGAGACGTGTTGGATTATCTGGATAAGGATTCGAGCGTGGCACACTGGGTAAACAACGGTCACAACGTGAATGTTCCGGGCAAGATTCAGTTCCCCGGCTACAACGAGAAGTGGCAGAGAGCCGTAGCCGCCGACAATGGCGAGGTGCTCGAAGTGAAAACGTGGTAGTACATACGGCCGCAAGGCCTTACTAAAAATATAAATCGCTATGAAATACGACATCATCGTGGTAGGAAGCGGCCCCGGCGGATATGTATCCGCCATCCGTGCCGCACAACTGGGTAAGAAGGTTGCGCTTGTGGAGCGTGCCGAAACAGGCGGTGTGTGCCTCAATTGGGGTTGCATCCCGACCAAAGCCCTGCTCAAAAGTGCACAGATCTATGTGCATGCAAAACAGGCCGCACAATATGGTCTGAAAATCGAGGGGGAGATCACTCCCGATTTGGAGCAGATTGTGGCGCGTTCGCGCGGAGTGGCGGAGACCATGTCGAAAGGAGTGCAATTTTTGCTCAAGAAGAACAACATCGACCAGATTAGGGGTTTCGGCCGTCTGACCGCTCCGCATCACCTCGATGTGGAGGGTACGGACTATGAGGCCGATCATATTATTCTTGCCACGGGTGCTTCTTCGCGTGAGATGCCGTTTATGAAGATTGATGGCGAGCACGTCATCTCTTCGCGTCAGGCTCTGACGCTGACCCGCATGCCGCAGTCGATCATCGTGGTCGGTTCGGGTGCGATCGGCAGCGAATTTGCATGGTTCTATGCCGCTTTGGGTGTCAAGGTGACGGTGGTGGAGTATCTGCCTCATCTGATGCCGCTGGAGGACGAAGAGGTGTCGAAAACCGTCGAGCGCAGTTTCCGCAAGATGCGTGTCGGCGTGATGACCTCGACGACGGTCAAGGCCGTGTGTGTTAATGCCGAAGGTATGTGCGAGGTCGATATCGAGAGCAAGAAAGGTGCGGAGACACTTACTTCGGAAGTCGTGTTGTCGGCAGTCGGCATCAAGTCGAACATCGAGAATATCGGTCTTGAGGAACTGGGCGTACAGGTCGAGCGCGGAAAGGTCGTGGTGGATCAATTCTACCGCACGAATGTCGAGGGCGTTTATGCCATCGGCGACATCGTTCCGGGCCCGGCATTGGCTCATGTGGCTTCGGCCGAGGGCATCTGCTGTGTGGAGGCCATCGCGGGTCTGAATCCCAAACCGGTGGACTACTCGACGATCCCCGCGTGCGTATTCACTTCACCGGAGGTTGCTTCGGTGGGTGCTACGGAGCAGAAATTGCAGGCCGACGGCATCGCCTATAAGGTCGGACGCTTCCCGTTCACCGCATCAGGCAAGGCAACGGCGGCAGGCGATCGCGACGGATTCATCAAGGTGCTCTTCTCGGAGGAGGACGGCAAATTGCTGGGAGCCCACATGATCGGTGCGGGCGTTACCGAGATGTTGGCCGAATTGACTCTCGCCAAGAAGATGGGTGCCACGGCGCATGACATCGCCCGTACGATCCATGCTCATCCCACGATGAATGAAGGCGTGATGGAGGCTTCGGAAGCCGCTCTCGGAGCCGCAATCCATCTCTAAGCGATTGAGAAATTTTTAAAGAGCTGCATCCTTTGTCTGGATGCGGCTCTTATTTTGCTCTATATTAAGGAAGAATAGGGTATAACCTGAAGAACTCCTCGAACAAAAAATCCACGGCCTTTACGGTCGTGGATTTTTGTACGTGAACAACACCTTTTAGATGAGGTTGTTGCGCTCGATATCCTTGAAGTAACGATAGGTGCTGACTTTCAGTTCTTCGGCGGCGGGATCATCACAAACGAGGATTCCGTTGGGATGAACCTGAAGTGCGGTGATCGTCCACTGGTGGTTGTACGAACCTTCGACACCTTCGTGTACGGCGCGGGCTTTCTTGTGACCCGTGGCAAGGATCATCACCTTTTTCGATGAAAGAACCGTGCCTACACCGACTGTCAGAGCCGTCTTCGGAACCAGCGTGGTATCGCCTCCGAAGAAACGGGCATTGACTTGGATGGTATCGGTCGTCAGAGTTTTCATACGGGTGCGCGAGTTGAGCGAAGAGAACGGTTCGTTGAATGCGATGTGACCGTCCTCGCCGACACCGCCCATGAACAGGTCGATGCCGCCTGTTTCGAGAATGGCTGCCTCGTAATCGGCGCACTCCTTGACAATATCCCCGGCATTGCCGTTCAAGATGTGTACGTTTTCGGGCTTGATGTCGATGTGTTGGAAGAAGTTGTTCCACATGAACGAGTGGTAACTCTCAGGGTGCTCCTCTGGAAGACCGACGTATTCGTCCATATTGAACGTGATGACATTCTGGAACGAAATCTCACCTGCCTTGTGACGGCGGATCAGTTCCTTATAGGTCTCCAGCGGGGTGGAACCGGTCGGCAGACCCAATACAAACGGCGATTTGGTGATTGCAGCCTTGGCCTTGATCTGCTGAATGATGTAGTTGGCAGCCCATTGTGCCACCTGCTTTGATGTATCTTCGATAATGAGTCGCATAATAAATCTCTTTTTATGGGTTTAACACTTCGGTTAGAACATTCTTACAAATACTTCGATTGCCTGATATTCGGCCATACCCAACTGGTCGTACAGACGAGCCGTGTTCTGGGTACGTTCCTCGGCACGCTGCCAAAATTCGCGCGGGTCGCTTCCGGGGAAGGGCATGATGTCCTTCTGCGAGAGGTGACGGTAGATGGCGTGTCGTTTCATGATCAACTCGTCGGGCGACAGGGGTACAGCCATATCGACCATGCCGAGATCCCACTCCATCCATGCGCCGCGGTACAGCCACAGGTGGCATTCCTTGAGCCACTCATCGTCCTTGACAACCTCCAGAGCACCCAAAACGGCCTCCATGGCGGTGCGGTGTGTTCCGTGAGGATCGGCCAAGTCGCCGGCAGCATAGATCTGATGCGGTTTTACCTCGCGCAGCAACTCTACGATGATGTTGATGTCTTTTTCGGTAAGCTGACCTTTCTTGATGCCGCCCGTCTCGTAGAACGGCAGGTTCAGGAAGTGAGCGTTGGTGTCGGGATTCAGGCCGAACGAACGTACGGCGGCACGTGCCTCGGCACGACGGATCGAACCTTTCAAATCGAGCAGGGCGCGGGGTTCGGGCTGACCTTTCTTCTTCGAAGCGATGATCTTTTCGACTTCATGGAAGCGGTTGCCGAAACCGAGTTCGCGTGCGGTGTCGATATTCTGAAGGACGACATCATCGTGAACGGCCACGTTACCCGAAGTCTCGTAAGCGACGTGTACATCGTGACCCTGTTGTACCAGACGGATGAATGTACCGCCCATCGAGATCACATCGTCGTCGGGATGCGGCGAGAAGATCAGCACTCGTTTTTGTGCGGGAGTCGAGGGGACAGGACGCGTCGAATCGTCGGCGTTGGGTTTGCCTCCCGGCCATCCGGTGATGGTGTGCTGCAAGTCGTTGAATACCTTGATGTTGATCTGGTCGTAGGAGGTGCCTTGTTCGAGTAGTTCGCCCAGCGAATTTTCGATGTAATCCTTATAGGTCAGTTTCAGAATGGGCTTCTTAACCACGCCGCAGAGCCATACGACAGCCTTGCGGATGAATTTCGGAGTCCACCGGCAGGGACCGACCAGCCACGGGGTCTGCTCGCGGGTGAGCAACTGGGCGGCATTCTCGTCAATTACGACCTCGATGTTTGCGTGTCCCTGAAGGTACGATGCGGGGATCATCTTATTGACCTCTCCCTCTACGACCTTCTGGATGACATTGGCTTTGTTTTCGCCCCATGCCATCAGCACGATTTTGTCGGCCTGCATGATGTTGCCGATACCCATCGTGATGGCCATTTTCGGAGTGTTCTCCAAACCGAAGAATGCGTCGGCCTGTACCTTGCGGGTGTTGTGGGTCAACTGAACGAGACGGGTTCTCGATTTGGGATACGATCCCGGTTCGTTGAAACCGATCTGACCGTCCTCACCCACGCCGATGATCATCAGGTCGATCTTACGCGTGGCGTTGTTGTACGATGTGCAGTAGTCGGTGATCTTGTCGGCGGGGATTGTACCGTCCAACAAGTGAACATTTTCGGGCAGGATGTCAATGTGGTTGATGAACTCCTCGTGGATGCGGAAGTTGCGGCTTTGCTGTTCGCTGGCCTTGATGGGGTAGAACTCGTCAAGCGAATATACGGCTACGTTTTTAAAAGAGACTTCTCCCGCCTTGTGACGGCGTACCAGTTCCAAGTAGAGTCCGATGGGGGTGTTACCCGTCGTGAGACCCAGAATGAAAGGCTGGTTTTCGTCATATACGGCATTCGACAGGTGATTTTCGTTGTGGATCTTGATTGCCTTGACAATCATGTCGGCCACATAATTCACGCCATTATATTCACTTGGGAATACGCTGGTCATAATTTTTTCATAGCGGTGGGTAATGTCTCTGGGCACGGCATTCGTGATCAGACCGCCATCTTTGGGTAATGAATACTTGTTATTCATGACGTTATGCTGTTTTGATTGATTTATTGTGTATTGTGTTTCTATTCAAATTGTACCTCGTGGAAAAATTCGGGACGGTGAAAATCGGGTTTCGACCATGTGATGGGTTGCCACGAAAGAAAATGGGGGTGGGAGAGTTTGTCGCCGCACTTATAAAGATTCATGCGGGCGCGAACTCCGTCCCACGATTTCAGATTGTGCCGGAACAGAGCCGTTGCGGGAATCTCCAGACGCAGCGTCCAGTGATTGTCGCCGACGCGTTCCTCGAAATTGACCTTTTCGAGCGACGGAATACGGCGGATCGTGTCGAGCAACTCCTGAGGGGCATGCTCGATGCCGACTTCGCGTTCGATGCGGTAGGCCAGAAGCAACTTGCCGATGCAGGTGGCTTCAAAATTATAGTACCCTTTGTCATCCAGTGCGATGAAGGTCTCGACGCACGAATCTGTCCAGACTTCGCCGTTGTCTTTCTCGACACGGGCCATGGTGTATTGTTCGCTGACTTCGAACCATACGATGAGTCGTTCGCCCGTATGCGCCAATTTGAAGCGAACTTCGGGCTTGTAGGGGAAGTCCTTTTCCCAATTGCAACATCTGATCGGCAGGGCTTCGATCGGGCGGAGTTCCTCGTCGATACGTGCGGGGTCTATTTTGCGGATGATCATAGTTTTAGCGGTATTTTTCAAAAATCTGATGTACCAGAGTGTCCATTTGTCCGTATTGCTCCTCCATACTCTCTAACAGGCGGTATTGGGCATGGGTACGGACGAGGTTGTGTCCGGGGTATTTGATCTTGTAGTAACGATCGCCGTCGATGTAGTCCATCAGGAAACGGAGTACCTGTTCGAAGGTGATGTAACGAGCCGAAAGTGCGAGGTTGTCGATTTCGGCGGGGCACAACTGACGGGCGCGCTGCGAAAGATAGCCTTCGGTGTAGGCGCGGAACATGCCGAGCGACAAACCGATACGCTCCAAATCGGGATCGTCTTCCGCACCCGTATTGGCGTAGGAGCGGATGGCATCGCCGAAGTCGTTGAGCGAGGTGGAGTTCATCACCGTATCGAGGTCGATGGTGCACAACACGTCGTTGGTGTCACTATCGAACAATATATTGCTGATTTTCGTGTCGTTATGTGTAACACGCAGGGGAAGTGTCCCCGTTTCGACCAATTCCCAGAAGTGGAGCATCTCGTCGCGACGGGCATTGATCCAACCGATCTCTGTGGCGAGCGAGGCGCAACGACCTGCGCGATCCGCTGCAATCGCCTCGTCCCATTGCATGAGACGGTGGCGCATGTTGTGAAATCCTTTGATCGTCTCGGACAACGGCCGGCGGAAATCGTCCAGTTCGGACTGGAATTTGCCGATTCCCTTACCGCCCTTACGAGCCAAGTCTTCGGAGTCGGCTTGCGAATAGGTGACTGTGCGGGGAATAAACAGGGTTACAACCCAATATTCTCCCTCCTCGTCCTTGTGGTAAAGTTCTCCGTCGCGGGTCGGGATCAGGGTCAGCACCTCGCGCATGGGATCACCACCCCGTTCGATGACTTTGCGGCGGATATGATCCGTCACCAGCCGGATATTTTCCATCATGCGGGGAACGTCGGGGAAAATGTTGCGGTTTTTGCGTTGGAGGATGTAATCCGTATCGGCATCGGCAGTGTGAAGGATGTATGTGTCGTTGATGAAGCCTTCACCCGGAGATTCTACTGCGGTCGCAGGGGATGCGAGCAGGAATTTGGATGCGATTTTAAGCAGTTGTGCAGTTCTTGTTTCCATGGCTCGTGCGGATGTTAATGCTTTATTTTAATACGCCAAAATTACGAAAAAAGTATATGACGGCAAAATAAAATTAAATTTTTTTATTTTCTTTTTGTCTTCGAAGTTGCTGCTTGTGACAAAAGTCGGATGTCTGGGGCGAAAATCGGCTTCCGATGATGCTTTTTCCGATCGGAAAAATGAAAAATGAGTCTTAAAATTGTTTTGTATTGTTTGTTTTTATATTTTTGAGGTGTGAAATAAGTGTGTGCTATATGACTATTGTTCAACTCGAATATCTGTTGGCGGTGGCCAACTGCGGCAGTTTCTCGCAAGCGGCCGATCAATGTTTTGTGACTCAGCCCTCGCTGAGCATGCAGGTGAAATCGCTGGAGGAGGAACTCGGCGTGGTGCTTTTGGACCGATCCAAGAAGCCTGTCATTCCGACCGAAGCGGGAGAAGTGGTTCTTGCGCAGGCGCGCGAGACGCTCAGTGCCTATAATTATATAAAGGAGGCAGTCTCGGAACTTAAGGGGGAGACTTCGGGGCGTTTGCGTCTGGGGGTGATTCCGACCATTGCACCCTATCTTCTGCACAAGTTTATCCCCGCATTCGTGCATGCCTACCCCAAGGTTGAACTTGAAATCCGCGAAATGATCACTTCGGACATCATCGAGGCGTTGAAGCGCGACCGTATTGATGCGGCTCTGGTGGCGGGCGGAACCTGCGGTGAGGGGATCATCGAACATGAGTTGTTCAACGATCGTTTCTATGCGTATGTGTCGCCCGAAAATCCGCTTTACGAACGGCACAACATCCGCATTGAAGATATTGATCTGAAGGATCTTGTGATCTTGAGTCCGGGTAACTGCATGCGTGATCAGATCGTAGAGTTGTGTCAGGCACGTCGCTCGATCCCTTCGCGTTTTACTTTCGAATCGGGATCGCTTGATACGCTGATGCGCATGGTGGATTGTACCAAGTGTCTTACGATCATCCCCGAAATGGCGATCGAATACATCCCCAAAGACCATCGCGACCGCTTGAAGCAACTTGCCAAGGGCGCAACATCGCGTAAGATAGCGGTTGCCGTGCGCCGTACATACGTCAAAAGATCAATCGTTAATGCACTGACAAAGACGATTTTGGAGTATAAACCGATCTTGTTTGACCTGTAAGCACGACTTCCGAAATCGAAAATACTTGGACGGGCTGTTTTAAATTTTGATTCTTATTTGTACCTTTGCAAGGTTATATATTTTATGTATTTGAAACTTTATGGAAAAATTGATAGAAACTATCGTAGGCGCAATCGAGGATAAAAAAGGTAAGAATATCGTATCGTTGGATCTGACGGGATTCGACGGAGCGATCTGTTCGCACTTTGTGGTTTGCAATGCCGACTCCCCTTCGCAGGTGGCGGCCATCGCAAGCGGCATCGAAGAGCGTGTGCTGGAAAATCTGGGGGAAAAGGTATGGCGTATCGAGGGGCAGCAGAACGCATTCTGGATTGCCATGGACTATGTGGATGTGGTGGTACACATCTTTCAGACCGAACTCCGCGAGTATTACAAACTTGAGGAGTTGTGGGCCGATGCTCCCATCAAACATTATGAATACGAGGAGTAAAATATGACGAAGAAAAATAATCGAATGAATATGCCGCGGCCGTCGATGCTGTGGATTTACGGGATTGTCGCCGTTTTCATCATCGGATGGTATCTGATCGAGGGAGACGGCACCGAGCCTGTGGAGAGTGACTGGAAGACTGTCTCGGAGATGGTTCGAAAGGGGGAGGTTGAGCAGATCGAGATCGTAAACCGCCAGAAAGCCAAAATTTCGCTGAAGAAGGAGGCTGTGGCCGTTTACCGTGCCAATGACGACAACCTCAAATTGAAGCGGATGCCCGAACGCGGCGTACAACTTGTTTATACGATTCCTTCGGTGGATGCGTTTCGTGAGGATCTGAAAACTGTCGAGGAGGCTTCGGGCTACACCGTGCCGGTGGTTTACTCGATGCAGGAAAACGACTGGATGTCGATTTTGGTCGGTATCCTGCCGTGGATTCTGATTATCGGCGTGTGGTTTCTGATCTTCCGCTCCATGTCGCGTGGCGGCGGAAGTGGCGGTGGAGGCATCATGAATGTCGGCAAGGCGCGTGCGCAGGTATTCGACAAGGACAACGACAAACGGATTACGTTCAAGGATGTGGCCGGATTGGAGGAGGCCAAGGTCGAGATTATGGAGATTGTGGACTTTCTGAAGAAAGCCGACAAATACCGCGAACTGGGTGCAAAGATTCCCAAAGGCGCATTGCTCGTAGGCCCTCCGGGAACGGGCAAGACGTTGTTGGCCAAGGCTGTTGCCGGTGAGGCAAATGTGCCGTTCCTGTCGATTTCGGGTTCGGATTTTGTCGAGATGTTCGTCGGTGTGGGTGCTTCGCGTGTGAGAAGTCTTTTCGAACAGGCCAAGCAGAAAGCCCCCTGCATCGTATTTATCGACGAGATCGACGCCATCGGTCGTGCCCGCGGTAAGAATGCCGGTTTTTCGGGTAACGATGAGCGCGAGAATACGTTGAACCAGTTGCTGACCGAGATGGACGGTTTCCAGACCAACACGGGAGTTATCGTGCTGGCTGCAACCAACCGTGCCGATATTTTGGATAAGGCACTGATGCGTGCAGGCCGTTTCGATCGTCAGATCGAGGTGGGATTGCCCGACGTGAAGGAGCGTGAGGAGATTTTCAATGTGCATCTGCGCAACCTGAAACTCGATCCCGATTTGGACCGTTCGTTTCTGGCTCGCCAGACTCCGGGATTTTCGGGTGCCGATATTGCCAATGTATGTAACGAAGCCGCGCTGATTGCAGCCCGTCACAATAAGAAATTTGTCTCGAAGGAAGATTTCCTTTCGGCCGTGGATCGTATCATCGGCGGTCTGGAGCGCAAGAACAAGATCATCACCGATGAGGAGAAGCGCACGATCGCTTACCACGAGGCCGGACACGCCACGGTAAGTTGGCTTTTGGAACACGCATCGCCGCTGATCAAGGTGACGATCATCCCCAGAGGAAAGGCTTTAGGTGCCGCATGGTATCTGCCTGAGGAACGGCAGATTACGACGCAGGAACAACTGATGCACGAGATGGCGGCTACTTTGGGCGGCCGTGTGTCGGAACAACTGACTTTCGGCCGTATTTCAACGGGAGCACTGAACGATTTGGAGCGTGTCACGAAGTTGGCTTATGCTATGGTCGCTTACTACGGTATGAGTTCCGAAGTGGGTACTCTGAGTTACTTCGATTCGACGGGTCAGAGCGATATGGGCTTCACGAAACCCTATTCGGAGAAGACCGCACAGCAGATCGACATCGAGGCCCGCAAGGTGATCGACAAGGCTTATGCTATGGCCGAGGAGGTGCTCAAGACGCACGCCGACGGTTTGAAGCAGTTGGCCGAGTTGTTGCTTTCGCGCGAAGTGGTCTTCACGGAGGATGTCGAGCGAATTTTCGGCAAGCGTAAGAAGGACATCGAGCGCGAGGAGGAAGAGGCTGCCGAGAAGTTGGACAAAGCCGAATCGGCCAAGGCCGAAGAGGTGAAGGAAAACCCCGAAAAGGCTGCGGAAGAGTCGAAGGAAGAGGCTCCGAAGGACGAATAAGCGAAACAAACGGATTTTGTCGCTTCCCGATCGGGAAGCGACAAATATCCACAAATAGAAACAAAGCACTTGAAACAATGAGTGAAAAAATGAAAAATCTCGCTGTGCGCACCGCCAGCGGTATTGTGCTGAGCATTGTCATGTTGGGCGCAATCTGGTGGTCACATTGGAGTTTTGGTCTGTTCTTTGCATTGCTCATGATGGGCGGAATGCTTGAATTTTACAATTTGGCGGGAAAACGGGGTGTCGCACCCCAGCAACTGATCGGTCTCGTTGCGGGACTGATGTTGTTTGTTCTGAATTTTGTGATGATTACCACGGAGGTAGATGTGCTTCACGCAGGATTCGTACGCAGTCTTTACGGCTACGGAATGGCTTTTGCCTTGCTGCTCCTGCCGCTGATGTTCTTCTGTGAATTGTGGCGCAAGAAGGAGAATCCCGCCGCCAATATCGGAGTGACGCTCATGGCGATTTTCTATGTGGCATTGCCGTTCTCGTTGATGTGCTATTTCCCGATCATCGCCACAGGGACTTGGAATCCGTTTGTGATGTTTGGTTATATATTTATTGTATGGGGCAACGATGTTTTTGCTTACCTTGTGGGTATGACGATCGGTCGTCACCGTATGTTTGAGCGTATTTCTCCCAAGAAATCGTGGGAAGGATTCTTCGGCGGTGTGGTCGGTGCCGTGATTATGGGCGTTGTGGTGGCTCATCTGCTCGGTGCGAATTTGTGCGCGTGGGGCGTGATGGCACTCATCATCTCCATTACGAGCGTGTTGGGTGATTTGGTCGAGTCGATGTTCAAACGTGCTGCCGACGTGAAGGATTCGGGTGCACTGATCCCCGGACACGGCGGAGTGCTGGATCGTTTCGATGCCATGCTGCTCTCCGCTCCGTTCGTCTTTGTATATATGATTATGGTTATGTAACTGCTAACTTAAAAGTGTTATGAAAATCAATAAGGAAGGTTATAAGATTATTCTCGTTTCAGGTGTCGTATGTTCTCTCATCTGGTGGTTGATATATCATCTTTTGGTTGAGCAGGCTTCGGTTTCTTTGCTGTGGGTCAGCACAGTACTGCTGTTGTTGTTCTGGTTTTTCATCGTGGCTTTCTTCCGTGAACCGCGCCGTGTGGTAATTCATGACTCGGATCTGGTCTTCTCCCCCTGCGACGGTCGTGTCGTGGTGACGGAGGTTGTTATGGAGAACGAATACCTCAAGAAAGAGATGTTGCAAATCTCGATTTTTATGTCGATCACCAATGTCCACATGAATTGGGTTCCCGTTGGCGGTCTGGTTGAGTATTTCAAGTATCATCCGGGGCGTTTCCTCGTGGCTTGGCATCCGAAATCTTCGACCGAGAACGAGCGTACGACGACAGTTGTATGTATGCCGTCGGGAGAGAAGGTTTTGTTCCGTCAGATTGCAGGTCTGATTGCACGCCGTATCGTTTCCTATATGAAGGTGGGCAGTCCCGTTGATCAGAACAGCGTGTGCGGTTTCATTAAATTCGGTTCGCGTGTCGATGTACTGATCCCGAAAGAAAGCGAATTGCTTGTAGAACTGGGTGACGGTGTGGTCGGATCGCAAACTCCGATTGCCCGTCTGCCTAAAAAATAGAAAACATGAGGGTGTTCCCCGGTACATACGTCCGTTTTGTCGTGGGGGCGGTTGTTGCGACAGTCGTCCTTTCGATATTATGGTTCTTTTCCGACATCGTCGCATACATTCTCGTATCGGCGGTGTTGGCCGTTATGGGACGCCCGTTGGTACGCCGTATTGTGGCGTTTGAAATTCGGGGACGACACGTGCCGCGCTCGGTGGCGGCACTCCTGACTCTGATGTTGATCTGGGTGATCGGATCAATTTTTTGTGCGTTGTTTGTTCCGCTGGTATTCAATAAGATACATGAGTTAATTAACCTTGACTTTAAGGCGGTGATTGCAGGAATACAAGGCCCTGTGATGCAGATACAGGAGTATTTGTGCGATCTGTTCGCATTGTCGGACAAGGATATTTCGCTGACTGATTCGCTGGCCAATACGATGCGCGATGTGGTCGATATGGATTCGCTCAATCGGATGGTATCGTCCATCGTACGTGTGGTTTTCTCGTCAGTCATCTCGATTCTTTCGATTTCGTTTATCACTTTCTTTTTCCTGCGCGACGAAGGGCTGTTTTATTCGATGGTCACCTCGATGGTGCCTTCGCGTTATCAAAACAACGTGACGCATGCGCTGGACTCGGTGACGTTGCTTCTGTCGCGTTATTTTTCGGGACTGTTCTCCGAATCGTTTATGCTGATGGTGGCTGTGGCATTGTCGATGATGGCTTTCGGCATGAAACCCGGGAACGCATGTTTCATCGGACTGATTATGGCCGTGATGAATGTAGTGCCTTATGCGGGGCCTTTTGTGGGAGGTGTCATCTCGGTATTTGTGGGTATTGTCAATCCGATTGGTGATATGGGCGCGGAAAATACGGCACTCGTGATCATCTCGGTGTTGCTGGTACTGAAGGGGTTGGATGATTTTGTGATACAACCCACGTTGTTCTCCGAACGGGTCAAAGCACATCCGTTGGAGATCTTTTTGGTGATCCTTATGGCGGCCTCGCTGGCCGGAATTTGGGGTATGTTGCTTGCGATTCCGTCCTATACCGTCATCCGCGTCTTTGCCAAGGAGTTTTTTTCGCAATTCAGCCTTGTGCGTAAACTGACCGATAAAATCTGATGAAATCAATCGTTGTAAGGGGAGTGGTGGTCGAAGGACGTCGTTTGGGACGAGAATTGGGATTTCCGACCGCCAATATCCGTGTGGAGGAGAGTTTTGAGGCCGAAGACGGAGTATATCGTTCCGAGGTGCGGATTGCGGGGGAAAGTTACCTCGCGATGTCGAATTTGGGGCATAATCCGTCGGTCGGAGGGTGCGCACGTCGTTTGGAAACCCATCTTTTCAATTACGAAGGTTCGTTGTATGGCGAACAAATAGAGATCGTGCTTCTGGAAAAGATCCGCGACGAGATTCATTTTGATTCGATTGCCGCATTGCGCGAACAGATCGCACGCGACAAAGCCCGTATTTTGGGCATATAATTTCTGCCGTTTTTAATTTATACTGATTTATGGGACGAGGTTTGCTTACCGTCTTGCTTTTGATTTTGTCCAATATCTTCATGACATTGGCATGGTATGGTCACATCGCTTTCAAATCGAAGTTGGAACGCTTCGGGATGATGGCCATTATTTTCTTCAGTTGGGGCATTGCCCTGTTTGAATACTTTTGTCAGGTGCCGGCAAACAGAATCGGCAGTTCGCAGTTGGGAGGTCCGTTCTCGATCTGGGAACTTAAAGTGATTCAGGAAGTTGTTTCGTTGTCGGTATTCACGATTTTCGCGTTGGTGTTCATGAAATCGGACTCTCTGCGTTGGAATCATATTGCAGGATTCATGTGTCTGATCCTCGCCGTGTGGTTTATCTTTAAGAAGTAGGTTATTCGACCGTAAACAGATATTTGCACCCGGTACTCTCCGTGGCATTGAAGGCGAATCCTTCCCACGAGAAATTTTTCAGAGCATCGGTTGTTTCGATGCGGTTGCGGAGAATGTAACGTACCATTTCGCCACGGCACATCTTGGCGTAGATGGTGACCATCACGAGATGCCCGTTTTTCCATTGGCGAAATTCGGGCGTGATGACCTGCACTTCGCGCTCGACACGTTTCCAATCGAAAAGATTCTTCATCTCACTGCTCGCCAAATTGACCAGAATGCCTCCTGCGGATTTGATTTCGCGGATAAATTCGTCGGTGAGTACCTCTCGCCAAAATTCAAACATCGTCCGCTCGTCGTGTTCTGCGAGGCGGACGTTTCCTTCCATGCGATAGTTCCGGATGCCGTCCAACGGGCGCAAAAGACCGTAGAGGAATGAGGTGATGCGCAGATGCTCTTGTGCGTAGGCGAAATCCTCCTGCGCGAAGGTTTCGGGCGCAATATGCTGAAATACGACACCCGTATAAGCCGTCAGTGCGGGAATTACGGGGCGCGATTGGAGCGCGAAATCGGCGTAGCGCAGGTGATTCTCCCGTGCAATCGGCAGGCTTACATGCAGCAGGCGTGCGAGTTCGTCGGGCGTAAAGCGAGCCATTTCTGTGGCGTGAAGCGTGGCAAGATCCTGATGACGGGGCACGGTGAGCGCGGGGTGTTGGATGGCGCAGTCGGGTGTCATGGTTTTGGCGCAGGAGATAAACGTGAGCATGTATTTCTGTTTTTATCGGTTCTTGACAAAGATAATACTTTTGAGCCGGGGGACGAAATGCGATGCCGGAAAAGAAGGGGATTGCAGCAACAATTATTGGTCGAACCCGATCGGCAAAAGCGTGTACTTCAGATGCAGAGTATCCCGACCCCGAACAATCGTAAACGAGTGACCGGATCTCGGCGCGGCTTTGTCAAAATAGGATCGGGGAAGATCGAACAAACGGAGGCCGTCTGCATCGAGAATCACATCACCTTCCGTCACCCCGAAATCCTGCCAATATGACCCTTCTTTCACAAAATCGACTACGGCGTTCCCGTCTCTGTCCCGAAACGCACGAAAACGAGCCCCAACATTTCCTTTCTGCCGACTTTGATCTTCCTGTAACGAGATGTACGCAACGGGAATCAGTTCAATGCGGTGGTCGGCAGGGAAGAGCCGCAGATTAAACGACTTTAAAAAGTCCATTCCGGCCACAATCATTTCCTGCTCTCCCGAAATACGCCATTGGCGTGATAATCCGCGGTGTTCGATCCATAGGTTTCGGTTCAGCAATCCGTATTCATGCAACAGATAAAGCGTCGGGATAATCCCGTTTTTGGAAGGGCAAACGTATTTCAGGGTTGCTTCGTCATTTAAGACCGAACGCATTGTGTTGTCGGGTTCGGCATACAGATAAACAAGAGATGCAGAACTTCCCGTATCCAACACCAAATCTGCTCGCGGGTGCATATATTCGTTCCGATGGCGGAATCGAAACGGAAAATCTCGAATGACAAACCGGTTCTCGACCACATCCAGCCTCAATGAGATACCATGCCAAGAAAAAACGGGGGAGTCATATATCGAGAGCAGTTTGTTTTCGCAGTCTATCTCCCATGTGCGGGTCTCGTCATTGGGAATGGAGAAAATTCCGTCGGAAGAAAGAAAGTTTAGCACTCGCCCGTCCACGATGCGACACTCCGAATAGCAGACCCGACTGTTTCCGATTGAAAGCGACAGAGGTCTTTCCAAGGTCATACAAGGGATGTCGCGTTTGAAATTCCAGCCCGACTTCAGGAGTTCTGTCGGGCAAAACCGATCAATCAGACCGTTCTTTTCCGCAAAGTTCCTGTCCAGAATAAGCATTCCGGCACTTCCCGTGTCAAAAATCAATCGGCATGGAGATACGGAGTCCAACTTCGTTTCGATTACCGGATGTCCGAGCATATCGTACTCGAATCGCTCCGCTTCAGATTCAAGTGTATATGTCGGAATGTGCCATTGCATCCCTTTGTCTTGACTGATGCACCCGGAGACAAGGGAAAGAATGAAAAAAATGAGTATTTGAAACAAAATGATCATCAGTTTGTTATAAATTAAAAATTACGGCAACCACCCGTTGCCATTGCCCGGCATAAGGACAGCGGCGGTTTTATGAATCATATATTTCTCCGACAATAAAGATAGGAATAAGATATTAATATTTTTCTTCTTTGAATAAATATTTTAAGAAAAAGGCGGCAGGAAAATAAAAAATCCGTGAAAGAATTTCACGGATTATAAGTGTCTTCTCAGAGATTCGAACGCCGGATCCCAACATCAAGCGTGTCGTGCTTTTTCAGGCGGAAGGTCAGGTCATGGTGAAGGTAATTGATTCTTCGGGAAACATTCTGTAATTTTAATGATTTTTGTCTGAAGACAATTGTGTTGTTGATATTTTTCTTATATTGGTAAAAATAATATTTTATTTTTTTTAAGAAGAGATCTCCACAACAAGGAGTACTTGCTGAATATTCTTTGAACAGCCTGTGGCGAGGGTGTTTCCAACCCGAATATAAACCATTAATACCTTAAAACTTATGAATCGTTTGAAATTGTTTTTTCCGATGCTGGCTTTTTCCGCCTTCTTTTTTGTCGCTTGTGATGACAATGATCTCGTTGCACCTCCTGTTCCGCCTGTTGATCCTCCCGTGGAAGAGGTGACGCTCAAGATCGAACTTTCGGAGCCGACGGCAAATTCCGTAAAAATGACGGTTACTCCGTCCGATGATCAGACGACCTATTATTTCGATGTGATTCGGAAGTCGCTTTTTGAAAAGGAGCATAATTCCGATTGGAAGACTTATGTAGAGGGTATGATCAGGTATCTGACCGATGAAGGGAAGACGCTTGCCGAGGCGATTACGGTGATTACGACCACGGGGGTCTGCGAATACGAATTTAAGGAGTTGCACCCCGATACGGAGTATTTGGCCGTAGCAATGGGTATTAACCGTGAGGGGAACATTTCAACCGGGGTGGAGTGTGTCTCCTTTGCCACGTCCGATATTGTTTCGGACAATCTCTTCGAACTGAAGATCCTCAAGACCGAATACGACAATGTCGAGTTTGAGATCTCGCCTGCCAATGAAGATCCGTATTTCTATTCGGTTTATCCCAAGGCCATGTGTGATCGATATACTGACGATCAGATCCTCGAACGCCTGCTGGCTGAAAACGCAGGTATGATTGATTTCTTCTTGGTCACCGGCAAATCGACAGTGACCCGCGACGATAATTTTACGATCTGGAACACCGATACAGGCTACTATATTCTTGTATTCGGATACGACAAAGGTGTGGCAACCACGAAACTCCACAAATTTGAGGTAAGAACCTCCAAGCCGACCACGACTCCTGAGAACGTGACATTCACTTTCGTGAGTCGCGATATTACTTCGACGGGGTTTGTCGTTGATGTCGTTCCTTCGGATAAGACGGTGGAGTATATGTGGAGCATACTTTCTGAAGAGGAGTATGAGGCCAATAAGAACAATATGAAAGCCTTTGCCGAGAATTATGTTATTGAGGCAAATCTCGATATGCTGGATCAGAATTTGAGCCGAGGCGATGAGGGTAATATCTTCTCGCACCTGACACCCGATATGGAGTATTATGTATGGTGCGTCTGCATGGACGAGATGGGGAAGACGCAGGCCGAGGTGCAATGCAGCAAACCGATAAGAATCGCCGCCACAATGATTGGCGAGTCTGAAGTCCGGATCTCTATGGGTAAATATTTTAACGGGGACGACCTCTATGCGCTCAATTCAGAGAAATATGCCGATGCTCGCGGTAAAGCCTATGTGTCGGTAACTTTCCAGCAGGACGAAAAGGCCGCCATGTGGTACGGAACGCTTTCGGAGGAGGATCTGACCTCTCCCGAATTGTTGAGCGATATGGATATTGTCGCGACTTTCGAGTCGCGTCAGGAGTACTGGTTTCCGACAACGAAACTTTACCTTTGCAACTGGGATGCGCCCTATACGGTGTTGGCTGTCGCCAAGGATAAATCGGGTAATTTCTCGGAAGTAGTGCGTGAGTTGCATACTTTTTCGCGGGACAAGGCTGCTCCCGTTTCGGAGTTTGTCGAACCCGAAGAGAATCCCGTATCGAATCTGTTGTGCGTGAAATAGAATGAGTCGGGAGAAATTGAAAAGGGAGTGCTCTTTGCGGGTTACTCCCTTTTTTTGAGATAAGAATATAAAAAGCCGTGAAAAAACTTCACGGCTTTTAAGTACCCCCTCAGGGGCTCGAACCCTGGACCCCAACATTAAGAGTGTCGTGCTCTACCAACTGAGCTAAAGA
>RCNI01000771.1_pt1 | contig 18797 bp, 10 predicted proteins | sample 2041151 | NCBI WGS metagenome assembly RCNI01 (sample SAMN09708214, study PRJNA481090) | feces metagenome | isolation source: feces | place: Antarctica: Albino Rookery | reverse complement strand
GATCATCCCGATCTCCGCGAAGAACGGGAACGGCCTTGATGTGCTCCGCAAAGAACTGGCACTCTCCCAGAAAGACAAGCTCGGCGACGGCAGCATGACCCTGGTCACCAACCAGCGCCACCTCGATGCCCTCAAAGCAGCGAACACTTCCCTCGCCCGCGTCAAGCAAGCCCTCGAAGACAACATCCCGACCGACCTCGCCGCCCAGGACCTCCGCGAAGCCATCTATCACCTCGGCTCCATCGTCGGTGAAATCTCGACCGACGAAGTCCTCGGCAACATCTTCAAGAACTTCTGCATCGGAAAGTAAAGAGTAAAGAAAAATATTCAGGTCAATGAAGCCAGAGGGAGGAGGAAAGCCTCTGGCCGAAGGACAGAGAAGGAAAGACCGCCACTTGGCTGCAAGCTCGCTTGCAAGGACAAGATGGCGGTCTTGACGTAAAGGCTGGCACAGCCGTCGGCTTTCCTCCGAGCCAATGAACTTTCAGCCGGAAGTGTTTACCCTGTACTTCTGCCTGTACTTTCACCTGCCAGCCAGGAAGTATCTCCAGGATGTTCCCCACCGGACTTTACGTCCCCCGCCCCAGATTGTGGTCCGTTCACAGTCTGCCTTTATTTTTCGGGAAATAATACCATAGGATTAGACATTCATTAGATAGCTTGAATGCCGATAAAAATAGGCTAAATTGAATACATTTATACGATCTACGTTATGAAACGCTCTGATATATAGTCCCTATATAAATCAAGCACATCCAATTAGGAAGAGATTTGTTGCGATTTAATTATCAAAACAATCCGTTAATATCCGTATTAAACGAAGCACCTAATTTTAAGAAATGCTCAAACATGGATTGATATACCAAAGAAATATTCTTTTCATTGTTCGGACAAAAATCGGATTTTAATACCGGCAAAATCTACATCCATTCTCATGCCCAGTTCGATAACTATTTTCTATTATACGTGGAGTTATTTAGCAGTTTCTATAACTGCATTTTTAGCGAACATTCCATGAATATCCGGTAAAGTCGCCTAAAAATAACCCTTTATAGTACAACCAAAGGGAAGAAGAACTCGTTCAATAAGCCACAAATTTATTTGTGAGGTAGCCTAATCCCCCCAAAGGCCTTCATCATGCGATAAAATGCCCATTGGGAGTGGACAGGAGGCTGGAGAGAATAACGATTTAATAGATAATGTTAAAATTTTATTTGGAGAATTTCAAAATAGATGTTTCTGATGTTACAAACAATTTTTTGCAACATCTTGTTAGAGCAACATACAAATGCTCTTTTGATTCAAATTCATGAGCATTTAAAATTAACACCGCATCAAATTCAAGTCCTTTTGTTAATAACGTTGTTCCTATTGATCTTCCCAATATTTTTCTTCCAGAATGCCGTAACTTATCTCTCTGAATTGATATAGCATCAAATGCAGAAATGTGTTTTATAAATGCATCTTTTAGCGCATTAACAACATCTTTATACAATTCCTTTCTATAACATTTCTGATTAGGCAATTGTAGTATTTCTTCAATGAATTGACTGATTGCCTGTAATGAAAGGTTAGTGTATAACTCATCATAACATTTCTGCAATCTAATTATGTGAATTCTTTTTAACTCAAGAGTTCTTTTATTTATTTTCTTGAGTTTAGTTCCATTAAAGTAATCATCTACAACAGATTTTTTGGATACATCACGACAAAAATTAAGGATGGAAGTAATTAATTTATCTCCAGATAAGGTATCAAACTCATTACAATAAGAATAGAATTTCTTATCATCTAATGATTCTATCATTTGTAAACGGCCAAAAGCTTTAATTATTTTTAAACGCGGCTCTGTTGATGTTGACATAGGATGTATCAATAGTAGACTTTCTGATTCATTTATTATTTTATCAATAAATCTCTGATAATCCGATGAATATACAAAAAGATCATTTTTATTCACATTTAAGAAATCTATATTTTCATATTTATTTAAATCTACACAATGATTTAACTCTAAATCGTTCCTTATATGAGACAAATCAAGCCCCAACAATTCATTTCCCGCATTTTTCCATCTCCAAGGAATTTCAAGTATTTGCTGATTATTTCTAAATTTTTCGAGAGTCGGCTCCAAATTCAAGTCTACGAGTTTATCATTAAAATTAAAGATTCCTTGCATTGGATCTCCTAGAATATGAGTTTTAAGGGCCTTAGATATATTCATTATCAGACAATGCTGACGCAGTGTACAATCTTGATATTCATCAACAATCAAATGCACGAATCTTACAGATAAGACTGAAATAACAGGATTTGACCGTAAAAGATTTGCTGCAATATCTATTATACTTGAAAAATATGCTGGGTCTTCTTTGTTTAACAAGTTGCTTTTATCCAACATATAGGTATTAACAAGATCTAAAGCAAAACCACATATAGTATCAAGATAATATTTACTGGACCGAATATGTTCTTGTTTGATTTTTTCTTTAATTGAAGCAACACCTGCATGAGTATGCGTTAATATTAATATCCGATCACAATCGGGACAGCATTTAAGACAGTCTATTATAGTATGAGTCTTGCCATAACCGGCAGGAGCTGTAATCATACTTTTATCATTATCTAAAAAAGCATCAACATCTACCATTATTTTTCAATCCAGTTTTCTATTTCATACAACATAGCCTGCAATTTAGTTTTTCTTTCCTCGTGTGAAACATCTTCTATAACTAAATCTCCCAAACTTTGCCCGTCAGTTATATTTTTATACCAATCTTTATCTTTAGCTCTGTTACCTAATTCCCCCCTAATTCGATCATCATCGGTACTAAGCCATGATTCAAATGAAAGGTCTGGAAGTTTAGAATGAATACTATCAAATACGGACTGTTCCGTTGTATTGTCTTTATGATTATGAACATCAATCTCAATATGCAGTCCAATTAACTTTTTAACACAATCCCATGAAACATCATTAAAGACTTGTTGTTCTATCGCAAGACCAGAAGCACAATCAATAACAGTGACATTCTCAGACTTAAGAGAAGACTTTCCCGTGGCAATTTTTCCCCCTTCTTTATCATCAATATCAGAATCACACAACAAACAAGTATCATATTTTAAATCATTAAAACATTTTGCTCTGTCGATCATAGATTTTCCGCCCCCATCAGCATATCTAATTCCTAAATATGCAGACGGAGCATTACCTTTTTTAATTCGATATTCATTGATTGCTCTAAAGAAGCCTATTTCTGTTGCGCCTTCGCACACTATTATCTTTTTAGCGAAAAATGCTTCCGGATTTGAACGTACAGTTCCTTGCATCTCTGCTGGAATATTTATTAAAATGTTTTGCTCATTTTCAGATCGAAGGATATATAAATTTTCGCAGGATAACTCTGTTAACACATTAGATGAATGAGTTGTAAAAATTATCTGAGATGTCTTATTCTTCACCAAAGTGCTGACTAAATGCTGCACTCTATCCGGCTCTAATCCATGTTCTATCTCATCAATAAGCACAATACTTGATTTATCCACGATAGATAATTGCACTGCTATTGATAACAGCCTCCTTGAACCTTTTCCTTTTAACCTCAAAGGTAAATTACCTTCATGCAATGAAATCTTATTTTGGTTAATTGTTATATCTCGTTGATCAATCAGCGTCCTTAAATCTGATAAATTTACGCCATATTTTTGGGCTTCTGTTTGTATCTTTGCAGTAAGTCCTTTAAATTTCTCAGCAATATTGGTATCTATTGATGATTTAGTCTCTCTTATAATGTTTAAAACTAAATTCTCATCCGTAGTAGTTCCCTCTTCCATTGTCTTATACAAACTAGACAATGGAGTGCCATTATTCAAAGTAAACTGTCGGTCATCATAATCCGTTACAGGAAGGACATTTAATTTGCTACGATCAAACGCAGAGATTTGTTTAATCTCCAAATCTCTGTTGCAATATACTGTCCAAGATGGCTCCAAATCTTCTTTAACTTCAAGCTTTATAGTCAATCCTTCATCAGCATCTATTGCCTCCTCAGAAAACATGTCATCAATAATCTGCCCGTCCTTAATTCCTCGAACATAATCCCCATACTTAGCAAGGAATTTATCATCTACATCGCATAAAGTAGCTTCGATCTCAATTGTATTACTCGGATCGCATTCCCAAAAGTCGGAATCATAGAAATTAATATATCTATGTGTAGTTAACACATAGGATATCGCTTCTAATATAGTCGATTTGCCAGAGTCGCCTCGACCTATTATACACGTTACGCCTGTATGATTAAAATAATGTTCAAAAGAACGTATACCTCTAAAGTTTCTAATTTTTATGTGATGTAAAATAGCCATAAGTATTCGTTGTTAGAATGGATATTAACTTAAAGTATAAGTACCTTAGTTGACTCTTCACCAAATTGTGAAATAACTCGCACAGCAATCTTTTTTCCCTTTATATTCTCGATTGGACTACTACGGAAATCATAAAGTGTATCCCACAGCTCATCATTTAATTCAAGCTTCAATGTTGATTCAGCTTTCTTCTTTGTTGCTTTTGGTGCGACAGAATTTAAGCCCTTTTTCCAAGCATCAAATTCTTTCTTGTTTCCGCCGCAGAAATGAAGTCCTCGAACAATAAATTGCTCACCATCGTAATTGTCATCAATTTCCCAATAAGCAATATCTTCCACCGAACGTGGTTTAACAATATCTTTAATTGGGTCGTAAATATCGAGGCCCTGTATTTCTACATGTACAGTTTTTCCTCCTTCATCTTCTACAATTGCAATATCAGGTTCGCCTATAGTGATGAAAGCACCAGCGCCTTTGTCTTTCTTTAACAATCCATCTTGCATGAGGTCATCATGCATTCTAACCTTACTTACTGTGTATGAACCTAAATTATAATCCTTTTCGCTGATATTATCTTCAAACGAGAAACCAAGGACACATAGCCATGACGCACCTTCATTAAGAGCAAAACCACGGAATTCCTTTATTGCTTCATTAACAGCTCTACGACTAACTGAACCAAATTTAGGGCCAATATGAAAGTAAGCCAATCGTTCTTTGTTTTCGGCATCTTTATAATATCCTTTGGCATTCAGATAAGGATTGGCAACCGATTCTATATTATAGAATATAGCTTGCTCGTTTTTAGCTCCATTACGAATACCTGATGCTTGTAAGTGAGCAAAAACACGTTCCACAAAATTCTCTGTTTCATTGCGCTCATCGATGCCTAAGGAATCTGGATTAACCACATTGAAGCTTTGAAGAGTTTCAACTGTAAACGGGCCACTGACACGAAGTTTCTTTTTATCTTCTAAAGGTTGATCATATAATATTTCTTCATCAGGATCTAAATCTTGAGCTAATGATTTCAATGTAACATGAGGCACTGTTTTGTAAATAAAGCCTTGTCTAATATTCCCTTTTTCTTTATCAAAGAGTTCATAGTATGGATAAATAGCTGTAGACAAACGTTTCTTTGCGATATTAAGCGCTATTCGAGATGTATCCATAGTAATCCAACGCCTTCCCCATTGCTCTGCTACAAATGCAGTTGTACCACTTCCACAAGTAGGATCAAGAACTAGATCGCCAGGGTCACTACACATAAGCATACATCTTTGAATTGGTTTTATTGATGTCTGACATACATACTGAATGTCTGTAGCTCCATGTGTGTCATCCCAAAGATTATCGATTCCTTGTACAGGAAAGTCATCAAAATATCTAACATAACAAGGTTTTGAAGCGGGAGCCATTATTCTTCTTTTAGATATTAACTTTTCCATTCCGGACTTATTAGTTTTCCAGCTATATTTCCCACATTTGTATAACACTCCATCCATTGAAAAATCATACATACATGAAGGAGTATATCCCGAAGAAGCCAAGTCTTGTGTAAAAAAAGGTTTAGATCCTTCAGGAAAGACAAGTTCTCTTCTTTCTTGAGATGTCATTTTTCTACGAGTGCCATCTTTAAGTTCCAACCAGGTATAACCTGTGCCCAATCCTAAACCTTTTGATTCAAAAAGCTGTCTATATTTTATACTTTCGATATCTTTAGCATACCATAAAATGTAATCTGTAATTTGTGCTAAGCCACTTGCACCTAATGGTGATGCCTTTCTAAAAGTGATCATTGAGAAGAAATTTTCGCTACCAAAAACTTCATCCATCAGATTCCTGACAAGATGCACATTGTCATCAGAAATTTGAACAAAGCAAGAACCGGATTCAGTCAACAATTCGCGAGCAAGAACAAGTCTATCTCTAATGTAAGACAAGTAACTATGAATACCCAATTCCCAAGTATCACGGAAAGCCTTAATCATTTCAGGTTCTCCAGACAAAGATTCATCATTGTCTTTGACGTCACGATTATTCAATTTCATCTGCCAATTAGAGCCATATTTAATACCATATGGAGGGTCCATGTAAACCATTTGAACCTTGCCTGCCATACCTTCACGTTGTAGCAAAGAGTTCATGACCAAAAGGGAATCTCCTTGAATCAATCTGTTCCGCCAATCAGCATTGTGCTGATAATATTCAGTAATGCGTTTTAATTCATCTTCATAAATAGTCTCTGGCATTTCATTGCCAAATAAGTTGGCCATAGTCGATGCATCCTTATCTTCTTTAATAGCATAAAGTTGGTTGATAAGCATCTCTGGGTTAATCTCCTCATGGCGGTATAACGAACGGGTGTCAACACGAAGATCTGAAGACTGGGTGTCTTCATTATCATTTTTATACTTCCCTAACCAATATAATTCAGGATCACGACCGCGATCAAACTCATTTTTAAACTGTTTATATTGGCCCATAGCTGACATTTCTTCCGTGGCCAATGATTCTTCACCTGCAAGTTCTGTTGTAGGAATGGAAGCACGATGCTCGTCTGCATGTTTAATAGCACCGACAGGGTTTATATTATTTATTTTCATAATGAATTTATTTTCTGAATTAATAATGGCTTGACGTTGTCGATATCTGAAATCTCGATATAATCCCATACGCCATAAGTACCTAAATTATTAGCTGCAGGAAGCCAAAATTCATGGGTATATTTGCGTTTAATATCTTTATGGCCATATCGGTCGTTTGAAAATCCTGAAATTTCTATAATAAGATTTACAATCTTTCCACTTCTTGTCTTAACTTTTGCTATAAAGTCTGGGACGTAAGCATGCTCTGTAGAGCCATCAAGATATGGAATTTTAAAATCAAGAAAATGATTCTTTACATAGCAGATTACCTGCTCCATTTCCTCAAACGTTTTAGCAGCTATCTGCTCCCATGATGCAGTATCTGCTACCACATAATTGACATGGCTTTTTACCGTGGAGTATACTTCTTTGGATGTTGCGCCAAAAACATAACGTGAACTTCCTTCCGGGTTATAATAATTTAATATGGCCTTTATCTTTTCTTTATCCGCATTAGCTTTCCGTATGCCCTCATATATGGATGTTGAAATTTCTTTTGGATTCCAAAACAGCACCAAACGACGCATTTCTAAAGAGCCATCACCGCCAATGATTTCAACCTGTGAATTATACCATTTTTCAACGATGTGTTTCAATTGACCAAACAGTTGAAACTCACGTCCCTTTTCGTGGTCCGTATAGTATTGTTGAATCAATCTTTGAGTCAGTACATAAACGACCTGTGCATCCCGAAGTTCTCGATAATCCTTCTTCAGCACTTTAATTTCCTCACCGATAGGTGTTGATAAAATAGTTTCTTCGGGAATTTCTGTAAAGTTCAATTTGAAATGTGGTTCGTCTGTAAAGTCTGCTTCGACTTTTCCCACCTCATTTTCACTACGATAACCTACAATATTCGGGAACGTAATCTCCCAATTGCTTCGTTCTTTAAGAGCCTTTATTATAGTCTTTGGCTTATGAGGAGGAGGGGTACCTGCACCACCGCCACCTTTGAATGTTTTGAATGGAACACCAATTATATGAGCATACTCAGGAGGAAATTTCCAGACTATATTTTCTTTCTTATATCTTTTGATATTCTTCGGTTCAATTTCGTTGCCATCTCTGTCGTATGCAGCAAGATCGTAGTTCTGACGGCGCAATGCTCTACCAGCAACCTGTTCACAGAGAAGTTGAGAGCCGAAAGCACGTACGCCACAAATATGAGTTACGGTATTAGCATCCCAGCCTTCCGTTAGCATGGATACAGAAACCACCAAGCGAATGTCTTGGCCTAATTTTCCTTGTTTTCCAACACTATTGACTACCTCACGAACAATGTCTCCATCTGAAAGGACGTCTGCACTCCCTGCACCATGGAGAATGGCATATTCACGTTTAAACTGACGTATCTCATCAGAAAATACCTTTTTAAATTCATCGTTGACCAAAGCTCCAGCATCTTCGATAGCTGCGCTATCTATAAGCAGAGAAGGCTGTCGTTTAACAGGGATACCATTTTTGTAGTTGGAAAAGATGTCAAAATGACCATCTACATATCTGACATTTCCTTCTTCATCAACAGTTTCATAACCTGCCATATATTTAAATACTTCCTTTGAGACAGTCGTATTATTGCATACTACAATAAAAACAGGCGGAGCTGTGAAAAGATTACTGGCGACCTCTGCGTTTTGACGTACACCATTATTATAGTCCTCATAATCCTTGACAAATTGTTCTAAAGCCAAATTTAACAACGAAGGAAGATTCGGTGCTTTTTCGCCTCTTGGCTGCTCTTCTCCTTTTTCTTTAGACTCCTTCTTGGTTTTCTTTTGCCCTTTCTTAGGGAGTTCGTCACTTATATGTTGATAAATATTTAGCAACTTAGGTTCATCCAAATCATGAGATGAATCCATAGTAGGTAAGAATGGGATTTTTACAAGACCACTTTCAATCGCATCGACTAGCCCAAAGTCACTGACGACCCAAGGAAACAATGAGTAAGGTTCGTAACCAGAACCTTTCAAGTAGTATGGAGTTGCTGAAAGATCATACACTTCTTGAATTTTATAACCTAAATGCTTCATTTGGCGCAAACCTTCATACCAAACCATTGCATTTTTGTTTTCCTCTTCAGTGTCTTTCTCTTCTTCTGATTTTTTCTTACCTGTAAAATCTTTTGGAAGATAACAATGGTGAGCCTCGTCATTGATAACAACGATTCTTTTCCCTTTCATGTTTTTACCCAAAAGGCGCGAAAGAACAGAGGTAAATTCCTCTTTATCCTTTTGTTTAACCATCTCACCACCTTGATATCTCAGTTTTCCATCCAACGGACTCGATTTCTTTCCGGTATATACTTTGGGTTCAAATTGATGATAGTTGGTAATGGTTATAACAGAATTCAATCCGCCGAGCAATCTTGCATATTTTTCAGGGATTAATCCTCTCTGGTGATAATAGTCCAATTTATCATATGTAGATTTATTGAACTCATCGATATAAAGGACTCCCAAACGGTCACGGATAGTAATCCCTGGAGTAACAAGAAGAAAATGATCAGCAAAGCGGGTGTCTTGAGGATTCTCTTTTTTATTGATGTAATGGTACAGAATAAGCATAGCCATAACAACAGTCTTACCTGTACCGGTAGCCATTTTAAAGGCTGTGCGTGGCAATACATCAGCATATACATCCGAAACAGTATTTCTACGCTGTTCCAAATCATATAAGATACTTCTTCCGAGGTTCGGATCACGAGGAGCTATTTCATTAAGGTAAATAGCGGTCTCTACTGCTTCACGTTGACAAAAGAACAAGGACTTGTTGAACTCCCTTTCCGGATTACAAAACCAGAATGTCAGTAAATCTCTAGTGGCACGTGTTACTTTAGGATAAGATTGCTCTCTCCATTCTTTTACAACTTGACGTATGCCATTTATAAATGCGGCATTGGGATCTTCATCCTGAAAATCTTCGGCCGAAAACAGAGCTTTATTAACAGCTCTATTTGGAACGACTGATAAATTTGCGGAATATGGTCTTCGCCCTTCTATTACTTTTGAATAATCAAGATTTCCCTCAATGGTAGCATCATAATGCCATTTTGGTTCCTCATATGGATTATTTAATATTGGGCTTATGTTATTATTTAAACTATTCATTTACTTACTCTTTATTTAAAGTACTAATAAAATCTTTCCCTTTCTCTGTCAACACGTAACCCCCTGTTTTCTTTGAGCCTTGATATTCTATCAGAACTAAAGGTTCAGAAGATAGATTTTTCAAGATTCTATCTATGGTTGGTAAAGACAAAGCAAAATGTTCAGCAAAATCTTTACGTTTTAAAGACGGATTCTTAGCTATCTCTAACAAAAGAGCTATGTCCCGGTCATTTATTTTATCATTTATCTTATCATTTATCTTATCATTTAATGTCTCTATAGCTTTTTCAAATCCTTCCCGACACGGAATTTCAATCAAAAAATAGGTTCTATCTTCATCCGTCTCAATCTTTGCCAATTCAGATCCATTCTTGCGCAATTCGTCTTGAATGGTAGGAATACCAGTTGCTCGTCCTTCTGACAGTCGCAGTTCCTTCAGGTAATCACCTAAACGACGATTACGATAACGACGAGATTTCAAGCGTTCTGCCTTGCGGATGGCATCCCAACTGATAGAACGGTCTGGACCCGCATAACTAAGAATAGAAATCTTATCAGGCTCTATGGTAATCTCGACCGGTTCACGTTCCTGATAGTCTCTATGATATAGCGCATTTACCACAGCTTCTTCTATAGCCTGATACGGATAATTAAAATAGGTTATAGACTCAGCATTGTCTTTCGGCTTAAGGATCTGTTTCTTGATGACGTTGGTCTTGATATAATTCAATGTCTGCTTGATCATCTCCGGAACAGGACCTACAATCTTAGGTACCTCAATCATGTTATTGGGATTCTTGATGCAACCTTCGGGGAAGATGACAATATCTACCTGTGTTACCGGGAAGAACTTAGCTGGATTCTGACAGAACATCATGGCAGCTACATTCTTCAGCATCTGTCTTTCTTTAGGACCAGTGTATAAGTCCATCAAATTAAGGATTTCTGAAAAAGAAGTGGTCGAGAAATTATCTACCAAACGACTTTTTACGCTCTGGAGATAATCAAAAACTAAGGCTGCTGAGATATCTGACAGTTCTATATTTTCGTTTCCTCTTTCGTCGAAAGGAATTCGATTCGCCATTTCACGCAATTCGTCCAATATCTCGCCTTTAGCTTCTATACTGCTTGTACCGCTTCGAACATACCACTTGCAAGGTGATTGATTGGCTGTAACACGTTCACGAACATTATAAGGACGATTCACGCCTGCAGGTACCCATATCACCAACACATATTTGCCATCCAATTCTTCAACGTCTACGCGTGGCATATAATAAGGCTCAATTTTGTTGTTAAAACCAATCATGTCTTTCTGGATTTTATCCAATTCTTCGATATTGATACCTATAACCGGTCGTTTGGCAATACCGTTTTCTTCCTCTACACCCACAACAATGTAACCTCCACCAATATTATCGAAGTCATTGGCAAAAGCACAGATGGTATGGTATATCTTGTCGGGATTCCATCCCTTCTTGAATTCTATACGGTTGGACTCTATCTTACGCTTAAGTAGAAGGTCTTCTATGTTTACTGGGATAGGCATAGGGCAAGCTTAATTGAATGTTTTCTTTTCGACATAAAGCAACTCCCTCACATCCACATTGAGTATCTCTGCTATGCGGAACAGCGTATCAAGATCGGGCTGAGCACTATTGGTACACCAGCGTGAAACAGAACAGACATTTTTTCCAATCTGTTCTGACAGCCATTTGGCCGTCTTATTTTGTTCTACCAATACTATTTTTATTCTATTTAGTTGCTTCATAACCGATAAGACTTATAGTTTAATGCAAAAATATATAATTTTATCGTTAAAAACCTGCGAAAAGAAAGAAAATTTTAGCGGAAAATGTTGAAAAACAGAAGAGAAAGCTACGATAGTCTAAGTATTTGCGTACTTTGGTAAAAAGGTTCCGCAGGAGACACGAACATTTCATACATCTTAAATTCATTGTTTCCAGCAAAGATGAAAGTTACATTGATTGACTCCTCCACATCAGAACGCAAGAGAGCGTCAACTCCTTTTTCAAGGTATTGAAGAATCCGTTGGAAGTCATCAATCGCAATATATACTTGTTTTTCTAAAACTGATAGATAATGTAAGATTTGATTCAGAGATAGGCAGTCTTTTTCTACTACAATCTCAGCAAACATCTCGCTCAATTCTTCCAGAGTTTGTGTATTTGCAATATCAATGTAATAACATACTTTTCCTGTTTCCTTAAAAAGCAGAAAGCTTCATGGATTAGATCTGCTCTCCTTGAATTGCTTGAAGATACCAAGGTTAGATTTCGTTCATTACGAAGTACATCTAAAACTGTATCTAGCTGAAATTGCATATTTTGATGTTTTTGTAAAAAAATTATTCTTGACCATTTAGCATAATAGGTTAATGATGTCCGTCTATAAAAGTACGTTCTTAATTTGAATTCGCGGTAAAATTTCATCAAATGTTGTTTGTGAAGTCTATTTCATAACAATTCGTATGTTTAATGCTGCCGTAACACAATGTTTTTGGAGCATAATATTTATCTATTTCTCTGAATGACCATAATTTCAACTATACTTTTATATCCTGTGTATATACGTACAACAAAGTAAAGTTAATTGTAGCGAAAAGATAATATGAGTTTTGCATAAAATCCTTTCGTTCGACTAACAGAAGAATCTTTAGAAAATTGTATCATTTAGAAGATATTTGGCTTAATGGTTAAAGAATGTTGTACATTTGCATACAGATAGATACAGGTGACTTTCGTTATCAAAATTGCTGATTTTAAATAGTTGCAATTGAAGTGAGAAAAGAATGTAAAATCGCTAATTTCAAGCATAAAAGAACAAGAAAGGATCATTCTTTCCCATTTACATTGCATTTTACTTTAATATCAGAGACATTTTTAATGTGTGGTGTAAATGCTACAGTCAAGTCCGCATATTGGGGATGAAAGATAATGAACAAGCCGGTTATCTCAAAGAAAAGAAAGCATCCATTCCATGAGTAATAGCTGAGATGGATGTTTTGGACAAATTTGTCTGTCCATCTATAGAAATCGAAAGGCCTTGGTCCTCTTGAAACATCAGGAAAGAACTTCGTAGCCTTATTCTATACTTGGATAGCTGCGCAACAGGACGAACATTTACTATTAACATTGGCATTCTATAATGATAAAAAATATGGATATTCAGCAACAGTCAAAACAATTTCCGAGATTTATTCAAAACAAACCTTGCGGTATAGATAAATTTGATGGTGGTTCACAAGAACGGCTAGCAAAAACCATTGCACGACATTTCCGTCAAAATGATTCCTTAAATGAAGAAGATACAATGTCTCGAATTATCGGTATTGAAGGTATATGGGGATCTGGAAAATCTAACGTTGTAAAAATGTTGGAAAGAGAATTAAATAATGACTACTATTTCTTTGAATATGATGCATGGGGACACCAAGAAGATTTACAACGTCGATCTATATTGGAATTATTAACTAGCAAACTCATTGACGATAATATTTTGTTCGGTAATACAACCATAACGTTTAAAGGTGGGGGGAAAAAATCTGTTACATGGCCAGAAAAACTTAAATATTTACTGGCTCGTAAAACTGAGACTGTAACAGAAAAATACCCTCTTATAAGTAATGGTATGGTTGCTGCATTTTTGGTTGCAGTTTTAACTCCAATTTTTACATTTATTGCATATGCAATTAAACCAGTAAATACAACATGGTGGTTCTCTTTGTTATCTATAATTATTGCATCATTACCAATTCTTATATCATTAGCAATTTGGCTTTGGGCATATCACAAGAATCACAAGTATGGGTTAAGTTATTTGTTAGCAATTTATCAAGATAAAGTTGAAAACGACGTATGTTATGAAACCCTAAGTGAGGATGAACCGACTGTTTATGAATTTAAAGCATGGATGCAAGATATTTCCGATTTCATAAAAAATAGGCATAAACTAGTTCTTGTTTTTGATAATATGGATCGTCTTCCTGCTGAAAAAGTAAAGGAATTATGGTCTTCTATCCATACATTCTTTGCTGATAGTGGGTTTGAGAATATTTGGGCAGTCATTCCTTTTGACGAGAAACATTTAGCCTGTGCATTTGGAGATGAAACAGAAGACCAAACCAAACAACTAACCAAATATTTCATCAATAAAACATTTCCAATTGTTTATCGTGTTGCTCCTCCCGTCATTACAGACTACAGAAATATATTTAATAAACTATTTATTGAAGCATTCGGAGAAGAGAATGCTTCAAGTGAGACTATAAATAGAATATTCAGATTAGTACATCCCAATGCTAATGTTCGAGAAATTATATCATTTATCAATGAAATGGTTGCACTTCGCCAAGAATGGGGCAATGAAATATCAATAATCAACATTGCTTTATTCTGTATAAAAAAATCTGAAATTCTTTCCAATCCTGTAGAAAAGATTCTATCCGGCGAATACTTAAATGGAATTCAAGCAATAATCAATAATGATTTGAGTACTCAACGTGAAATTTCAGCTTTAGTATATGGGGTTGATGTTGAACACGCAAGACAAATTCCACTAACAAAATATATTGAAGGTTGTATCAACGGAAAAGAAGACCATGACATAAATCAATATGCCGAATCCAACAAATTATTTGATATTGTGTTAGACGAAGTAGTGAAAGGCATGGATGACACATTTATTAATGAAATTATACATTGCCTACATACTCTTACTCGTAAGAACGATGCCATTTTACATATATGGCAACAAATTGCGCAAAGGAAATTAAAAGACACACTCGAGAAACAACTTTTTCCTATTGAATATCAAGAACTACTATTGCATTTAGATGTAGATAATCAGAAACATATTATTGCACAATTATATAAGAAAATACTTAGATTCAAAGAGTTCGATGGTGGTGATTATTTTAAATCACTAAATGAAATAGAGCAATTTATTGAGCAAAAGAGATTAACATGTGATTTTGTATCACTAATTGAACCTAAGGAAGTTGAACCTAAAATATTTATCGATTATATTCGAGCAGCAAACGAAACTAATATTTCTATTAAAAATAATACTATAGCAAGATCCTATAAATATTATCAGGTTAAAACTGCATCAAAAACTTTTGATTCATATTTGGCAAATTTATTACCTGACAAATTTGAATATACTGACATTGTAAGGACATTAAAGGATGACTCTAATTATTCCTTTACGACACTTTTACAAAAAATTAAGGATTGTATTAATGAGAAAAAAGTGAATAAAAATAATGCAGGTGGTATATTTACAACATATCGCTTATTGGCTTCTAATGAAGAACGACCTCTAACTGAAAAGTTAGATCCGAACTATATAAATCAATTGTATTCAGAATTAGTGTCCGATAATCGTAATATTACAGAATCTGGATATTATGATTTAGTCGCCATGCAATTATCTCTGGGGCATTCCGTTTCTTTAATTAGTGATGGAAATGTAAAATGCATAGCAGAAGTCATGGATTATTACACAAATCACGGAGACATGCTGATAAACTGCATAGGATGGAATATTCCATTATTAAATGATGTGTTACAATATATGGTAAAACACAAATTAGGTTATCGTTTATCACTTCCAGATATTCTACCACGATATGAAAACATTAAGAATAGAATTCAAGTGACAGATGAGATATTTATTGAACATTTAGCTAAATGGAGTATAGATTTAGATGAAGATATCGATAAGAACAATATTAGGAAGGTGATTCCAAATGCATCTTTTTACAGTTTAACAACACAGATAGACAATCCATTGACTGAGCATATCAATAAAGTAGCCATTGAAGCTCTGTCTGAAATCAATGCAGATACATTATATGCTCAAAGGAGTTATTATTCTTCGGATTATTGGTTTGTAGCAACATACCATTTATTATCTAAAATCAGCTCTTTATCAGATAATCTAACAAAATTTGCCCAAAAAATTCTAGTAGATATTTCTTCAGGGAATCAGTCTATCAATTCTTTACCAGATATCTTTGAAAAAATAATTAAAAAGGTAGATAAACGAAAAGTTAAATCTACAATTACGGATATTAGAAATGAATTTTGTAATGGTAAAATATCAATTAATTCAACCAAATTCAAATTCTTTGAATTATGGCTTAGATTACATGGCAATTTGAATGATCGAGCAGGAGAAGTTCTGGATAAAATTATAAGGCCTATAATTACAGATTCATCATGCCAATCATTGATTTTGCAAAACCATGTTTTTTACATTGATTTAATAAATACTGCTGGTGATGACGCCTATGAGCTAAAAAACGATTTAAAGAATATGGTAAAACAAAATGCGAATGAGCAATTACTCGCATTTGTCAATGCTGTCACAAATACTGACGATATAAAAAATCCGGAATAAATGAATACTCTTGGGAGTTTTTAATTCAGTGAGTCTAGGTAAAGCCATACGGTTCTATAGATATATGCAAATATATGATTTGTATGAAAGTAGGCTACTGCAGTATAATATATTATTGCCCATTATAGCTTCATAAACATAGGGATTATTGGTCTGATCTCTTTCAATGTTTTATCATGCCATTTATCACGCCAATAATTCAACTTTACTTTATTCCCGTACTATATATACGCACAATAAAGTAAGGTTAATTGCGTGCGAAAAGAAAGTTGGAGGTTTCGCTTGGAACATGTTTTTGAGGGCATGCAGAAGGCTCTTTGAAAAGTGCGGCATCTTTTAGTTGACATTTTGTAGAATGATTAAGGAATGCTGTACATCTGCATACAGATAGATACAGGTGACTTTCGTAATCAAATTCTTTAATTTTAGATAGTTGCAGCTGACATACTTAGGAAGTGTAAAATACTGGTTTTAGGCCAAAAAGACATGTAACATCATTTTTCTACCGTTAAAAACGCATTTTCCTTGATTATCAGAGGCATTTTTATAATACATAGGGAAGTAAAGAAGTAAAGAAAAATATTCAGGTCAATGAAGCCAGAAGGAAGAGGAAAGCCTCTGGCCGAAGGACAGAGAAGGAAAGACCGCCACATGGCTGCAAGCTCGCTTGCAAGGACAAGATGGCGGTCTTGACGTAAAGGCTGGCACAGCCGTCGGCTTTTCTCCGGCCCGATGAACTTTCGACCTGCAGTGCCTTACCCTGTACTTATGCCTGCACTTTCACCTGCCGGCCAGGAAGTATCTCCAGAATGTTCCCCACCGGACTTTGCGTTCCCCACCCCAGATTGTGGTCCGCTCCCGACGGAGAAAGATTTCCCCTTCAATCATTGAGTTAATGTATACAGAAATTGACTAACTTTGTATACAAACTCATTGACCTTATGAAAAGAAACAACACTTTATACACGGCATTATTCATCATTACCTTAGGCGTCATTTCCTTATTTACTCTCCTCTTTCTGTCCCCCAGCGGCTTCACAGACGAAGAGCGGGCCATCATCAATGCCCCTTCGCCGCAAGTTCGGGCCAATGAATATGAGGGGAAGCTGATGAGAGTCTGGAAAATCGACAATCTTGCGGACTCCCTGCTGCTGAGAAAGACAGCGGAGCCATTGACCGAAGAAATGCTGGATACAGAGGAGTTCCGGAAGCTGGTTGAGCGCATGCTCATCACGGTCAATGATAGCCTGGATCAGGGCGTCGGGATTGCCGCCCCGCAAGTAGGAATTTCCAGGCAAATGATGATGGTCCAGAGATTCGACAAGCCCGGCGAGCCGTTCGAGACCTATCTCAATCCTGAGATCCTTTCCAGAAGCGACTCGACGGTCACAGGCATGGAGGGCTGCCTCTCTGTTCCTGACATCTTTGGCGCGGTCGAGCGTTCCTCCAGCATAGAGATCCGCTATCGCACGCCTGAATTCAAGGATACGACTGAGATTGTCAATGGGTTCACCGCAGTGATTTTCCAGCACGAGGTCGATCACCTCAACGGCATCCTGTTCATCGACCGGATGAAAAAGGAAGAGTAATCGACCCTCAATAGATCCCAACGCCCCGCACCCAAAACAAAAAAGGCTGGTCCGAGACCAGCCTTTGATTGCTACTATCGACAAGGGAAAAATTCGTTATACTAACGTCAAACCTGCCGTCGACTACCCAGTCGTCAACCGATTCCGCCGTCAATCCTGCCTTCGACGACCACGCCGTCAACCGACCCCGCCGATGTCCTACCTATTTACAACTTGCGCGGAGGTAGGGCGCGGTGACAGAAGCGGAACTGTCGAGCATCTCCTGAGGTGTGCCCTCGAAGATCACCCTGCCGCCTTCCTCGCCGCCACCGGGACCGATCTCCACCACATAATCCGCCGCCTTCAGCACCTCCAGATTGTGTTCGATGAGGAAGAGCGAATTCCCATTCTCGACCAGGCTGTCGAACAGGTCAATGATGTGCTGCACATCCTGCAGGTGCAGTCCGTCCGTCGGCTCGTCCAGCACCAGGATCTGCCCGGCCTTTCCCAGATAGGAAGCCAGCTTCATCCGCTGCAGTTCTCCCCCGGACAAGGTAGAAAGCGCCTGATTCAGATGCAGATAGAACAGGCCGACATCGGCCAATGGTTTCAGTTTCTGCTCGATCACGGTCGATTTGAAACGGGCCATCGCCTGTCTGACCGTCAGGTCCATGACCTCC
>RCNI01001328.1_pt1 | contig 18846 bp, 13 predicted proteins | sample 2041151 | NCBI WGS metagenome assembly RCNI01 (sample SAMN09708214, study PRJNA481090) | feces metagenome | isolation source: feces | place: Antarctica: Albino Rookery | reverse complement strand
AAAGGTCCGTGCTTGTGAAAGTGCGGACCTTTGTTATAAAAAAGAGGGTGCATCAATTTGTATTGATATACATTTTGACACACCCCCATCTATTAATCAGAATTCGTATAAAGTGATTAGGAAAGACTATACCTAATCAGAAGGATCCTTCATTTTTTATGATGAGAGTTAATGGGCTAACATATCCATGATTTCCTTAGCCTGTTTCCATTCTCCTTCATTGTCATTCTTTTGAGGAACTCCTGGAGTGCTTCTTCCATCTCGGATGTATTTTACCATCAGTTCATGCAGCTCGCGGACGATTTCTGGGTGTTCAGCTTCTACGTTCTTCGTCTCTTCTGGATCTTCTGCCATGTTGTATAGTTGTACTTTAGGAAGTCCCTCTAATGCCTCCTTTTTATATGGGGTCGGTTCACTCCAACCTCCAGAGCTTGGAGAAAGAAGTAGCTTCCAGTTTCCTTTACGGATGGTGAACTGTCCTTCGATGGAATGATGTACGGTAGCTTCTCGGATGGGAGCGATTGCCGTTTCGGAATAGATGGCTGGCAGTAAGTTGTAGCTGTCTTCTCCTTCATTGTCCTTTAGCTGATAATTGTTTACAGCTGCAAAGGTTGCATAGAAGTCGGTCAGGCAGATGGTCTGATCAACGTGATGATGTTTGGCTTTTGCAGGCCAGCGCAGGATGCAAGGTATACGATGTCCACCGTCAAATAGATCGGCTTTGTGTCCACGGTAGATTGAACTTGGATAGTGTCCTTGTGCCTGGAGTTCTTTGATGCCGGCAGCTGGACTGCATCCGTTGTCGGTAGTGAACACGACGATGGTGTTATCTTCTTCCCCCGATTCTTTGACAGCTTGGAGTACACGGCCCACCATGGCGTCTACCATCAGCACGAAATCACCGTATTCGCCTAAACCAGATTTTCCTCTGAACTCTTCGGTAGGAAGAATCGGAGTATGCGGAGCTGGAAGAGGGAGATACAAAAAGTAAGGTTGGTCGCCCGCTGCTTTTTCTTTGATATATTTGCAGGCACGTTCTGTCAGATTAGGGAGTACTTCTTCATGTTTGAAGTCGGCTCCGGTAGGACCTTTTCGCCACCAGCTGTATTTGCCTTCATTTACTGTCACGCGGTCGGGAAGGGCTGTTGCCATGTCGTTTTCCACGTATACATACGGGTCCATGTCCAAGGAACCGATGAAACCGTAAAAGTAGTCGAATCCTCGGGTTGTAGGACCATTGGCTATCGGTTTGCTGAAATCTATGTGCTCTTTGCCTGCTTCGATATTGTTCCAGTCCCATCCCAAATGCCATTTTCCGATTCCGGCAGTGGTATAACCCTGACGGTGCAGCATGGAAGCCATTGTTTCTCGACCTTCAGGAATCAATGCTTTGTCGTAACCGAAGAGTACGCCCGATTTCAAGCGAGATCGCCAGTTGTATCTTCCTGTCAGCACTCCGTAGCGAGTTGGTGTGCTGACAGATGAACTGGAGTGTGCATCGGTAAATACGACACCTTCACGAGCCATCTGGTCAATGTGAGTGGTGGTCAGCTTGGTTTTCTCACCTAAGTAAGACACGTCTCCATAGCCCATGTCATCGGCTAGGATAAAAACGATGTTTGGCTGTTTCTCTTTTTCCTGAGTACAGGAAGCAAGGATAGGGAGCAGGACTCCTGCTACTAATGCCCAATGTTTTTTCATAGGAGTTTTATTTTCAATGATTGTTTTTCTAAGTCATTCTTACGATAGGCAAATATATAAAAAATCTGTCGAATACGGTCAGATTTTCGCGGTAATCAATGTATGGTGTTGCTTTTTGCCACCTGCTTGCTAAGTCTGGTAGCTTGCAACTTTTATAGAAGGGGGTATAAAGGAATTGCTTTTAGCGAATGGTAAGATAAAAAGAGATACAATGTAGAAAGGGGCTTTCAGTTGGTCCTTGTATGCGTGAATGGAAAAGTCTTCTTTTTTTTTACTATTTTAATTGCTTGATAATCAATAAAATAGTAGGAAGCTAAAAACGACCTGACGTTTTTTAAAAACGCCTTGTCGTTTTACTTAAAATGTCAAGTCGTTTTAGGCAAAACGACAAGGCGAATTTTTTTTCTGTCTTGACAAGTAAGAAAGAACATGTATGGAAGGGAAATTAATCCGGATGATTTCCTAAACAAATTTCAATACCACCCATAAGAAAGGGCTGGAAATCGTCTTCTGTAATGTATGAACCGCTTCCCACAAGTGAGGCTGTTACTGGGATTTTCCGTATCATTTGCCATACGTTATCTGTCCCTTTCTATTGGTTAAAGTCATTGATTGGTTGTTGGTATAATTCCCATTCCAAACTTTCTGAAAGTGAAAAACCTTCCTTCTCCTGTGAACAATCTGCCTTTCCTACGAGTTGTTTTTATATGCTTTCGTTATTTTTTAGCATTTTTCTCATAAGATGTTTGTTGCAGAATTTCTTTTCTGCTTATTTTTGCACAATAGTTGCTACTTTAACTTTTGGAGGGGAATGAGGCAGAATGCACCTCTTTGCCAGTTGTAAGCCGGATAATGGGTCGTTAGTTGTTTAATAAACTATTGCCTTGTCAGGTGGGGTTGGTGCTTTGTTTCAGGTTTCCAAAAGGAAGTTAAAATCCTATCTATTTAACGCTCCTCTGGGCTTTTGTGAGGATGAAAGCCAAAGTTTTGACGGATGCTTGCTGGAGGAATATCCGACTTTTGCAAGTAAGGAGCATCGCGGGCAGGAATCGAAAGCATCACGATGAGATGAACGTTAAAATAAGTCCATGAAAATTGAAAAATGATGAATAGAATAAGTATATTTGCTAATTAAGGGATAGTAACACTCCTTTTGTGCGTGTTTTAACCCAAGAGTGCAGCTTGAAACGCCAACCTTTGTGGAGGTGGAAGCTGCTGAGAACAAAACGAGACGGAAGGATGGTTCTGAGCCTGGAACGACTTCCTTACATTTTGAATAAACATAAAAAACGATTGAATATGAGAATTTTTAATTCTATCTTAACTAATCTTTGTCTGATTTGTCTGATAGCCTCTTGCTCTGATGGGGCACAAAAGACAACTCAGATTCCTTCAGTCAAAGTTGACACGGTGGTTGCCAACGGACAAAAAAGTTATTTACAGTTCCCAGGACGTGTGAAAGCGGCACAAGATATTGACTTGGCTTTTCGCGTAAGCGGTACCATTCAGAAAATACTCGTCAATGACGGAGCGTCTGTACGAAAAGGACAGCTGTTGGCTGCGATGGATCCAAGCGATTACGAAGTACAGTTGGCCGCTACGGAAGCGAAATACAAACAAGTCAAAGCTGAAGCTGAACGTGTCATCGCTTTATACAACGATGGTGGTTCTACTCCGAACGATTACGATAAAGCGACTTTCGGATTGAAGCAGATGGAAGCATTGTATCAGCATCACAAGGATGAATTGGCATATACCAAGATTTATGCACCTTTCGATGGTTTTATCCAGAAGCGTTTCTTTGAAGCTCATGAGACGGTAGGTGCAGGCATGCCGATACTTTCCATGTTGGGCAATGGAACCCCTGAAGTGGAAATTAACCTTCCTGCAGCTGAGTACATCCGTCGCTCTCAGTTCTGCAGTTATCATTGTACTTTCGATATTTATCCGGGAAAGGTATATCCTTTGCAATTAATTGGAATTACCCACAAAGCCAATGCAAACCAATTGTATTCTATGCGTCTACGTTTAGAAGTGGGTGATCTTCCAGTTCCTTCAGCCGGTATGAACACGATGGTCAGCATCTTTTATACCGATGGAACCGATAATTCGATGCTGGTTCCTACCACTTCTTTATTGCATGAAAACGGTCAGGCGAGCGTGTATGTATACGATGCAGCTTCTCAGACTGTCACCCTTCGTCCGATTCGTGCAGTACGGCCGTTGAGTAACGGAACCACTCTCATTACATCCGACGACGTCAAGGCAGGCGACATCATCGTCTCTGCAGGTGTACATGCCATTCATAACGGTGATAAGGTTCGTCCTATCGCTCCCGTTTCAAACACTAACATTGGAGGATTATTATAATGGATATCAGTAAATGGGCATTTAAAAACAGCAACTTGGTCCATTTCCTCATCGCGGTGCTCATGGTTGGAGGAATCTTCGGAGCTTACCAGATGAGTAAGTTGGAAGACCCTGAGGTAAAGGTCAAGACAGCCATGGTAGTTACCATGTATCCTGGAGCTTCTGCCCATCAGGTAGAGCTGGAGGTGACCGATGTTTTAGAAAAAGCTATCCGAACGGTCGCTGGAGTAGGAGACATCGAAAGTTATTCATACAATGACTATTCTTTGATTCAAGTCGATTTGCTCACTACGGTGATGGACGAGGATGTAGAGCAGTGCTGGGACGTGTTGAGAAGACGTGTGGCACAGACTCAGGCTTCTTTCCCTTCTGGCGTTGTGGCTCCAGTGGTAAAAGATGACTTCGGCTATGTATATGGTATGTTCTATGCGTTGACAGGTGAAGGTTTGGACGACCGTGAATTATCTGATTATGCTGAACTTATCAAGCGTGAAGTGATTGAAATCGATGGTGTGGAACGTGTGGAATTGTACGGAAAACGTCCGGAATGTATCAATATCTCGCTTTTGCAGGATCGTATGGCCAACTTGGGCGTTCTTCCTGCAGAAGTGCTGGTGACATTGAACGGACAGAACCAGACAACATATACCGGTTATTTTGAAAACGGTGAAAACCGTATTCGTGTGAACGTAAGCGATAAGTTCAAAACCGTAGAAGATATAGGCAATATGCTGATTCAGGGTCATAGCAATGACCAGTTGCGCTTGAGTGACATCGCTCGCATCGAGAAGGGCTATGAGAATCCGAGCCGTAACGAACTCTTTTTCAATAAACAGCGTTCTATCGGTTTGCTGATTGCTGCATCTAGTTCTTCTGACATCGTGAAGGTTGGTGCGAAGGTGGAAAATACCATCAGCTGCATTGAAGCTAACCGCTTGCCGGCCGGGGTGAAATGCCATAAAGTGTTTAACCAGTCGGAACGAGTGAAAAGTTCTTTAGGTACATTTGCCTTGAACTTGGTAGAATCCGTACTCATCGTGATTGTTGTTCTGATGTTGACCATGGGATTCAAGAGCGGTTTGATTATCGGTTACAGCTTGGTAATTACAGTGCTCGGTTCCTTCCTATTCTTGCATTTCATGGATGGTACCATGCAGCGTGTATCCTTAGGTGCTTTTATCTTAGCCATGGGAATGCTCGTTGATAATGCCATTGTTATCATAGATGGTATTCTTGTCGATTTGAAAGCGGGCAAGAGTCGTATGGAAGCAATGACTTCCATCGGACGCAAGACAGCTATGCCTCTGTTGGGTGCAACGTTGATTGCCATCATCGCCTTTCTGCCGATTTTCATGTCGCCGGATACAGCTGGTATCTATGTACGTGACTTGTTTATCGTCTTAGCAGTGTCTTTGATGTTGAGCTGGGTACTTGCTTTGATGCATGTGCCTTTGATGGCCAACCGCCGTCTGAATATTCAAGCGGGTTCGAATGAAAATGGCAAGCGGGAATATCCAGGACGCATTTATGGATTCCTGCGTGGAATCCTTCATTTCGGCTTGAAGCATCGTTGGGGAACCGTCTTTGCTATGCTTGGATTGCTTGTACTTTCCGGTATCGGTTTCGGCTATATGAAACAGGGATTTTTCCCAGATATGGTTTATGACCAGTTGTACATTGAATACAAACTTCCAGAAGGTACCAATTCTACTCGCGTAATGAAAGATTTGGACCAGATTGAATCCTATCTTAAAACTCGTAAAGAGGTAACCAACGTGACGACTTCCATCGGAGGAACTCCGGGCCGTTATAACTTGGTAAGATGCATTGCCAATCCGTCGCTTTCTTATGGTGAATTGATTGTAGACTTTACTTCTCCTGAAACTTTGGTAGATAATCTTGATGACATCCAGCAACGTTTGAAGGCTGATTATCCAGATGCGTATGTGAAGGTGAAACGCTATAACTTGATGTATAAGAAGTATCCAATTGAGGCACAGTTCCTTGGTCCGGACCCTGCAGTCTTGCATCAGTTGGCCGACAGTGCCCGTCTGCTTATGAAGCAGACCCCCGAAGTGGAATGCATTACCACCAACTGGGAACCCGATGTGCCGGTCTTGAATGTGGAATATGACCAAATGGCTGCTCGTGCTTTGGGATTGAGCCGTAACGATGTGAGTTTGTCCTTGCTGACAGCTACCAGTGGAATTCCTATTGGTTCATTCTATCAAGGAATCCACCGTGACAACATCTATATCAAGTGCTTGGATGAAAAAGGAAATCCAATAGAAGACTTGAACAACACTCAGGTCTTTTCACAGTTGCCTCCGTTTGGCAATCTTTTGAATAAGGAAACATTCTTGAAGTTGAAGTCGGGCTCTTTGCAGAAAGAAGAATTGATTGAATCTATGATAGGCAGCACTCCGTTGCAGCAAATCAGCCGGAGCATTACGTTGGATTGGGAGCCTCCTGTAATTCCACGATTCAACGGACAGCGTGATCAGCGTGTACAGTGTTCTCCTGTGTTCGGAGTTGAAACAGACCGTGCGTTTAAGTCTGTATCTGCTAAGATTGAAAAAATTCATCTTCCAGAAGGTTATAGTTTGAACTGGCAGGGAGAGAAGAGTGCCAGTGAAGAGTCCATGAAATACCTGTTTGCCAATATTCCTTTAGGCATCATCTTGATGATTACCATCTTGATTATGTTGTTTAAGGATTATCGCAAGCCGATTATCATCTTCTGTTGTTTGCCGTTTGTCATAGTGGGAGTGGTGATCGTGATGCTTCTTACCGGTAAGGTATTTAACTTTGTAGCCATTGTAGGTACCTTGGGACTGATAGGTATGCTTATCAAGAATGGTATTGTGCTGATGGATGAAATCAACTCTCAGGTTGACTCAGGCATTGAACCGGTGACTGCTTTGATTGACAGCGCACAGAGTCGACTTCGCCCGGTTATGATGGCATCACTTACCACTATTTTGGGTATGATTCCATTGTTGCCCGATGCCATGTTCGGTTCACTGGCAGCATCTATCATGGGAGGTTTGCTCTTTAGTACCGTCATTACCTTATTGTTTATTCCAGTCCTTTATGCCTTGTTCTTCCATATCAAGGTAAAGGAATGAATGACCTTTTAAAATTATATAGAATGAAAAAGAACCTTATATTGGGTCTGCTCTTCTTGTTGCCTTTCGGTGTAAAGGCGCAAGAAGTGTATACCTTGCAGCAGTGCCGGGAAATGGCCTTAAAGAATAATCGTCAGATGGCTTCCTCTTTAAAACAGACGGAAGCGGCTCGCTATACGCAGAAAAGTTTCAGGGGAAACTTCTTTCCGAACTTATCGGCTTATGGTATGAATATGTATGGGTCGTTTGATGGCGGATTGAATATTCCAGGAGGAAATCTTCCTGTTTTCCTGCCTACTTCACCTACACCGAATGTTCCCATCGGCTTCTCTTACTTCCCTGGATTGGACTTAAATCTGAAAGTGAAGAATGTACTCATGGCTGGAGTCCAATTGGAACAGCCCATCTATATGGGTGGTAAAATCATGGCCGCTTACCGTATGTCCAAATTAGGTGTTAAAGTAGCTACCTTGCAAGAGCGTTTAACAGCTTCTGAAGTTATTCTGGAAACGGAAAGTGCGTATGCTTTGCTGGTGAAGTCACAAGAAATGAAAAAGGTGGCTTCCAGTTACCAAAGCCTTTTGAAGGAACTGATGAAAGCGGTGGAGAGTGCCAACAAGCACGGACTCAAGCCAAAGAACGATGTCCTTAAAGTACAGGTCAAATTGAATGAAAGTGAACTTTCTCTGCGGAAGGCAGAAAATGCTTGTCGTCTGGCAGCAATGAATCTTTGCCATTATATAGGAAAACCGCTGACCACAGACTTGCAGGTTGAACCGATCTATCCAGACATCGCTGTTCAAAATTTGAGCGGAGAGGTCTCTATCGGTGACCGTCCTGAATATGCTATGCTCGACAAAAAAGTAGCAGTAGCCAAGGAACAGGTAAAGCTTCAGCGAAGTGAACTTCTTCCGAAAATCGGAGTGCGTGGCTCTTACGACTATTTGAATGGAATCAAGTTGAACGATCAGAAGTTATTCGATAAAGGCGGCTTTTCAGTTTTGGTCAATGTTTCTGTTCCACTTTTCCATTTTGGAGAACGTTACTATAAAGTGCGTGCAGCCAAGGTGCAGTTGGAGCAGTCTCGTTTAGAGCAGTCTGACCTCAATGAGAAAATGACACTCGAATTGACCCAAGCAGAAAACAATTTTGAGGAAGCTCGTTTGGAAGCTGAGTTGGCCGATCGTTCTTTGGAACAGGCAGCCGAGAATCAGCGCGTCAGCAAGAGCCAATATGACGCTGGCTTGGAAACTCTTTCCGACCATTTGGAATCACAGGCTTTATGGCAGCAGGCTTATGCTACTCAGGTTGATGCACACTTTGAACTCTACCTGCAATACATCAAGTATTTGAAGGCTGCTGGTCGATTGACCCCCATGCGATAAAAATAGGAATAATAAAGATAGTCCTCGTGGAGAGGAGATAAGAGCTGTTTCAGCCTTCCATAGGGGAGCTGGAGCAGCTTTTGGCTTATACAAACCATTAAATTGAAGAAGATATGGGAAAAACAGATGAAAATGATTTGCGGAATACTGACCTCACTCCGTATGAGAAAGTCTATTCGGAGTCGAAATTCTTGAAGAAACTTCAGCGAGTGGCTCATATAGCAGGAAAGAAGGTGGTTTATGCGGCTTTGTTGGGGTATTATCTTTTAGCTGACAAGAATGTGCCTTTGCAGGTCAAGGCAAAGATTGTGGGAGCACTGGGCTATTTCATCTTGCCGATTGATTTGATTCCCGATGCTATTCCTTTAGCAGGATATTCCGATGACTTATCTGCTTTGTTTTGGGCATTGATATCAGCTTGTGAGCATATTACCCCAGAGATGGAAGAGAAGGCTAAACGGAAGATGCTCGACTGGTTTGATGAAATTGATGAGGAGGATATCAAACTGTTCTGACCTTTTCATTCCCAATAATTCCGTAAAAATGCCTATCTTTGCAGCCCTATGATAAAAGCTTTATTTTTTGATATAGACGGAACTCTAGTCAGTTTCTCTACACTGCAAATACCTCAGTCTACAATTGACGCCATTGCTGCCGCTCGTAAGAATGGAGTGAAAGTTTTCATTTCTACTGGACGCCCTCCACAAATTATGAATAATATCGGGGCGTTGCAGGAACGTGGGCTGATTGACGGGTACATCACGATGAATGGTTCCTACTGTTATGTTGGTGATGAAGTAATTTATAAGCATCCCATTGCTGCCGATAACGTGCAGGCCTTGGTGAAAGAATGCAAAGCTCACAATTATCCTTGTATCTTTGTCGGTGAAAAGGAAATCAGCGTCTGTCAGCCGGATGATATGCTCCGCAAAATTTTTTATGATTTTCTCCGCGTGAAGGAATTCCCGATTGTGACGTTTGAAGAAGGTACATCTTATGATTCGTACCAACTTACTCCGTTCTTCTCACTTGAAACGGAAAAAGAAATCCGGAAGCTCATGCCAGATTGTGAATTCGGACGCTGGCATCCTACCTTTGTAGATATTACAGCCAAGGGAAATACCAAGCAGAAGGGAATGGAGCATATCCTGGAATACTTCGGAATGGACGTGAGTGAGACGATGGCTTTCGGTGATGGAGGAAACGATATTCCAATGCTTCGCTTTGCTGAAATCGGTGTGGCTATGGGTAACTCATCGGAAGAAGTTCAGCAACATGCCAATTATGTAACTACTTCGGTGGATGAAGATGGCATTGCAAATGCACTGAAGCATTTCCACGTCATCTGAAACAGATCTATAGCTCTTGAGAGAAGGGCATATTAAAACGTCATTAAAGATTCTTCATAACGGAGTCTTTAATGACGTTTTGTTTTTTCACTCGAAGAGTGACCTGGTCCTTTGGGGGTTCGTGTCGTTTATTTCAGCTTGGATAGGAATCTTTCCCGATCTACTACGTAGCGGATGTGCTTGCCTTCTCCAATAATGCCTTTTGAGTCGGCGGCCTTTACTGAAAAAGTCAGCTTTCTACCTTCTATCTCTTCCAAAATGGCTGTAGCTGTCACAGTCTCACCCAAACCAGACGGACGGGTATGGGTGATTTCCAATAGTGAACCAACGGTTGAAGCTCCTTCCGGCAAACTCTTTGCCACCGCATTCATCGCTGCATTTTCCATCAAAGCAGCCATCGCAGGGGTAGCGAATACTTCCATATCACCTGAACCGACGGTCTTGGCGATATTTTTTATACAGACAACGTCTGTGCTTGTAAAAGTCAATCCTTTTTCCATAAAATTCATATAAGTCGATTAAAAAATCTCTCGCTAAAATACGTCTTTCTATCAAATCTACCAAGAAAACAGGCATATAACAGTCCCTTCCCAAATCTTATGCTTATCTTTACACCGCAGCGTGCAGATACTTTCATGTGCTGTTGCTTGAATGCTTGATGAAAAGAAGGTCGGTTTCTCTTGCCAGGCAGAGGGTCTGCATTTGAGATAATACATTATATATATAGTACACTATGGTAGATGAAGAAAACGCATCTTTTCCGGAAAATTGTTTGATGCCCGACGTCCGGAACTGAAAGAAATAAAGCAAAAGGCACATGAGTGTTGCCGTCGCTACAACCAACTGGATGAGTACGATGAGACTCGCCTTTCATTGATTCAGGAACTTCTGGGAGGAGCAGGAGAGAAAGTCTATTTCCAAGGGCCTATCCAGTTCAATTATGGATGTCATACGTTTATAGGCAATAATTTCTTTGCCAATTTTAACCTGTTGGTGATGGATGACGGGAAGATTACCATCGGAAATAACGTAATGATAGGCCCCAATGTAAGTCTTCTGGCCACTAATCATCCGCTGATAGTCGATGAGCGTCTTCGGCTTGAATATCCTGATGGTCATATCTCGATGTCGGAGTTTGCGGCGGGTATAACTATTGAAGATGATGTGTGGATAGCCGCTAACGTATCCGTTTTGGATGGGGTGACCCTGGGTAAAGGAGCTGTTATAGGTGCTGGAAGCATGGTGACCCGTGATGTCCCGGCTGGATGGTTGGCATTCGGTAATCCTGCACGCCCAATTCGTCGGGTAGGGCCAAATGATTCACGCAAGAATTTATTGTAGTTGAAATGCCTGAGTTCGCTGTGACCGTCTTGTAGAAAGTTCATATTTGTTCTTTTATTGTTAATATTTTAGTTAAATGGATGTAAATAGTTAATAAACAGGCGAAAGCGTGGCTCGTTTTACTCCTTTGGGGAGTGAACAAAGCTACTTTTGGTCGATCCCTCAGATTCACAGGTAGGATTTTCTTTTTATTTTTTCGGTACAAAATTTTTGTTTTATATAAATTTTAGTATTTTCGCAATCGAAAAACAAATCAGGCAGATGAAATTTTAAGAAAAATGCGATTTGCCATTCCCATCTATCCGCTTTTCGTGACATACGGATGCGGCTCCTCCAAATTTAAGAAACCGAATTCCGTTGCCCGTAATCGGCAGATAGGGAACGAAGCAGGAAAGCTTCAAAACTATACCGAAGAACACGTGAAACATTTTTGAGCATTGTCCGCTTTGTGTGACCGGCTTCACGGTATAGCAAACAAATAGAAAATAATAACCTAAATACATACAATTATGAAAATCAAGACAAATTATACTAACGAGATGGTTTGGAAAGAAGTGAATGTTAAATCACACATCCCAGAATCTTTGCAAATGCTACAGGAAATGGCTCATAACATCTGGTGGACATGGAACAACGAAGCCAGAGACATGTACAAATCTCTCGACCCTGAATTGTGGTCGGCTGTAGTTCAGAATCCTGTATTGTTCCTTGAAAGATTGAGCTACGAAAAACTGGAAGCCATTTCTCAAGATAAAGCAGCTTTAGCTAATATCAATAAAGTATATGCCGATTTCAAGGCTTATATGAATGAAAAACCGAATCCAGAACGCCCTTCAGTGGCTTACTTCTGCATGGAATACGGTTTGACTCATGTCTTGAAGATTTATTCAGGTGGTTTGGGCGTCTTGGCCGGTGACTACTTGAAAGAAGCATCTGACAGCAACGTGGACATGTGTGCCGTTGGATTCCTTTATCGTTATGGTTACTTCAATCAGACGCTTTCTATGGATGGTCAGCAGATTGCTAATTACGAAGCACAGAACTTCGGAAGTCTTCCATTGGAACGTGTGACAGATGCTGAAGGCAAACCGGTCATTCTTGATGTTCCTTACTTGGATTATTTTGTACATGCTTATGTTTGGCGTGTCAATGTAGGACGTGTTCCTTTGTACTTGCTCGACACAGACAATGAGCTGAACAGTGAATTCGACCGCAGCATCACTCACATGCTTTATGGAGGTGATTGGGAAAACCGCTTGAAACAGGAAATCCTTTTGGGTATCGGTGGTGTATTGTTGTTGAAGAAACTTGGCATCAAGAAAGATATCTATCACTGCAACGAAGGTCATGCAGCATTGTGTAACGTACAGCGTTTGTGTGATTACGTAGAAAGCGGCATGTCATTCAGCGAAGCACTTGAATTGGTACGTGCTTCTTCTTTATATACGGTACATACTCCAGTACCTGCCGGTCATGACTACTTTGATGAAGGTCTGTTCGGCAAATATATGAGCGGTTATCCACAGCGCATGGGTATTTCATGGCAGGATTTGATGGATTTAGGCCGTATCAACCCGGGTGACTCTAACGAACGTTTCTGTATGTCTACTTTTGCTTGCAACACTTGTCAGGAAGTGAACGGTGTGAGCTGGTTGCACGGAAAAGTATCTCAGCAGATGTTCTCAGGCATTTGGAAGGGTTACTTCCCTGAAGAAAATCATGTAGGTTATGTTACCAATGGGGTACATTTCCCAACTTGGTGTGCTTCAGAATGGAAGGCTCTTTATGCAAAATATTTCGATAAGAACTTCATGAAGGATCAATCGAATCCGAAGATTTGGGAAGCTATCTACAATGTTCCTGATGAAGAAATCTGGAACACCCGTATGGCTTTGAAGAATAAATTGACCAACTATATCCGCAATCAGTTCCGTGATACATGGTTGAGAAATCAAGGTGACCCATCACGTGTAGTTTCTTTGATGGAAAAAATCAATCCGAATGCATTGTTGATTGGTTTCGCTCGTCGTTTCGCTACTTACAAACGTGCACATTTGTTGTTTACTGATTTGGATCGTTTGTCAAAGATTGTAAACAACCCGAATTACCCAGTACAGTTCTTGGTAAGGCTCATCCACACGATGGTGCAGGTCAGGGCTTGATCAAGAAGATTGTTGAAATCTCTAAACGTCCTGAATTCTTGGGTAAGATTATCTTCCTCGACAATTACGACATGAAGTTGGCTCGTCGTCTGGTATCAGGTGTTGATATCTGGATGAACACACCGACTCGTCCATTGGAAGCATCTGGTACATCTGGTGAAAAAGCGTTGATGAACGGTGTTGTCAATTTCTCTGTCCTTGACGGATGGTGGTTGGAAGGTTATCGTGAAGGAGCTGGATGGGCTTTGACAGAAAAACGAACTTACGAAAACCAGGAATACCAAGACCAGTTGGATGCTGCTACTATTTATGGCATCTTGGAAACTGAAATTTTGCCTCTCTACTATGCTCGCAACAAGAAGGGCTATTCAGAAGGCTGGGTTAAGACTATCAAGAATTCTATCGCACAGGTTGCTCCTCATTATACAATGAAGCGTCAGCTTGACGATTATTATACTAAATTCTACAATCGTGAAGCAGAACGTTTCCATAAATTGGCAGCCAATGACAATGCTAAGGCGAAGGAAATAGCTCACTGGAAAGAAGAAGTGGTAGAAAAATGGGATTCCATCGAAGTCGTATCTGTGAAGACCAATGAAAGCTTCATTCAGGGAAGTCTGGAAAGCGGCAAGGATTATACTATAGAATGTGTGCTCAATGAAAAAGGATTGAACGATGCCGTTGGTATTGAACTGGTCGTTACTCACGTGAATGCGGAAGGAAAGGAAAACGTTTATTCTGTAATACCTATGGAAATGGTGAAACGAGAAGGCGATCTGTATACCTTCCAATTGAAACACAACATGTCTAATGCCGGCAGTTTCAAATCAGCATTCCGTATGTATCCTAAGAATGAAGAATTGGCACATAGACAGGACTTCTGCTATGTACGCTGGTTCCAAGCATAAAGAAATTTTAATACCAAGAGTTTTATAAACTACTTAAATTAAGAAAGCTAGGGGTGTAACGAAGTCTTGCGTTATGCCCCTTTTCTTTTCCTCTTCGTCTTTTTTTGAGATTTCAGATGGAGTCCAGTTGAGTCTGAAGAGCTTGTAAATCTTCATTTATCGGCAGAATAACCTCCTGTGCGGCTTGTATGATTCTTCTATCCGGTCTCTCGATACTAATCTATAGGTATAGGTGAAAATACACGTCGATAGTCGAAGGCGGTCAAAGGCTTGTAGGAACCGGAAATCGCTCGAAAAAAGATAAAAAAGGACAACAAGTATTATGTGGTTATCCCTATTTGTAATGATTTCACATTTATTATTGATAAAATTAAGATGTTTACTCATTATAATTTTTCTTTTTACGGAAAAATGCCGATATTTGCAGTCTCTTTAAGAGAACTAGTTACTAAACAATATCTAGTGAGTTTTATACACTATTAAAAGTTATCTTTATGAACGAACAATGGAGAAATTTTAAGGGAACACGTTGGACAGAAGATGTGAATGTCCGTGATTTTATTCAGAACAACTACACACCTTATGAAGGCGATGAGTCTTTCTTGGCTGATGCAACCGAAGCAACCAATACCCTTTGGGGCAAATTGCAGAAACTTCAAAAAGAAGAAAGAGCGAAAGGTGGTGTATTGGATATGGAAACAGAAGTGGTTTCAAGCCTTACTTCTTACGGACCAGGTTACATTGACGAAGAAACAAAAGACCTAGAAAAGGTGGTAGGTCTGCAGACAGACAAACCTTTGAAAAGAGCGTTCATGCCTTACGGAGGTATCAAGATGGCCGAACAGTCATGTACTACATACGGTTACACTCCGAATCCAGAACTTCACAAGATTTTCACTGAGTATCATACTACACACAATCAGGGTGTATTCGATGCTTATACTCCAGAAATGAAATTAGTCCGTCATAATCACATTATCACAGGACTTCCTGATACATACGGCCGTGGTCGTATCGTAGGTGACTACCGTCGTGTAGCTCTTTACGGTATCGATTACCTTATCGCAAAGAAAGAAGAAGATAAGGAAAAGGTTGGTAATGAAATCATGACTGAAGAAGTTATTCGTCTGAGAGAAGAAGTTTCAATGCAGATCAGAGCATTGCAGCAGATGAAAGTGATGGCGAAGAGCTATGGTTATGATATCTCTAAACCTGCATCTAACGCACGCGAAGCCGTACAGTGGTTGTATTTCGGTTACTTGGCTGCTATCAAGACTCAGAACGGTGCAGCGATGTCTGTAGGTAGAATTTCAACATTCCTTGATATCTACATTCAGAGAGACCTTGAAGAAGGTACTTTGACTGAAACTGAAGCACAGGAACTTATCGACCATTTGGTAATGAAGTTCAGAATGGTTAAGTTCGCTCGTATCCCATCATACAATGAATTGTTCTCAGGTGACCCAGTATGGGCTACTTTGGGTATGGCAGGTCTTGGTCAGGATGGCCGTTCAATGGTTACAAAGAACGATTTCCGTTTCTTGCACACTCTTGAAAACATGGGTCCTTCACCAGAACCAAACTTGACTGTATTCTATAGCTCTCGTCTTCCTGAAAACTTCAAGAAGTACGCTGCGAAGATTTCTGTAACTACAAGCTCTATCCAGTACGAAAACGATGACGTGATGCGTCCTGTATGGGGTGATGACTACTCAATCTGCTGCTGCGTATCAGCAACACAGACTGGTAAGGAAATGCAGTTCTTCGGCGCACGTGCAAACTTGGCTAAGTGTCTTCTTTACGCTATCAACGGTGGTGTAGACGCGAAGTCAAAAGAACAGTGTGGTCCTGCATACCGTATGGTAGAAGGTGACTACCTTGATTACGATGATGTAATGGAAAAATTCGATAAGATGATGGATTGGTTGGCTAAAGTTTATGTCAACACATTGAACCTTATCCATTACATGCACGATAAGTATAACTACGAAGCTGCTGAAATGGCACTTATCGATACAGATGTACGTCGTACATTTGCAACTGGTATCGCTGGTTTCTCTCACGTAGTTGACTCACTTTCTGCAATCAAGTATGCGAAAGTAAAATGTATCAGAGAACCTGAAACAGGTTTGGTAACAGGCTTTGAAACAACTGGTGACTTCCCACGTTACGGTAACGATGATGACCGTGCTGATGATATCGCTGTATGGTTGTTGAAGACATTCTTGGCTAAGGTTGCTAAGAACTACACTTACAGAAATTCAGAACCTACTACTTCTATCCTTACCATTACTTCAAACGTTGTTTACGGTAAGTATACAGCAGGTCTTCCTAACGGTCGTGCAGCAGGTACTCCTCTTTCTCCGGGTGCTAACCCTGCATACGGTGCTGAAATGAACGGTTTGCTTGCTTCATTGAACTCTGTAGCTAAGCTTCCATACGAATATGCATTGGATGGTATTTCAAATACACAGACTATCAGTCCATCTGCATTGGGTACTGACGACGAACAGCGCGTAGAAACATTGGTAGGTGTACTTGACGGTTACTTCGATAAGGGTGCTCACCACTTGAACGTAAACGTATTCGGTGTAGACAAATTGCTTGACGCAATGGAACATCCAGAAAAAGAAGAATACGCTAACTTCACTATCCGTGTATCTGGTTACGCTGTGAAATTCATCGACTTGACTCGCGAACAGCAGTTAGACGTTATTTCAAGACAAGCACACGGAAGATTGTAATTGTGATAAAAGGAAATGTACATTTGATAGAATCCTTCGGCTCAGTAGATGGGCCGGGGATTCGTTTTATCATATTCTTAAAGGGATGTCCCTTGAGATGTCGGTTTTGTCATAACCCAGATACTTGGGCTCTTCCTAAAGGGGAGATGCGAACGGCCGATGACCTCATTGAACAGGCTCTCCGCTACAAGACCTATTGGGGCAAGAAAGGCGGCATTACCGTCAGCGGCGGTGAACCTTTGGTACAGATAGACTTTCTCATCGAGCTTTGCAAGAAGGCGAAAGAGAAAGGTATCCATGTTACCATTGATACTTCAGGACAGTTATTCACTCGTACAGGTGCTTTCTTTGAGAAGTTCAACGAACTCATGAAGTATGTTGATCTTCTTCTTTTAGATATTAAACACATTGATTCAGAGAAACACCAGTGGCTTACGGGAAAACCGAACGATGCAATTTTGGATTGTGCACGTTATTTGAGTGAAATACAGAAACCTGTATGGATACGTCATGTCCTTGTTCCTGGAGTCAATGATGCTGATGAATATCTTTTAGCTTTACGTCAGTTCATCGATACGCTGAACAACGTGGAGAAAGTAGAGGTTCTTCCGTATCATACATTGGGTGTCTTCAAATGGGAAGAATTGGGCATTGAATACGGCTTAAAAGGGGTAGAGCCTCCTACGGCTGAAAGCGTAGCACACGCTAAGGAAATCTTGACCAAGTAATCTCGAAAAGAATACGATAAATCATTGGAAACAAAACATAAAAGACCCTGTCTGAGAGATTCATTCTTTGCAGACAGGGTCTTTTTGTGTCAGGAAACAGCTCTGTTGGCTGATAGTTTTCAATTGACCTCTTGCAGTGGATTACTGCTTTGATACTGGGAGTTGATGAAGTATGATCGGGGTCGTAAATGAACTCTTATTCTATCAAAAAAAAGCTGCTCCCGATGACGGAGAGCAGCTTAGTGATTCGTAGAGAAGTATCAGAAGCGGAAGCTCAGATAAAATCTAGCACCTTTATTCTTGTACTTAGATTCGATTTGTCCTTCTTCTGTGTCTGTTTTTATCTTGGTGTCGCCCCAGCGTTGTTCAGCACCTACAGAGATAACGCCGTATGAAATTGAGGCACCATAAGTAAAGTATGTGGCATAGTTGCCTTCGAATTCACTGTCTGCATAGAAAGCAGAGTAGCTTGGTGCGACATGGAAGTAAGCTGCAAGTTTCAAGCGTCCAACTGGGTTGATTGTAAGTGAAGGACCAAACTGCATACCGGCTTCCATCTTATACAAGTCGTAAGAGTCTTGGTATTCTTCGCTGTTCATGTTATCCGTATTTCCACTTTCAATGGAGTAACTTCCCACATTGAGGTCGAAGTATGTCCAGTCCAGACCGAATTTAATCATACCAAGGATAGGACGTTTATGTAAATAAAACGTTCTTCCAGTAGAAATACCAGCTCCCCATTCGCTTTTGATGTCTCCTTCATAACCCTCTTGTTCCAATGTCTGCTGGCTGTAGTTGAAGTTGAAGTACTTTTTACGGTTTTTCCATACTCTCTGATAGCGCTTGCTTAGATAAACATCGTTTTCTTCCATGTTTACATCACTTGCCTCCTTAGTGTCATCACTCTGGGCGAAAATAGCTGTAGAAAGGAAAAATAAACAGCTTAAAGTAAGTAATAACTTTTTTTTCATTTTAAATTTTCTTTTATGATTAATTAGGATATATCCGAGATAAAAAGTGTATTTTTTTT
>RCNI01000921.1_pt1 | contig 18855 bp, 19 predicted proteins | sample 2041151 | NCBI WGS metagenome assembly RCNI01 (sample SAMN09708214, study PRJNA481090) | feces metagenome | isolation source: feces | place: Antarctica: Albino Rookery | reverse complement strand
CTAAAATAAGCTTATTTTCCAATGTAATCACCTAGCTGCTGAATGAATTGCTTCCGTTTGCCCTTACTCAGCGGAAGCGTTTCCTCTGATTCTGCCAGACGAATACAATTTGTTTCAATGCTCTGGACAAAATTCAGGTTGACCAGATAGCTTTTGTGAGGGGAGGCAAAGTCAGAAGAAGGAAGCAGGGCAATTAACTCAGACAAAGGCATCCTGGTTACATAGTGAGTGGTACGTGTGCGAACCGTCACATTGTGGTCAAGGGCTTCACAATATAGAATGTTTTTGATGGGCAGAATCGTTTGCGCCCCATCGCAGGAGATCGCAATGCGGGCTGGCTGTTTTTCTTTGATTGCCAGTGAAAGTACCGCAGAAAAGGTATCATAGGCAATGGGCTTTTGCAGGTACCGAAAGGCCACACCGTACCCTTGGATGGTATAGGAATTGCTTTTGGTTACGAAAATCACCAGCGGCGGATGGCTCCTCTTGCGCAAAGTCACAGCAGCGTCAAAGCCATTGAAAGAGGGCATTTCAATATCCATAAAAATAATGTCATAGGTCTGCTGTTTTACGGCTTGCAGCAGTTCCACCGCACTTTCGTATTCCTCTGCAAGAAGTTTGGAATCATACTGCTGCACATATTGTCTGAGAAGCGCACGCTCACTCTGCTCGTCGTCACAGATTGCAATACGCATATTGGTTATCGCCTACTTTCTGGGAAATCAGCTTTATTATAACACATTGGATTATAAAAGACAATTACAGATGATTACGTCTTTCATACGATTCCTTTAAGCGAAAAAAGAGTTTTGCTTCCGGAATGATGCTGTTGAAGCGACGGCCCGGCTGGACAAAAAGGATTCTGCCCTCTTACGATGGAATTCTGCCCTCTTGCGTCACATCTATTGCATATGAATTCTAAAAGGAATAGGATGGTTACACGGATAGATAACCGTTCAATACAGCTTGGGAGGATCTATTATGAAACAGCGAAAGAGACTTTTTGAGACAGTCAGTAGATTTGCCGCATCCCTTGCATTGGACTTGGCGGTTCTGACAGCAAACTCCGCCTGCTGTTAATCCGCAGGGGTGCAAAAACGACCATGAATGCAAGCGATTACCATGCAGTAGGAACCGAAATCCAGCTTATCCTTTAAGAAGTTTAACTTCGACAAGTAGAATACCCGGATGCTCTTTGATCTGATTGACCGGAGACATAATAAGGAACGTAGCTTTAATATCGTGTTCACCAGCAACAAGAAGCTTTTTCAATGGCGTAGCAACTTCAATGAGGATAATGCGCTACTGTGCTCGTTGAATCGGTTTTTTCGACGATGCCATGGTTTCAATATTAAGGACGAAAGCTTCCGAGGTCCCTACACCATAAGCTAAGAAACAACTAACCGCAAATCTGGGTTGTTGGTTTTGATTTGATCTCAGACTGGTGATTTCTTCTGAGCCCGTTGCGGCTAAATCTTCTGGTTGCTAACATTAGAATTATTTTCTTGTTAAAAATTAATTTGTATTTCACAATAAAGGCGGAGAAATTATGATTTTTCGCGATAATGTTCATATTATTCCAACTTTTTTGCGTTTTTCTAGGTCTGATATGCAAGTTGAGCATTGTGCGTTAGGTACTATTAAAACCAGAAATATATCAGGGCAGGAAGTTTATGAGATATTTGACTACTGTTCTATAGATGAAATTGGAGGTAAATTTGGCAAAGACTTTGTGTACATACCCGCTAAAGCAAGTATTGCATTTCTACGCATTTGTCGTTGCTATAATTTCATTCCATTTATAATACACTCACATTTGATAAACTGTGAAAATGGTGAGCCAGTCTCATATTCTGAACAGGATGAAAAGTATATGAAAAAATTTTGCATACAGGCGCAATTATATAATATTCCACTTTGTATTTTTGCTGTTACAAACCAGCATAGTGTTCGTTTTAGGCGATATACAGCTAATGGTTCATCGTTGAAAATGGAGGATGAGGTTATTTATGAATAAGATAAATCCAGGCGATTATCATGTTATTTTAGATGATAACATCGGTATTGTTTATTCGAAGAAAAAAGGGAGAATCAAAACTACTTCTCCGTCACATGCACAGATTATCAAGCAGTATCTAAATAACTATATGTTACACAATTTATCTGATTCTGATGAAAAGATCTTTGAAGACTATTTGCAGAAACAATTTGCAGACTATCCAGACGAAAGTGTAAGGACAATCTTGAACTTAAATGAACAGAAATCATTGCGTAAAATTGAAATTTTGTTGACTAATTCGTGTAATTTAAATTGTAAATATTGCTATGCACATGGAGGAACATACAATCAACCTTCAGAGATAATGACGCCAGAGAACATAGTTAGATATCTATCTGCACTTTTAATTGGCAGATATAACATGATTGAAACGGTAATGTTCTTCGGAGGAGAGCCAACACTCGTCCCGGATACAATTGTTGCTATTTGTGAGTTCTTTCAGCAACATTTTGAGGACAAAGATTTTTTTAAACTCCCAGTGTATACAATGGTAACTAATGGAACCCTAATTGATAAGAAAATGGCAAAAATTATACAAAAATATAATATAAGAGTTACGATTAGCCTTGACGGTCCACAGGAAATCAACGACCAACTCCGCGTATATAAAAATGGGCACGGAACCTACGCGGCGATTAAGAAAGGATTTGAAGCGCTTAAAAATGAAGGAGTCTCCCCTCGGATGGTTGAGGCAACGTATACCTCACTACATGCTTCTTTGGGCTACAGTAAAAAATTTATTCATGATTATATAAAAAATGAATTTCACGTTCCGAAAGTTTTAGTTGCAGATTGTACTGACGATGATAAGGAACATGGTTTAGCGTATCTTGAGCCTATATCTGAAGAATTTGGGGATGATTCTTTGCTCGCAGAAAAGGTGAGCTACCAGAGAGTACTTTACAGTCTGACCCAGTCAACTTTCTGTGATATGTATTGTGATGCTGGGCTGGCTTCGTTTATTATTTTGCCTAACGGCGACATTTATCCATGTCATCTTTATGTTAATCATTTGAATTATCGCATTGCTCGGTTTTCTAACAATGGATATGATTACAGTGAATACAAGGATTTCTTATCACACACAAAATTGTTACATAAGACACAAAATCCCAAATGTATGAATTGCTGGGCTAGTTTGGCATGTTCTGAGTGTGGGGCGTCGCTCATTTTCGACCAAATTACCCCGGCTCGGTGTAATGCAGAAAGAAAGATACAGGAAAAGATAATACTAGATTATGTAAAAAAGCACATATCATGTTACGCTTGCAAAGCACAGCTTTGAAGATAATTATTTAAGAAAGGAGAATGACATATGTTAAAAGAGCTGTTATGCACCGAAATGAACATTTTCGAAGTTCAAATGGATACTTTTGATGAAATGGAAGTATTGTTGGGCGACGGATGTGGTGCGATCTTCGGATGTGGTGGCTGTAATCAGAAAACTTAAATGTAAAGCTCGCTAAAAATGAATGCCGCGTTTAGTATGCGGCATTCATTTTCAACGCAAATAAAGTGAAAAGGGTGGAATTTTTGTGAACAGATTAACATCAGCCCCTAAAAAAGGTGAAGTCTTGTTTGGAGTGACGTGTATCTGTGTGATGCTCCGTTCAATGGTTTCTACATATACAACCTATAAACTTACGTCTATTCTGGATTATGCACAAGCTGGGAATATGAACCAAGTGGTCTATACTTCTATTTTTTCACTATTCCTAATTTTGGTAGCATTTGGCTTGAGTTCTCTTGTTGCAATACTACGTCAGAGATTCCTGACAGATGTAGATGTCAAAGAACGGCAATCTATTATGCAAAATCTTCTCAATCGTCCGCTTCGTCTTCAGCGCTATAAAGATAGTGCATACTATATAACGCTACTTACTACTGACTGTGATATGTATCGTTCTAACCGAATAGGAGCAATTTTCTTGATTTGGGAGGCTGCAGCGAATATTGCTACAGCTACACTTATGCTGGTATATTTGAGCCCGTGGCTGTTTCTCGTTGGAGTGATTTCGACATTGATCCCGGTTGCACTGCAAAAAAGTTTATCTCGTGTACAGAATCAAGCTCGGAGTGATTTCTCGGAACATTCTCAAGAGTATATGCAGGTCCTCAAAGACTGTTTGGATGGTGGCGATACCATTCGTGAAACAAAAACTACACCGTACTTTATTGAGCGATTTCATAATGCAAACTTTAACTCGCAGAATAGTTTTGCTAAATGTTGTATTTTATCTAATGTTGGCAATCAACTTCTCTATACTGTAGCTTCGCTCGTTAGTTGGGCGGGAATGATCGTTGGTGCCATTTTAATTATGAACAATAGTTTCTCTTCTGCAAAAATGATTGCTGCAGTTGGAGGATTTTCTAATTTTTCCAACAGTGTCTCAAATTTGTGTGAGTACATTGTTTCCTTCCGTTCTACAAAAAAAATTGCTCAAAAACTGACCGAGGAGCAGAAATATCCTACTATCAATACCGATCAAGACGTTGAAACAAATGCGGCTGAAATTGCTTTTCAGCATATATCTTTTGAATTCCATGATAAGAAGTTATATTCAGATTTTACCTATACATTTGCACCAGGAGGCTGTTATGCCATTGTTGGTGAAAGTGGAAGCGGTAAATCGACACTCCTAAAACTATTGCTGAAGTATTACGATAATTATGGGGGAACAATTACGCTGGATGGGAAAAATATCCGAGATCTATCGGAGAATGTTATTTTTGAGAAAGTGGGGATTGTTTCCCAAACGCCATATGTGTTCAATACGTCTCTATATGAAAATATTACTATGTACCGGCAAACGCCGTCTATAGATTCTGCTGAATACCAGCAGCTGCTTAATACGCTCAAAATAGCAGATCTAGCAGCAATGGTTGGCTCTAAACCACTGGGAGATTTTGGAGATCGACTATCTGGCGGTGAACGGCAACGTGTTGCATTGGCGCGAATCCTGATTCGACATAAGCGTACAATTCTGTTTGATGAGCCAACCGCATCCCTTGATCCGGTGAGTGGTAATTGTATTAATGAACTTATTTTTGGATTAAAAGGTTATACACGCATTGTGATTACACATGATAGACGACAAGAGTACCTAAAACAGTTTGATGATGTGATATATATTTCTAATTAACTATCCTGGCCTAGGTTATAATCTTGAGTTAATATACGAACAGAAACCGCCCCGAAATATTAGAATCTAAGTAGGCTACTATTAGCCTATAGTCTGCTCCTGCTCCCACATTTTAAGATCATGGTTTTCTCACGACCCCACTGGAAACTGACCATATGGTACGGTCTGAACATAACTGCATGGGAGAAGAGTCTCCATTAGGAAATGTTTTCTGCAACATTCGTTTGACGGCGAATTCCTGAATTCAAAAGATAATGGAAAATTTACCGAGATGACCTTATCCTCCGTTATGCCTTTTGTGGTATCTAGGACCTCGCGATAACCGTTTCGCTTGGACCACTTTGGGGCCTGCCGCTTGATGATCTCTGCCCCCTGTACAATGTAGTAGAATAAGTTTTGTTGTCTCTTATCAGGATATTGGAGAGCAATGGCAGTAAGTGTAGGCTTTTGATATTGCCATACTATGATTCAATCCCTCTTACGACGGAATTCTGCCCTCTTGCGTCACATCTATTGCATATGGATTCTGAAAGAATTAATATGGTTACACGGATAGATAACCGTTCAATACAGCTTAGGAGGTTCTATTATGAAACAGCTAAAGAGACTTTTTGAGACAGTCAGCAGATTTGCCGCACCCCTTGCATTGGGTTTGGCAGTTCTGACAGCAAACTCCACCTGCTTTTGCTTATCCTATCAGCCGGAGGAACCTGCGTGCTTGAAGAAAATGCACTTCCGGGATATGCAGGTTAGGAAGTAATGCTGCTGCGTGTATCCAGACAGATTGCTTCCTTGTGGAGCCGAGATGGTATCATTCCCGAAGACAGCGAAGAAGCCTATGTCTATGGGATTCAGCTTTTGTTATCCACAGTAATCAACGTAGTCTGTATCGCGGTGATTTCCTGGCTTATGGGAAAACCGCTGGCATGGATTCCGTTTATGATTGGGTTTGTTCCTCTGCGGATAACAGCAGGCGGGTACCACGCGAAAACGCCTCTGCGATGTGGGATGACCTTTTGCGGTACGTATACGCTTGTTCTGCTCCTGCTCCATTTCTTACCTGTACGGGGACTGGTACCTGTCATTCTGATTAACAGCGTTGTCACTTTGATTTTGGTATTCCTGTTTTCTCCGGTTCCGGCAGCCAATAAGCCGCTGACGGCGGAGGAAGCCAAGAGAAATCGGAAACGAAGTCTTGTGATTGCGGCTGCATCATTGCTATTTATGATCATAGCAATGGGATTGCAACTTTTGCGAAATTTGATTCTTTACATCTCCTGCGGACAAATAACAGCGGTAATTTATTTATGCATCAGTAAAACAATTCGACATTAAAATCAGTATGAATCCGTCTGATCAGCGGTTCGTGTTTGTTCTGAGCCTGAAGGAATGTGCACACTGGAGGGCTGGCGTAAGCCCACCCTAGGCTTATCAGGGGTGGAGAACATCGGTTGGTAGCAATGTTAGAACAGCTGTCTAAAAAGATGACAAAGATGACTAGGAGGTATTTTTTATGAAACGTACAAAGCGAATCGTAGGTTTATGTGTATGTATGATGCTTTTGGTTTCCCTTATGGTGCTTCCGGCATCCGCAGCAACTAACCCAGATTTTTATCATTTTCCATTGGTAACAAAATCGATGGGAAACGGATATATGTCTGCTGCGGTTGCAGCTCAAAAGTTTTTACTGTTATATGACCCCATCACCTATAGTCGAGTTAAGTCAAGTGGTGGGACAGACGGCTTCTTTGGTTCTGGATCAGCAAATGCTGCTGAGTACTTCCAAGCCGCTGAACATTTGGGGGTAGATGGGAAAGTCGGCTCACTTACTTGGCTAAAGATGTGTGAGTTGATGAGTTCTGTAGAGGGATATGACTCTTTTGCTCCCTACTATTATCTGCCTAATAACTCAGGAAAACGTATTGCTAGTGAAGAGGTTATATATTATATCAATGGATATTGCTCCGTAAATGAAGCAGGAGCAGTGAAAGAAGTTTTTTACAATCCGTGAAATTGCTCAAGTAGTATGACATTGTGGGCACCACAATTCTTTGACGGAATCGTGGTGCCCACATGTTGAAAAATATTGAGGAAAATCTCTAGAAGTCATATTGTGTATGACCGTTCATTATATATAATATAAATTTACTTAGGTTCTCATGCATTATTCTTATGTTTACCAAAGATATATAGTAAAAGAAAGGTTGATTCATATGAATCAGTACAAACAAAGATTGGTCGGGAATATAATAATTAGTGCAATGTTATTCCTTGTAGGCTGCCAGCCTGCCCCGGAAAGTAATGCCGTGTTGGGGAAAAATACTGAACATCAAGATTTCGGTACGTTAGCCCCCACAGCAGTACCGTACACGTCAGCAGAAACAGAACATATCAGTTTTAAAAGTGATTTCAAAAGCACGGATGAAAGTGTTCATTTTGTGATGGACATTCAACAAGATATTTCTACAGCGCTCCCTTTTGCAGTACATGTTACTCCGCACCAGTTGACGGAGACGGATGCAAAGCGCTGTGCTTATGCAATTTTCCCAGATGCAGACTTTTATGAGCCACAACCTTTGATTGCTCCTGTTTTTTCAAAAAGCGAAATACAGGATAAAATTGCGCTGTGGTCTCAATACACAAGTGTAGACGAGCTCAGAGAATTATACGGTGAGGAAGTTGATGAGCAGTATATCAATAGCACTGCAACCCTGATAAAGGAATACATAGAGGATTATACACTTAAATATGAATCCGCACCGGAGAGCAATGTTCATGCCCCATGTGTTTGGAAGATGCGAAAAAGTTCGGATTATATGTACACAGCGGAAGAACTGGCAGAAGTGGACACAAGTGATGACAATGATGAGCTTTCTGCGCAATGCTACATAGATGGAATTCCCTATTATTATACGGTATCGACTCGTAATAGGAAGGATTTTACCGTTAATGCAATTTCGTGCGTTATTTTTGATGGACCGAGTCCTAGATCAATTGAGAACAAAATAAGAAATGCCCAATTATGCAGGACTCTGGAACCTACAGTTGAGCAGCTGGCAGATGTCAAAAAAAAAGCTGAGCGGATACTCTCTAATATGGATTTGGGCCAATGGTGGATTGATGAATGTTATGTAGAAACAGAGACACCTGGAAATCAGACAGAATATTATGTAACTGTAAATGCTGTACCTGCATTTAATGGGGTACCAGTTATGCGTAGGACGCAACTCCAAAGTTTACGTAATGAGGATGGTTATGCAGCCAGTGAATACTTTACGGATGCTAATTTCCGATTCTCTACAAATGGTGAACTTATTACATTTATGTTATATACTCCGTTAGAAACGAATAAAGTTGTATACGATGATGTGCACACTTTGGATATGATGACATTATTACAAAGAGCACAGGAGGTATTTAAACTCACAGATGCCTATGCGTATCCGTTTGGGAGTTATTTGAATTTAATTAAGGAGCCTGTGCAATGCAATATTGCCGTTTCGGAGATAAAGAGTGGCCTTTCTCGGATAAAAGAACCGAATCATGAGGGAAGGTACTGTTATGTACCGGCTGTCCAATTTAAGGGCACTGTTGAGTATATCGGAACAGAGTCAGGAAAGTTATTCTATAAGAGCAACGTCCCTGAGAGTCTATTGCATATCAATGCTATCGATGGAACAATTATCAATGAGGTAAATTCCTAGTATCGAGAATATCCATCCTATAGGCATAAGAATCCGATTGTGCTACTATGGGGTGAGTAGATTGGTTAGATATATAGAATAGATAGAATAGAATTAACATTCGCTTTTCAGCTTTGTTGATGTACAGCAATTATTACGAATTCGTGCACAGAATGGTCTCTTCTCAAGGATCAAGGAGTATTCGTCCAATAACTCCATCTCCCTATTAGTTATTGAAAATCACTAGCTTTGGAAGAGGGGGGGGACGAGCGGAAGGTGAGAAATGTGAAAAACGGAATCGAATCCGGGCTTCGCCAGGGCCTGGGGATTCGGTTGGTTTTGGGAATCTTGGGCATGGCAATGCTCATTGGCCTTGCCTCGGCACAGCCGCTGGTTCGGGCGGTCCGGGGAATGGATAAGATCATGGAGGGGTTTCATACAGATTTTGTGCTGAAAGCCATCCGGGCGGATACTGTGGTATCCTTTCTTCCGGTGTTTGCGGTGCTCCCTTTTGCAGCCAGCTATTTAGAGGACATCAAAAGCAAGTTTGCCCGATTCTTTCTGGTGCGTTCCAGCTGCCGGGTATATCTTCTGAGCCGATTGATTGTCTGCTTCCTCTGCGGCGGCCTGGTGGTCGCCGGGGGGGCACTGCTGGCCTGGGCCGGGGCGGCTCTGGTATTTATTCCCAGAGAATTTGCCGCAGAGGAGCCGCCGGAAACCTATTTAGAGCTGATCAAAACCATAAGCCTGCTGTTTCTAAACGGCGGGCTTTGGGCCGTTGCAGGGATGACACTGAGCACCTTAATGGAAAGCAAGTACATCGCCTATGCGTCCCCCTTTGTGCTCTATTATCTGTTGGTGATCCTATATGAGCGATATTTTCCCAGCTGGTTTTTGCTGTACCCTATGGAATGGGTGAATCCCTCCAAGCTCTGGCCCTTGGGGTACTGGGGGCCGGCAGTGCTGATGCTGGAATTGACCATCGTATTTTCTCTGCTGTTTATCTGGCGGGCGGGAAGGAGGCTTCGGGAGCTGTGAAAAAGATGAAACAGGCATTCACCATTGCCGGGTATAACTTCCGACTGTGGCGCGGAAATCCCAGAATCCTCATTACCTTCGCCCTGACCTTTATCCTCTGCTTTCTGCTTACGGATAAGGCAGTAACCTTTGCTGTGGAGCATAACACGCCCATGCAGGTGGCGGAGACCTTTATTTGGAGCTTTGGTGACAGCAACTCCATTCTGCTGTCCTCGGTGCTGCTGGTCCTGCTGTTTGCGGATATGCCTTTTTTGTCCTCGGGGACGCCGTTTTACCTGGTGCGGACGGACCGGAAGACCTGGATCACCGGGCAGGTGATTTACACCATGGCGGCGACGGCTGTCTATCTTCTGTTTGTCCTGGTGTCTACGGTGCTCCTGTCCATGCGCCAGTCCTTCGCCGCCAATATGTGGAGCCCCACAGCGGCAATTCTGGGCTATACCAATGCAGGAAAGCGTGTGGCCATACCAGCGCTGGTGAAAACTCTGGAAATGAGCTGGCCCTATCAGAGTATGTTTTCTATTTTTGCCCTGATGCTTGGGTATGCCGGAACCATGATGATGATCATGCTGGTGTGCAATCTGCGATTTGGACAGGCGGCGGGGGCTGTAGGGGTCCTGGCTTTTTCGATTTACGGTATTTTAATGAAGCCGGACACCATTCAGCTGATTTTGAAACTGCCGGATGAAGCCTATTACATTGCCAATGTTCTGATTGGGTGGCTTTCACCACTGAATCAGGCGACATACCATATGCACAACTTTGGATATGACAAGCTGCCCAGACTGTGGCAGTCCTATCTGATTTTCGGCGTTTTCATTTTTCTGGGATACTTTGCCGCTATCCGTGCGGCAAAACGCTACAACTTTACCTTTACCGGAACGGAGGGATAACATGGAAGCGGCAATTGAAGTGCAAAAGCTAAATAAATCCTTTGGTGAGGAACACGTGCTGAAAGACGTGACCCATGCCTTCGAGAAGGGAAAGATTCATGGGATCGTTGGCAACAACGGTTCCGGAAAGACCGTGCTGATGAAGTGCATCTGCGGCTTTCTCCGCCCGGATTCCGGGCGGGTACTGGTGAACAACCGCCAAGTGGGGAAGGATACGGACTTTCCCCAGGACCTGGGAATCATCATTGAGACCCCGGGATTTCTGCCCCATCTGTCCGGGTTTCAAAACTTAAAGCTTCTGGCAACCTTACAGAAGAAGGCTAACAGCCACACCATCCGGGATGCTATCGCCCAGGTGGGGCTGGACCCGGATATGAAGAAGCCGGTGGGAAAGTACTCCCTGGGTATGCGTCAGCGTTTGGGCCTGGCCCAGGCACTTATGGAGGACCCGGGACTTCTGATTTTGGACGAACCCCTGAACGGTCTGGACAAGTATGCCGCCCAGCAGATTCGTGAAGTCATCAAGGGCCTGCGCCGGGACGGCAAAACCGTGATTCTGGCAAGCCACAACCAGTTCGATATTGATGAACTGTGCGACACCGTCTGTGAAATGGACGCGGGGATTTTAACGGTGGTGCGGTGATGGAGAAAATCAAATTAACTGCCCACTACCGGGTGGGACTGGAAGAAAAAGGAAGAAAAACCATGCAGCCTTTGGACCTGGAAGCAGAGGCAGGGGAGTGCATTTACTTATACGGAAATGCGGCACGGCGGCAGGCACACTTTGAGGTGCTTGCGGGCCAGCGGCGGCCTGAGGATGGGGAAGTGACCTTGGGCCAGCGGCAGTTCTATGCCCAAAGCGGCCTGGCATCTTATCGCCGGGGGCATATTGGTATTGTTCCTCAGAATGGGGGACTGCTCCCGGAGCTTTCCATGCTGGAGCAGATTGCCCTTCCCATGCAGCTGGCAGGATGGACCAAAGGGCAAATGACAGAGCGTTTGAAAGAGCTTACCGGAGATAACCTGCCCCTCCATGATTTATACAACCGACCCGGACGATGCAGTCAGCGCAAACAAGCCATCGCCGCAATTTTGCGGGCGGTCGTGATGGCTCCCCAGGTGCTGCTTGTAAACGGGTTCCTGGATGATTTTGAGGCGTTGGATGCCGATATGCTATGGAATACCTTGCAGTCCCTTCGCAGGAAAGACAGTGTGCTCATTTATCTCAGCGGAGCACCGGCCCCGGATGTAATTCCCTGGGCACAAAAGATAATGTTATGAGGTGACCACAATGAAACAGATTTTTTCCTTTTTACTGGCTCTGGTGCTCCTTGCGTGCCTGGCACTTCCGGCCCTTGCGGCGGAGCCGAGCCAGTCGGAGACCATGGAGACAGTCTCCTCTGAACCTACAGAAACAACGACAGTTCCCTCCACGGAACCTACGGAACCCAACCAGCCGGAACAGCCAACAGAACAACCTGTGGCACCAGCACCTACTGAGCCGCAGACAATCGAGCCGACTACGCCCACTGAGCCGCAGGCAACGGACCCAACGGCACCCACTGAGCCGCAGACAACAGAACCACCAGCACCCACTGAGCCAAAGCCCACAGAACCGCCGCAGTTTCCCACCCAACTGGAAATCGATACGGAACACATCTATCCCGGAATGGATGGGGCCTATGAAAACGGCTATGCACCCAGCACCGGGGACGGGTATGTCCATGTGGTTCTGCCGCTGCTTGCTACGGGTAACATCTATCAGAATGAAATCAAGGCTTCTATCAACCCCGGCGGCAGTCCGGCCTTTGTGCCTACCAACTATGAAAAACGGTTTTACTTAGAGGAGCACCAGCCCATTAATGACACCCAGAGCGTGGAGCTGTTTCTCATTGAATTTGATGTGGCCCTTTCTTCCAGCCGGGTCAACGGTGTTTATCCGCTGTCTATCCAGGTTTCCGGCTTCGATGAAAATGCCCAGCCTATTACGGGAAATTATCCTTTTTTTGTGACCATTACAGACAGCCCGATGCCGGAGCCGCCGAAGCCACAAGGTCCGGAATGGCCTACCCCAGACCCGGTGATCTACATTGCTTCCAGCAAGGTGGAACCAGAGCAGGTCATGGCAGGCGAGGATTTTACCCTTACTGTGACCCTTCAAAATTCGCTGACCAGCAAAAGCGTTTCTAACATGATGGTCCGGGTGGACCCGGGCAATTTGCAAATCAGCCTTTTGGAGGACAGCCATACCTTCCAGGTGAAAAAATTGGGGGCAGGGGAGCAGACGGAGCTTTCCTTCCGGTTCCATTCGGATCAGTCCATCCCAGCCGGAAAATATAACCTTGGATTCCAGTTTACTTACGACAGCGGCAAGGTCATGAAAATCAATTCCAGCGATACCGTCACGGTAAAAATTCAGCAGCCTGCCAATATGGAATTGGTCGTGCCCAGATTTGCCAGCAGTGTAACGGTGGGGGAGACGATTCCCCTCAGCTTGCAGGTGATGAATATGGGCCGGGACCGAATGAATAATGTCCGCTGCACCGTGTCCGGCTTCGGTTTTGCTCCGGCGAATACGGGCTACATCGGCACTATGGAGGCGGGGACTTCCGCAACCACCAAGATAGACCTCTATATTGTTGCTCTGAATACCAGTGCCGGAAACGAAAACGGGGAGCAGTACGGTGATACCACCGGTACAATTACGCTGACCTTCGAGGACGATTCCGGTGAGGAGTTCCAGCAGACCGCAGAGTTTACAACCACGGTTAAGCGGGCTATTGCCCAGATTCCTCAGAATAACAACGACCAGGAAAAACAGGAAAAGGCCAATCAAGTTTGGTGGTATGTGATCGTGATTTTAGGGGGTGTAATCCTTGCAGCAGTCATTGGTATGCTCATCTACAGGCGCCAGTGGAACAAAAACGATATTTAAGATTGCTTTCCGAACCATTCCTCGATGCGGCGCTGTGGCGTTACTGCTTCTAACACTGGGAATGTATATTCTGTTCCCCTGCGTGAGCACCTTCCGGCAGGTCCAAAAGGAGACGAGAACCTCCTATGACCTTCCTGTGACAGTGGACAATGACCGCATGAGCCTACAGGAGCTTTCTAAAATGGAAGGTGTGCGCAAGGCTACCCCGGTGTGCAGAATCCATGCGACGCTTACCACAGGGGATTACAGCCAGAATCTGGAGATTCAGGGGGTGTTCAGCGGCTTCCTGAATCTGAATTTCACACAGGGCGGTGTGTTCCAGGATAACACCTATATGCCGTTCCTGGTGATGAATGAGGCCGCTGCAAAGAACTTTTCTTTAGCAGAAGATGCAAGCGGGCCACCTACTACTGCCGTGGATATGGATGCCAAACTTATCCTGAAGGATGAGGCAGGGGAGCGGGAAGCTCTGATTGGCGGAATCTTTCGGGACGGAAGCGATGTCCCACTGTGCTACATGAGCTATGATACCGCAAAGCGAGAACTGCCCCCAACGGGCCAGACAGAGTTCCTTTTAACTGTGGAGCACAAGGGAGACTGCCCGAAGGTACAGAAGGCACTGCGCCGATGGGATGTCCAGGTGTCACTGGATGAGAATGAGATTCTTCGCTGGCAGGTAATGAAAGGGCAGACCTGGCAGCTGCTGGTGACAGCATTTGCTAGCCTCCTTTCTGCAGCTGTACTGATTCGCAAGCAGCGCACCATAGATGCTCCCAGGGAGCAGGAGGAGAATGCTATGCTTTTGTCTGCGGGACTGACGACCCGGGATATTTGCCAGATTTACCCTCTTCGTATTCTGCTTGCTGTCCTTGGTTGCTTGGTGGCTGCTGTCAGCTTTGCAGGTGTGCTCTGGATTGGGATGGAATGAAATATTTCTGTTGGCTGCATGATAGATAATTGGGATTGTAAAGGTGATATAGAAATGAATCATATAGAAAATAAAAATGAAACAATTTACCATATTATAATATACACGCTATTGCTGAATTTTTTCAGCTATGTTTGTGCCTTGATGAGCCTTTATATTGCTCAATGTCCACCTTCTTCTGTTGCAGGTTTCATAGAGCCGCTTGTAGTATTATTTATGCCTAGAGTTAGTGATGCAACTTTTGAATTTATCAATGGCAGTAATGTGCTAACACTCGCTGAAAAGCAGTGCTCTCTTTTGATAAATTGTGTTTTTACGTTAATTATGGGAGAGGTATTTGCCTTTGCATGGGGTCCAGAATATCATGCATTAAGTAGATTTGAATGGAATCTCTGCCTTAGTATGCTCTTTAACATGAATGATATGATTAGTGGAAAGGATCTTTATAAGTTGCTGAAGGAGTATTACAGAGACTTGACTGATCTCACTAAAATCCATTTGACCGAGATGGCTGTTAGTGCTGTTGCGCTAATAATTGTGACGATCTTAGCTTTATTACAACATAATGATATTATGGATTATATCATGACATTTATCATTGCAGTTATGCTGCTTACAGCGAATACAGAGTGTCTCTATATACACTGTATTCACATAACAAGAAAAATGCCAGGTGTTCCTAATCCTTGAAGAAAACAATATTGAGAATATGCTTTTACCAAGAGCACACGTCAGGCGATGAGAGGGGAGAAGAAGCCAGTAAATTGTAGCAAGCAATGCTTATGGCTATCCACATAGCCATAAGCCGCTTGTTGAGGGCAGCGCCCCCAAGCCCCTTTGAACACAGAATCTGATTCTGTGGCTGCGCATCCTTCGGACGCTTTTGACACGGTTAGCTTACAGCTGACCGTGTCCTTTTTCCTGTTCTTGTCCATGCTTCTGTTCCTCATCTATCTTCAAAATACGATCCACATTGGCCTTTGCTGTTAGAAGCTCCTTCATTTCATTACGGGCCTTGCGGTATTCACCGTAGGCTTTTTTCTTTCCCTCCAGCAATTTGGCATACTCAGCTTGCAGAGCTTTGATGGTAGGCAGTTTCTTATCTTTCCCGTATCCAAGCTCCTCAAAGGCTTGTTTTGCAGCCTTATGTAGCAGAATATCCGCTTCATGCTCTGTCATAAACTTTTTGGAATACCCAGCTTTACGGTAAGCCACATAGGTGTCACGGGTTTTTGCATAGTTGATGATGTGTTGTCGCAGTACGGAGATTTCTGCCATCCGCGTTTCTGCACCTTTGATCTGTGCAGATAAATCATTATATCGGGTGGTCGCTGCATCTGCTTTTTCAGCCAGTTCTGAATAGTCTAACAAACCATGTTCTGTCAAGTAGTTCATGGTCTGCGCCATCTGTTTGAGGTTGAACACTTTTGCCCACCGTGCATAGCCTGCTCCCTTGCCGGCTTGCAGTTTGGCCTGAATGTCCACCAACAGATTAACTTTCTTTGCAGGTGTTTGTGCCGTTGGCTTTTTATGGGGGATATGCTCCTTCTGTCCAGCAAGAACAGCCAGCAAGTCATCCTTTGTATAGCCGGCACCAAGGCTGTCCATGCGGGCAGATTTTTCCCAATCGGCAAGGCGTAGATTTATGGATTTTCCCCGGTGGGTGATTTCGCACCCACCTTCTTGCAGAAGCTTTAGCAGCTCATCCAGATCAGTGGGTTTCTTTTCCATCGCGGTATCTATCAATTGACGAAGCAGTTCCCGGTGAGAGGGCTTGGCCTGATCGCCCAGCCACTTATTATAACTCTTGCCGTGTGGAGCTGGGTTCTCAACAATAGACAGTCCATTTTCGATACAGAGGGTATCACTGAGCTGACGAACTGCTCTTGTACTGCCCCAGAAGTTGCGGAACTTCCGGTCACAGTCCGTATTGACAGCAGACCAGATGATGTGATTATGGATATGTGCTTTATCTATATGGGTGCAAACCACAAAGGCATGATTTCCTTTTGTAAATCGTTTTGCAAACTCTACACCGATCCGATTGGCTTCCTCTGCAGTAATCTCACCAGGGACAAAGGATTGGCGCACCTGATAAGCAATCACGTCGTCTTTACCACGTACTCTGCCTCCCGTTTAGCTAAAAGAAACTCTGCGTCAGCACACCGGCTCTCACAGGCGAAGCTGGTGATGAGCTTTCCGTTATCAGTTTTTTGGGGGGTTGCAACATAGTCGATGATGTCGCTGATTGCTCTGCAGAAGCTGCGTCCTTTGCCGGTGTGTAGCGGCATTATGCGAGTGGTTGCCATGGCGTTAGCCTCCTTTATAATAAAAATTTCGTCTCTCCATATGACTGCTTTTTATGTGCTGCTATAATATAGCAGCACAAGATAACTGAATGATATATGATGATTATGATTCTTTTTGTGCGTGCTGCTATTGACATTATAAATTTAAGATGTATAATATTAGATACATAGGTTAAGCAGCATAATATTGAAAGGCGGTATAATATGAGAATAAATAAAGGACTTATGGCAGCAGCAACATTTGACCCCACAAAGCGAACATCTCAAATGACAGTGTCAGAGATGTGTCGTAAAATCGAGGGAAATATTATCTCACTACCATTGTATCAGCGAGATCTTAGCTGGACACTGCAAAAATGTATTGATTTACTTAACTATCAATTATGGGGTAAGGCACCAGTTTCGCCTATTTCAATTAATGTTATAAATAACATTGGTTGTTCAGTGCCTCAAGTGTCTTTTGTCAATCGAGAGATTATCGATGAAATAGAGCGTGGTCAATATTCAGTTGTTGACGGTCAACAACGTCTCACAACAAACTATAAAGCGTTTTGTAATCACGAAGATTTTCGAAATATTGTTCTGGATTTGGGAAAAGGAGAGTTTGCGGAGGCTAGAGATACTCTCCGGACGAATCAGATCCCTGTTGGAATTTTGCTCAATAAGGAGGATTCAGTTCTATTTGAATATACCAAATCTAAAAAGGGACTTAATTCAGCGGAAGTACTAACAGTTTTACTTCAGGTAAGAAGTAAAATGCGAAATTATAACTATACTATTAACTCTGCAGAGGATCTAACAGAAGACCAACAAATAGAGTGGTTTGAGGTCTTAAACAATGCCGGAAGTCGTGTAAGTATTATTCAAATGCGTTTTTCAAAGTTAAAAGCGCACGGAATTGATATTTATAAGCAGTATACAAACCTCTATCGTACACGTGTATTTGAAGCGGGTTATGATGATTTCTTTACTCCTCAGAAAACAAATGTTTCATATCCCGTCGCAGCATTGAATCCGGCATATGAGGTAATTACGAATAAAGTACACTCAGGAAACTATGCGCCAATTCCTTCCGATAGTAAGGAGAATCAACTTTGTAATCTCAAGCCTGAGCAACTAACAAAATGCTTCTCTATGACATTGGATGCGTTAGACCGCACACTGGATTTTATTAACGATAATGATATTCCACGCCTTTCCCGTATTGACTATATCAATTATTTGCTGGGATACTTTGTGTTCCATGGTGGGGAATTATCTAAAACTGATAGCGAAAAGCTGTTAGAGTGGATTGAAACTGTCGATTTTTCCAATAAGACAAATTCTGAGAGACGTGATATTTTTTCGGAATTAATTGCCTAAAGCTTATTGTGCGGTTGTAAAATACCAAATTGCAATTTGTGCATATACGATTTGCAATAGAATGATAAATCCAGAATTCAGGAAGATTACCAAGTATAGTAAAGTAAGTTCCAGAAAACATTTGCCCCCAGAACAGAAAGAAACATCTTGCTGTTCTGGGGGTATTCTTATAGTTTATTCAACCATTTAAACTTCATTCCACATTATCTGCTTGAAAGTTTCTTGTTAATAAATAACCAAGAATACTAAACGAAGCAAATAAGAAAAATAACATTATATACTTACCATTGATGTTATATGAAATAAAAAACCAACGTCAATTATAAGCATAGATAATCCCTAAAATTATTTGATAGATCATTAGCGTCATTAGAATAACCCTGAATGTAGAAGTAAATAACATAATGACAATAAAAGCTAATGAGATAACACCAAAAAAGGTTAAAAAACCTAAAAGAGTAGTTAAGTAACTACTCAATTGATTATTAAATCTTTTATAAACTTT